>Ga0315279_10002196_pt1 | contig 30063 bp, 26 predicted proteins | sample YL17G06_20_MG_FD_203694 | JGI IMG/M metagenome (GOLD analysis project Ga0315279, IMG submission 203694) | Sediment microbial communities from Yellowstone Lake, YNP, Wyoming, USA - YL17G06_20 | ecosystem: Environmental > Aquatic > Freshwater > Lake > Sediment | place: USA: Wyoming | collected...
GTCCCCCGCTGGGAATGGGGCGACATGGTGGACAAGCTCCAGAACCCCCGCGGCCCCGACCAGACCGGCATCATCGCCATGCTTTCCGGCGTCTTCGTGGTCTGCGCCCTCGCCCTGCTCCAGATGCATGTAACCTGGTGGCGGCTCAGCCCGGTCGGCTTCCTCCTCCAGGGCGGCTGGGGCATCAATGCCCTCATCTGGGCGAACGCGCTCGTGGGCTGGGCGGTCGTGAACGTCATCTACCGCTTCGGCGGCCTCAAGCTCTACCAACACCTCCGCCCCGCCTTCTTCGGCCTGTTCGTGGGGCAGATGGTGGCCACGCTCATCTCGTCTGCAATCAGGCTGATGACCGGGGTGCCGGGGTAAAGCATGAACCGCGACGGCCCAAAGGGCGCGAAGTCAAAGGCTCTTTGCGTCCTCTGCGCCTTTGCGGTGTGCCGTTACATCCCTATCCCAAACCACCTCCCTGCCGCCCGCCACATCACCCCCTCCGCGTAGCTGATCGCCTCCCTCCTCGTCCAGTAACCCCCTTCCACCTTCTCCGCCACCGCCTTCGCCAGGCAATCCTTGAACGTCAGCGCGGCCGCGTAGCTCTCCTCCGCGTGCCAGTTGTCCCCACCCCACATCAGCGTGTCGGCGCGGAAGGCGACTTCCGCGTACTCCTGGTAGAACCGCACCGCCGCGGTGGGCGAGATGATCGGCAGCCAGCAGGTGTCCACGATCACGTTCGGACGCTCGGAGACCATCGCCAGCACCTCCTGCGTCCACGGATACCCCGCGTGGAAGAGGTCGAAGACGGTGTTCGGGTTGTTGTCGAACAGCCACATCAGCCGCCAAGGATGGGAGTGCTGCTGCTGCGCTAGCCCCGCGTGCACCTGGAACACCAGGCCATACTCAGCCGCCTTCTTCGCCAGCAGGTCGAGGATGAAGTCGCCGAACGCCTTCTGCCTGCGCGGGTCCTTTGCGCCGGTGTCGAAGATGCGCCTCGCCCCTCGGTGGGTGACGGGCTGTACGTCAATGTCCCGCTCATAGGCCAGGGCCGACTTGATCGCCACCGTCCCCTTCTCCTTGTGGTGACGGACCCAGAAGTCCACCCAGTCCAGGTAGTCCTGGAAGGTGGTGATGGTGCGGCCCAACTTCGCCGCGAACTCGAACGGGTTGTCCCCGCCGTGGTCGCGCGCCGTGCGATCATATCCGTGCACCAGCATGTGTGAGCGCAGCGCCAGGTGGAAGGTAGGCTCCGAGTGCAGGTAGCCCGGCACCGGCAGCGGGTCCACGATGGAGTGGGCGATCCCTGCCTTGCGCAGCACGCTCAGCGCCCAGCCGGGGTCCTGATAGGCCGCCTGCACCTTCTCCGCCAGCGCGCCCAGTGCCGCCTCATCCCGCTCCCGCACATCAACCCCATACAGCTCGCTCAAGCCGCGCAGCAGCGATACCGTGTACGAGTTGAACCGCTTCGGCTCCAGCCACTTCGCCAGCCCCGCGGGCGTGCGCTCCAGCTCGCCATCGCTTGCGAGCCACCCGACATAGGAGTTGGCGAAGATGTCGTACACCGTCGTCTCCGGCGCGTTCCACGCCGGCCCGTAATGCTCGTGTGTGTCAATGATCGGGATCTCATCCAGCGCCTTGCGCAGAGACTCAAACTCGGAACCTCTAGACATCCGCACTTAGCTCCTGTGGCCGTCCTGTAGGGCGGGGATGTCTCCGCATCCCCGCCGCTGGGGTCCCCTACCTCCCCATGCCCCTCACAAACCGCTTGGTTATCTCTATCGGCCTCGTGATCGCGCTCCCGATCACCACCGCCCAAGCCCCCATGTCAATGGCCCGGCGCGCCTCGGCGGGAGTGCCGACGCCGCCCTCGGCGACGACGGGGACTCTGACGGCGCCGATGATCGCTTCGAGCAAGGTCCAGTCCGGCCCCTCCCCACGCGGCGCGTAGCTCGTGTACCCGCTCAGCGTCGTCGCCACCAGATCGGCCCCCATTCCCTCCGCCGCCAGCGCTTCCTCCAGCGTGGAGATGTCCGCCATCACCGGCAGCTTCAGCTCCGCCCTGATGCGCCGGATGATCTGCTCTACGGTCTCGCCGCCCGGCCGGGGCCGCGGAGTGGCGTCAAGTGCGATCAGGTCCGCGCCCGCCGCCGCGATCCGCCGCGCATCCTCGAACCGCGGGGTGATATAGACCTCAAAACCATCGAAGTACACCTTGTCAATGCCGAGCACCGGCAGGCTGCATATCTGCCTGATGGCGCGAATATCCGGCTCCTTGGCGCGGATGCCCACCGCCCCGCCCAGCTCCGCCGAGCGGGCGAAGCGCGCCATGTACTCCGGCGCGTGGAACGGGTTCCCCTTCTCGGACTGGCACGACACCACCAGTCCGCCCTTGATGCGCTGGATCACCTCTGCTTCCATGTGCGCTCCCGCGTTCGGCGGGTATGCAAATGCCAGCCCGCATAAGGGCAGGCAGTTAGAACCGCGGCCGCGCCTTCGGGAAGAGCGCCTCCAGCACCTCCGCTTCTCTCTTAGACAGCTTCAGCTTGGAGACGAGTCCCAGTTCTGACGGGGTGTCCCTGCCCATCAGCAGCCGGAAGAAGGTGAGTTGATCGAGATCGAGCTTGAGGTCCGGCGAGGCGCAGTAGTCCACCGGCCGCGCCCACTCCTTGGTGAACTCGAGATAGCCCGTCTGCCCGTTGCACGAGATGGCGACCACTCCCTCGTACGGCTTGGCCAGCTTCTTCGCCCGCCCCTCGAACACCGGGCCGACCCGCGCGAACAACGTCTTGACGTTGATCAGCCGCCACAGCAGATACTGATCCGGCTCCGGAAACGCCACCCAGCCGGCCTTCTGGTAGATCGGAACCCCGGAGTAGACCGAGCTGATATCATACCCCTGCAGGTAGAGCTGCTGCGCCGCGAAGTTGAGCAGCGCGGTCATACAGCCGCGCCCGCGGTGGCGCGGGTGAGTGCACACATCCCCGATCTCGGCCGAGCGGACGCGGCATTCGCCCACGTTCCGCGAGCTGTCGAAGATGCGAATGTGACTGGCGATCTCCCCGTCCGCCACCAACACCAGGGACCTGCATCGCCCCTTGCCTCGCTTGAAGCTGTCCGAGAAGTAACCCCGGTTCGCCTGCATCACCTCCGCCAACAGGTCCAGACACTGATCCCACTCATCCTCTCGCAGCCAACGGATCTCGTATGACATGGTGATACCTCCCTTACTTCACTTAGCGCCAACAGCTGCCGACCCTGCCTCCAGGTTCGCTCTCACCTTCGCGGTGATGGCACATCCGGCCATCTTCAGCGCCAGCACAACCGATCCCATCACCGGCGCGTACCTCGCCCGCGCCAGCGTCGCCTTCGCCGCGTGATTCCTCACCTCGCGCGCGAAGCTCTGTCGCACCAGAGCTGATCCCTCGAACACGCCCCCCACCATCCCCACCGTCACCTTCCCCCGATGCAGGTCCAGCCTCTTCGCCACCACCCCGGCCGCCAGCCCCAGCTCCCGCCCCGCCTCCCGGAGAATCGCCCGCGCCGCCCAGTCGCCGCCCGCCGCCGCTTCCGCAGCAACTACCGCCAGGCCCGCCATCTTCGCCCGCGACAGCTTCCCGGAGTAGATCAACGCGTGCACCCCCCACAGGTTCTTCACCCCGGCCGCGGCGGTGATCATCTCCACCAGAGCAGTGGCTTCGCCGCGGCCGTCATAGGCGCGGCAGGCCGCCGCCAGCGCCTGCTTGGCAATCCAGAAAGCTCCGCCTTCATCACCAATCAAGTAACCCCATCCCGAGGCGTCCGCGCTCTCGCCCTTCCCGTTCTCCCCATATGCGATCGTCCCCGTCCCCGCAATCACCACCACCCCCGGCCCTCCCTCAGTAACACACGCGAGCGCGCTCACCTTGTCGTTCGCCAGCCGGAAGCGTTTCGTGCTGACACACCCCTTCACCGCCCGCCGCGTGTGCTCCGTCGCCCCGGTGATGCCCAGAAAGGCCGCCTCGAACTCCACTCGCCTCTGGCCGGCCGCCAACCCCAAACGGGCCGCCCGCAGCGCCCGCGCCATGCTGTCCACCACCGCTCTTCGCGCCCTCCCCCTCCCCCCTGGCTCCCACACGTGGTCGGCCGGGCCCGCGCGCCCCACCCCGACCAGCCGCCCCTGCAAGTCGCACACCGCGGCCACCGTCCGGCTCTGCCCGCCATCTATCCCAAGCACCCAGCCAGCCATCGCCTCGCCTCAGACCTTCTGTTCGCCGTCCTCTCCGACCATCCTTGGCCCACCGTTTGCCCCACAAGAGACGCCCTGCTACAATGGGGCGCCTGCTGGCGGACTTGCGGAGGAGGTCAACCGTGGACCACACAGACCGGGCGTTGATGCTGCTCATCGTAGTCGCGCTCGCTGCCGCCACCTTCCTTGCCATCGGCCGCGTCGGCATCGAGCAGAGCAATCGCACTGTGGAGCTGATCGTGGACGCGGACGACGCGCGCCAGTTGGCCACCGCAGTCGGAGTCTCTTTCCCCACCCTTCTCGCCGATCTGAAGATGGCTGGCGCCACCGCCGTCGCGGTGCGCGAGATGACCCTTGAGGAGTTGGTCCAGGTCGGCCGCGTGATCGCCTTCGGCCACCCTCAGGGCACTCTCCTCGCCACCACTGACGGCGAAGTGTCCTCGCTAATCGCCCTCGGCTCCGCGCTCCAGAGCCGCCTTCCCAAGGCCTCCCTGGGTGTGTCCACTCGCACGCCCGCGCTTGTGCTCTATGATGTCAGCTTCGACCAGATCGCCAAGGTGCCGATAGAACTGCGCCCCGAGGACGTGGCCGCGGCGCGTGCTGTCGGCCTGCGTCTCGTCGCCCGTCCTGTCAACTTCGCCGCCGCCAGCCCGGAGGCGATACGCGCTGCCGTCAGGCAGGCGGCGCAGGCCGGCGCACGCCTGATCATCTTCCGGGACGACGAGGTGGTCGGCTATCCCCTGCTCCTCAACGTCACCGCTGAGGCCCTCCGCAGAGGAGACCTTCTCTACGGCTACGTCGAAATCGCTGCCCAGAAGGGCGATGATCAGCTATCCGCCAAGCTGGCCAGCCAGATGATCCGGGTCCACAGCATCACCGACGCCGACCTCCAGACCATCACCCCCGATCTCGCCGTCGCACGCTATCTCCGTGCCGTCAGGGAGCGCAACATCCGCGCCTGCTATCTGCGTCTCCTCTCTCGCCCACAACCCGACCCGCTGCGGGCCAACACCGACTACCTGCGCCGGGTGGCGAAGGCGATTGAGGGAGCCGGGTTCAGGATCGGGCCGCCCGGCCCCTTCCGAAGTCCAGAGGAATGGCCACCCCTGCATCTCCGCGTGCTGGTGCTCCTCGCGCTCCCGGCCGCATCTGTGCTGTTGCTGCGCCGTCTTGTCCCCGTAGGCCAGCGCTGGGCTTGGCTGGTGCTGGTGGCCGTGACCGCGCTGGGCTTCGCCCTGGCTTACTGGCGTGCTCATCTCGTGGTGCCCGTCTCCGGCCTCGCCGCCGCCTGCATCTTCCCCGCCCTGGGCATCATCTTCGCCCTGCAATGGGCTCGCCAGAAGGCGACCGCGGGCCCGCACAGCAACAGTCTCGGCCTCGCCTTTCTGGCCCTTGCCGGGGCTTGCGCCATCTCTTTCATAGGCGCGATGGTGATCGTCGGGTTGTTCTCGCGGGCCGGCTACCTGGTGGGAGCCGGCCGGTTCGTGGGCGTGAAGCTATCCTACCTCTCCCCCCTGCTCATCGTCCTGTTGGTGGTCATCGGTGACCTCCCCGGCCGGGTCGAGCCACTCTCCCTGTGGTGGACGCGCCTGCGGCTGCGGGTGGGCGAGTTCCTCTCCCGGCCGGTGGCGGTGATGGAGGCCCTCGCCATCCTCATCGCCCTCGGGGCCGTTGCCTTCGCTTTGATGCGCAGTGGAAACGAGTCAGCCGTCGCTCCCTCGGCCATCGAGCTGAAGCTGCGCAATGCTCTGGAGTCCTTGCTCATCGTCCGGCCTCGCACCAAGGAGTTTCTGATCGGCTATCCCGCGCTCATGCTCGTCATCGCCCTTGCCCTGCGCGGCCGCAGGCAGTGGCTGCCGCTGCTCGCCCTCCTCGCCACCATGGGTCAGATCTCCTTGCTCAACACCTTCTGCCACTTCCACATTCCGCTGCTAGTGAGCCTCCTGCGAACCCTCCACGGGTTCTGGATCGGCGCGCTGGTGGGGCTGGTGGTGGTCCTTGTCTGGCAGCGTCTCTGCGTGCGCCGGCCCCGAGCCGAGCAGACATGAGCCCTCGCCTCCTCCTCGTCTCCGGTTACTACGGCTTCGCCAACGCCGGTGATGAGGCGATACTCGCCGGACTGGTGGAGGGGCTGCGCCAACTGGCGCCGCAGGTCGAACCGGTAATCCTCTCCGGCGATCCGGCGGCCACCGAAGGCGAACACGGTGTGCGGGCCGTGCCGAGAGGGCTGTGCAGCCTTCGCCCTCTACTCCGCCACGCCGACCTCTTCATCAGCGGCGGCGGCGGGCTGCTCCAGGATGCCACGAGCTGGCGCTCTCCACTGTACTACCTGGCCACCCTCCGCCTGGCGCGCAGAGCCGGTGTGCCCGTGGCGTGCATTGGCCACAGCGTCGGACCTTTGCGCCGCCGCTGGATTCGGGCGCTGGTGCGCCGCGAGATCTCTCGCGCTAGCATGGTCGCCGTCCGGGACCACGCCTCTGCGGAAACGCTCCGCGCTCTCGGCGTGCGCCGCGCGGCGGAGGTAACCGCGGATCTAGCCTTTGCTCTCAACCCCCCATCGCCCGATGAAACCGCCCGCGCCTGGGAGAAGGCCGGGCTGGGCGGCGACTCCCGGCCTGCAGTCGCCGTGTGCCTGCGCCGGCCGCCGGGGAGGCCGGGCGATACCCTCGCCGCCGCCCTTGCCCAGGCCATCGCGCCGGCCTGCAGGGAGCTGAACCTGCGCGTCGTCCTGGTGCCCATGCAGCATCCGGACGACACCACCTTTGCCGAGCGAACGGCCCATGGGATGTCCGACCCGGCCGAGATCGTGCGCACACGGCTGACGGCGCGCGATCTCCTCGCCCTCACCGGCGGCTTCCACCTCGTCATCGCCATGCGCCTGCACGCCCTCATCTTCGCCGCCATCTCAGGGGTGGCGCCGGTGGCGATCTCCTACGATCCCAAGATCGAGGGGATGATGGCCGAGTTCGGCCTCCCCGTGACGACCTCCGCCGCGGCCCTCGATGGGGGCGCGCTGGCGAGGGCGATCCGGAGCGCCTTCGGGAATCGGGAGGACATTGCCCGCGAGCTGAGCGCCCTCGCTCCTTCGCTCCACGCCGCGGCGCTCCGCAACATCGAGTTGGCCCTATCGGTGCTACCATGAGGTCCGTGCGCGTGACCATCTATCTCGCGCTCTCGCTCCTGGTCTGCTGCGCCATCGCCCGCGCAGATGATGCCGCCTGCGACAGCCGCGAGCTGCTTCGCATCCGCATCGTTAATGAGAGCGACGGCCCCATCTCCGTGAGCCGAGACCGGGGGAACTCGTGGCACGTGGTCGGCCGCGTCCTCGCCTACACCACGCAGGTCAACCGGCGCGGCTACACCGCCAGCAAGTGGGTCCCGCCCGGACGTGTCGCCGCCACCGCAGTCAATGCCATCCACATCAACGCGGGCTACAACTACCAGGACGACCGAGGGATTGTCTTCTCTCTGCTTCCGCGGGAGTTCCTCACTGCCCCCCGCAACTACACCTCCTTCCTCAGCCCCGACTCCTCCATCTACACCGATATCCCCGCTGGCGCCGGCATCTTCGGCGGCGGGGATGCCCCTTTCGTCGGCAGCCAGGTCTTCCTCCAATTCGATGGGCTCCTCTCGCCCGTGAGGGATGGATACGTTCCGACGCGCGGCGACGTACTGGTCATCTTGGTCGCGCGCACCTTGCCGTACCCCATCTCCGCCGAATTCGAGAACCACCCAGGAGGCGCTGTCTTGCTTTGTGATGCCGATGGCTCCCACCACGTGATCGGCTGGGTGATCCATCCCGTCGGGGGCATCGGACGCTTCCTCGGCGCCTCCTACGCCGACATTGGCCGCCTCCGCGCCAACCACACCGGTGTGGTGGATGTCTCCACCTCTCCCCTCGGCGATCTCGGCGCTTTCCAGATCATCCCCATGGGCCATGCCCTCAGCCCGGAAATGGGCCTGGCCTGGCGGATGACCCAGTGGATGATCGTGGGCCCGGCCGCGGATGGAAGCGCCCTCTGGGAATCCCTCACCCCCCTCTTCTACCAGCACCTGCGGCCGGACTACCGCCCCGATGACCTTGCCTCCCCAGAGTGGCGCCAGCGCCTCCTCTCCCGTTTCCTGGTAGAGGTGGACTTCGGCGACGGCTGGCGACCCATGCCTGCGCTCCGTCTCTCCCCGGATCCCTCCGCTCCCCTCCCGGACTCGGCCCACACCGCTCTGGTCCAGGCCAAACGTCTCCGCATCCTGTTCCCACTGGAAGAGGGCAAGTAGTTCCCCAAACGCAGCGATCTTGCGGAAGAATCCTCTCGGCCGAAGGCGAGGGACACCCCCACCACAGATACCCATAGACCTGGCCCGGAGGGAGCTCATCGTGAGGGCTTCGACGGCCCCCATCCGGGCCAATGCCAAAAGAGAAAGGGCCTCCTCAGGGAGGCCCTTCTCAACCTCTTACCTGCCAAGGCGCTGCTCGTAGCGCCATCCACTGTCGAGCGACAGCTGCTTCCGCAACCCAAGGGGGGCCTGAGATCGGCCGCTTCCCCAGCATCACGGCGCAGCCAGAGGGATGTTCCAGCTCGGCTGCCTCACATGCACCGCGAGCCGTCCGTCGGCGGATGCGGGGCCTTCCGGAGCACCAAGCCAGAAGCGTGCCCGTGAGCAGGCACTGCTTTCGCGGCTGCCACAACGGCCGGCACTACCAAACAAGAAAGCCATCTGCATATGCAGATGGCCCTCGCGCGTTGCGCCCTTCAGAAGACCCGCCTGCCGACTCTCGGACAGGCCCGCATCCTTGGCGGGCACCCGGTCTGGTTATTCCTCATCAGTAGGATTCCATATCTTCGGCAGGATTATGAAACCGTCTGGAGGCCTTGGTGCGACTAGAACGAGCAGACCCCCTGGCCGCCTGCCAAGAAACGTCTCGCGTGCCCTGCTGCCTCTCACCGCGGCCGCTTTGTGGAATAACTCCATGCCGGATAGGCGAGCCGAGGAGGGAGAGCGTGGAAAGGCTGCGCATTCTCGTGGCCGATGACGAAGAGTCGGTCCGCAGAGCCTTGGCGACCATGTGTGAGCTACTGGGTCACCAGGTGGTCGCGCAAGCGCGGGATGGGGAGGAGGCCGTTAGCCTCGCTCGCCAGACCACTCCCGATCTGATCTTGCTCGACATTCGCATGCCCCACATGGACGGCCTCGAAGCCGCCCGCACCATCAGCCAGCACGTCTTCGCACCCATCCTCATCGTCACCGGCCACACCGACGATGACTTCATCCAGGAAGCGGCCGAGGCGGGCGTGTTCAGCTACCTGGTCAAGCCCATGACCAGCGAGCGCCTCTCCGCCGCCATCTCCACCGCCCGCGCCCGCTTCTCCGACCTTTTCCATCTCAAGGAGGAGTTGGGCGACATCAAACAGGCCCTCGAAGCCCGCAAGCTGATCGAGCGCGCCAAGGGTATCCTCATGCGCGACATGCGCATCGGCGAACAGGAAGCCTATCGCTGGCTCAAACGCGCCTCCTCCCACCACAACCAGAAACTCGCCGAGATCGCCCGCCGCGTCGTCGCCCTCGACGGACCCGGCGCAGCCGCCGCCAAGCTGTCATCCTGAACCCGCAGGGCACCGGCTTTGGGCGCCGTCGCTTCTGGCAGAGGCGACTTGGCTCCCGCCCCCGATGATCCAGCCCGGAGCGCTGGCAGCGTCGCTGGCCCCGGTCCTGTCCCCCTAGCCTCGGCGCCCGCGGATCACCTGCCCCTCTTTGCCACCTCCATCTCCCCTCCACACGGGAAGGGACCCACTGAGTCCCGCCGAATAGGGTGACGGCGAGACTCAGACAGAGCACGAAGGAAGCCTCCTAGGGCTGCGAGGCCGTCACCCTGATCTGCGAGCAGCAACGGATGGAGGCGTGGAACCCGGGGGTTAGCGACCTGAGAGCGCGCCGCACAAGGAGACTGCGATGGGCCAGGGACAGAATCCTTTCCACTGGAGAGGCAGCGTCACAGACCCGGCCGCGTTTATCGGCCGGGAGCCGGAAATCCAGGCCATATTCACGCGTCTGAAAACGCTCGGCTGTGTATCAGTGATGGGAGCACGGCGGATCGGGAAGTCGTCGCTGCTCTATCAGGCCTCTTCCCGCGCCGGGAAGGTGCTTGGGGCCAACTGCCGCGCCGTGTTCATAGACCTGCTCAGTGCCAAGCACCACAGCCTGGGCGGTCTGCTCGGCGCTATGCTGCACGGGTTTGCGGGCGAAGAGATGTCCCTGCCCGGGGCGACGGCGACGGAGAAGTTGGCCGCCTTCGAGGATGCCGTGAGAGCAGTGCGGAGCAAGGGCATAATGCCCGTTGCCTTCCTCGACGAGTTCGAGGCCATCGCTTCCCGCGCCGAGGAGTTCGGCGACGACGTATTGGAGTCTTGGCGCAGCCTGGGCAACGACGCTCAGATCGCCTTCGTCACCTCCTCGGCGCAGCCCCTGGACCGTCTGACACAGCAGTCGGGACTCACCTCCAGCTTCTACAACATCTTCGCGCAGATCAAGCTGGAGGAGTTCCCGGACAAGGACGCGCGCGCCTTTGCTCTCTACGCGGTGCGGGCCGGGAGCTTCGAGATGTCGGACGAGACGTTCCTCCTGCGCGTGGGCGGCCGGCACCCACTGAAACTGCAAGTCGCGGCATGGCATCTATATGAGGCCAAGCGCTCGGGGCAGGTGGACTTCGGGGTGCTGCAGCAGCGCGCCCAGGAGGAGATCTCGGGGATGATGAAGGCCTGAGCCCTCCCCCTCTCGGGCCCACGGGGCCGGGCCGACACTGAGCCGGAATCCGGAGAGGCCGAGTGCCTCCTTCCTTCGTGAACCTATACCGTGCGCTCTGCCAGCCCTCCGCCTTCAGCGCCGAGATGCGCCGCCTCCGCCCCTGGGGGCGTCTCTGGCTCATCGTGCGCATGAGCCCGGCCGTCCTGGCGGTCCAGATGGCGGCCGTCGGGCTGATCGCCCTCCTCGCCCAGATCTTCCGTGTGCAAGCGCAGGGCTGGGGGGAGGGCCTCGGCCTCGCCATGCTCAGCCTGGCAATGGGCTTGGGCTGGGCGCTGGTCTGGAATGTCACCTTCGCCGTCGGCTGGGCAGTGGTCTGGGGCGTCGCCAGGTGGACGCTCGCATATGCCGTGCTCCCGGCCATCTACGGGCATAACGACTGGGGGCAGACGGGGGAGGCCCTGCACACCTATGCCCCCCTCGCTCTCGCCTCCGGAGTGGGGCTAGGCACCGCCGTGGGCACACGAACGGGAGTGCTCTGGGGGATGTTCTCCTGGCTGGCGATCGGAGCCGGGGTATCTTCGGATGCCCGCATCCCGGTGATGCTCCTCCTCTTCGCCCTGTTCGTGATCGTATACTTCCGCGCCGAGTGGTATCCGGTAGACGTGTGCGCGACCCTGGGGAGCCTGATCGCCGCCCGTCGCTCTCCCAAGCACGCGCAGAAGTACCTGAGAGGATCACCCATCTACTGGCGCGAGCCCATCTGGCTCTCCCTGCCAGGCCTCCGCTCCTTCCTGCGGCTGGTGGGCGACCAAGACCTCCGCGCCGGCATCGAGGAGTGTCTCTTCATCATCTCCTCTCGGCCCAGCCAGGCCGGCGCCGCGCGCCTCGCCCTGATGGAGATGATCGCCGGCCACCTCGCGGCTCTCAACACCGTAGAGGAGATGGCCAGCGCGGTGAACGAACTGGGCCGTGCCGCCGCCGAGCAGATCACCCTGCCCGCTCCCCTCGAAGAGGCCCTCTCGGTTCTCCAGCAGCTCGCTCAGCACGCCGAGCAGCATGTCACCGCCACCCTCCCCCACAATCGTCGCCGCGCCCTGGAGAGGCTGCGCGACGGCGCCGACGACCTCGCCCGCCGCCTCGCCCTCTCCGGCAGCGACATCTCCCGCATGTTGACCGGGGTCGCCAGCAGATGGCGAGAGGTGGCCGAGGACAAGCTCGCCGAAATGGGCGAGGCGGAGGCGGACGCAGGCTACATCCACAACCCCTTCATCTTCGGCCAGCCCATCGAGGAGACCGAGACCAATCTCTTCGTCGGGCGCCGCGACACCGTGAAGGAGATCGAGATCAGCCTCCTCGGGGGAGAGCAGAAGCCAGCGCTCGTGCTGTGGGGACCGCGGCGGATGGGGAAGACCTCCGTGCTGCTGCAACTCCCCCGCCTGCTCGGCCCCGAGTTCATACCCGCCTTCCTCGATGTACAGGCCGTGCAGGTGAGGGAGAGCCTCCCCGCCTTCCTCCACAGCGTCACCACCGCCGCCGCCCAGGCGATGCGGCGGCGCGGCCTCCGCATCCAGCCCCTGCCCGCAGCCGGTCTCGGGCCCAATCCCTTCACCGCCTTCTCGGGCTGGCTCGCGGAGGTGGAGATGAACCTCGCACACGAGAGGCACTTGCTGCTCTGCCTGGACGAGTTCGAGCGCCTGGACGCCACCATCCGCGAGGGCCGCTTGCCGAAGGAGCTGATGGACGAGATCCGCCACATCATCCAGCACCATCCTCCCATCGTGCTGCTCTTCGCCGGCTCCCATCGCCCGGATGAGCTGGAGCTGAACTGGCCCGACACGCTCATCAGCACCAAGATGATCCGGGTCAGCTATCTGTCCGCGAACGAAGTCCGCCAGCTCGTCACCAATCCGGTGCCGGGATTCCCGGTCAGCTACGAGGAGGGCAGCGTCGAGCGGATCATCGAGATCACTCGGTGCCAACCCTATCTCGCGCAAGCGGTGTGCTACGAGCTGGTCAACCACCTCAATGTCGAGGGCAGGCGCAATGCCACACTTGCCGATGTGGACGCCGGCATCGAGCGCGCCCTGGAGAGCGCGCACCTCTACTTCGCCGAGATGTGGCGCCAGTTCACCGACCCCCAGCGCGCTCTGCTCCATGTCCTCGCCCTTCGGCCCGAAGGAGTCGAAGCAGAAGAGCTGGCCCGGACCACGCGCACCTCGCCCGACCTTCTCGCCCTCGACCTCAAGCGCATGGAATCGCGGAGTATGATCGAGCGCATGGCGGAAGGCGGCCGCTGGCGCTTCCAGGTGCAGTTGCTCGCCGCGTGGGTGGCCAGGCAGGACGAGTAGCCGCCAGGCCGTCCTCCTCCACCCCCGCTCGGGGACACACTCCCTGCCCAACAAAGAAAGAGCTCCGGCGAGTGCCGGAGCTCTGTGCTTCCAACGACGGGTTCAGCTACTTCAGTCGGACTTTGACGGCCCTCGGGCCCTTCTCGCCCTGACCGATCTCGAGCTCAACGTCCTGCCCCTCGCTCAGGGATCGAAATCCCTGGCCTTCGATGGCCGAGTGATGCACGAACACATCACCCGATTCGGTCTCGATGAAGCCGAAACCCTTCGCGTCGTTGAACCACTTGACTTTGCCAGCGATCATTTGCCGGTCTCCTTTCCGAAAGCGTCGCGGGAACGGAGATCGGCCTGCGTGCGACCCTCACCCCGGAATCCTACGGCCTTCTAGACTAGTGTGCCCACATGGGCACCATGCGTACTATACCCTAAAACCGCCGCAGATGCAATGCCAATCGGGCATCGGCAGCATATCTTTCATTGGGTAGACGGCTGCTACCAGGCGGCCCGGATGCCCAGTTCAGCCCTCTCCGGGGCTTGCGAGTGCCCCGCCCCCGCTACGGTCACACCTTTCCTTATCAGCCGCCCGTGAAGCCGGCCGGAAAGTGGTCTGAGGCTGTGGTCCTGCTGGATGTGCCGAAGTCCGGTGGAACCGGGCCGAGCGCGGTGTCGGCTTACTCCCGCCAACTCGGGCCCGGAACCGGCGTTCTCCAGTGACGAACGGCTGCCTCAGCATTCGGCTCACAGCAACCGACGGTCACCCCAGCTTCTTGATCGCCGCCTCCAGCTTCTTCTGAGGCAGCTTCACGTAGCCGGCCTCATCCACATACTTCTGCCCATCGTTCAGGACCCAGAGCACAAAACCGCGGACCAGGCCCTCCGGCTTGCCTTTGGTGAGAAGGTTGAGGTCGCGTGCGGGGGGAGATGGATACGCCCCCTCCGCGATCGCCTGTTTCACCTCCGCGCGCGTTCCATAGAAGCTCTCGGACTCCGAGATCTGTCTGTCGCCATTGATGTCTATCGGTATCGGCATCAGACCGACGGCGGGCTTGTCCGTCTTGGCATCGTAAGCGTAGCTCAGGTTGGTGAACCCGATGCCCAGGCGATTACCCCTGATCGCCTCCACCATGCCGGGGTCACCGTAGACGCCAGTGCCCACCAGATCCTCTTGGTGCTTCCCCAGGTACTGCGCCCACGCCTCCGCCGCGCCGCACACGTCGGAACGCACGTATACGCGCACCTTCTCCCTCGCCGAGGGTTTCGAGACCAGCGATCCCCAGGTAGCTTCCTTCCCCCCAAGCCACAGGACCGAACACTGCTCTCGCGTGAGGCCCTGTGCGGTGAGATCCGGGGCCACAGGGTTGCCGTCATTGGTGACGGCCACCACCGCGTCCCTCACCACAGGCACCCAGAACGCCCCTTGCTTCTCCTCCTCCGGGCTGATGGCCCGCGAAACCATGCCGATGTCCACCACGCCTCCGAGCGCGTCAGCGACGCCCTGCCCCGACCCGCCGGACCACACGCCCACCTGTACCTCCGGGTGGAGTCTCTGGTATTCCTCGGCCCAACGCAGCATCATCGGATACAGCGCCCACGCCCCGGAGACACGAATCGAGATCACCTGCTTCTCGGTCTCCGCGGAGGGCGGCGGTGCCCCCCCGCATGACACCAGGCACAGGGTCAAGCCCACCAGGAGCAGTAGAAGAACCGCGGCGGCCAACACCTTACTCATGCTGCTACCTCCAGAAGAATGCGCCTCTCATAGAACTCTACACTGCCACGGAGCATTGTCAAGGCCCGCTCCGCGCTACCCCTCCCCTACCACACTCGGGTTCAGCTCCACCCCCAGGCCCGGCCCCTCCGGCACCGTCAGGAATCCATCCCTAACCTCTAGCACGGGCTCGACGAATAGCCTCTCCCACAGGGGATGCGGCTCGATATTGTACTCCTGGTAGTAGCGGATGTTCGGCGTGCTGGCGGCGAGGTGCAGGTTCGCCACCGTGCCGAAGGGCTGGGTCTGGTGGGGGGTGCACACACACCCGAACGCCTCCGCTACCGCCGCGATCTTCTTACACACCGAGAAGCCGCCGGCCTTGATCACATCCGGCTGTACGATATCCACCGCCTCTTTCTGCACCATCTCCTTGAACCGTCTCAGGTCCCAGTCCTGCTCCCCGCCGGCCACCGGCATGTCTATCGCCTTGGCGACCTTCGCCGTGGCGTCCAGGTCCCAATACGGGCATGGCTCCTCGAAGTGGAAGATGCGGTACTTCTCCACCGCCCGCGCCAGCTCGATCGCCCTCGGCGCGGTGAAGCAGCTATTCCCATCCATCATGATCTCGATGCCATCGCCCAGCGCGGCCCTCACCTCCCGGATCAGCGCCACCGAGCGCCCCGGCGCGGCGTCCTCGTCGAACCCGAAGGTGCTCCCCACTCGCACCTTCACCGCCTTGAACCCGTGTCTCTCCACCAGCCCGGCCAGACGCTTCGCCTCCTCCACCGGGCTGATGTCCCGGCGCATGCTGGAGGCGTACATGGGAATCTGGGTGCGATAGGCGCCGCCCAGCAGCTTGTAGATCGGCTGCCCGCAGGCCTTCCCCACGATGTCCCAGAGCGCCATCTCCACCCCGCTGATCGCTATCGCCATGCTCTGCCCCGCCACCTTGTAGGTGGAGACGAACATCCTCTCCACCAACGCCTCGATGTCGAAGGGATCGCGGCCGGTGACCAGCCGCGCCAGCGCATGCTCGATATGCGCCGCCACCAAGGGATTGTTCATGGGGCTGCATTCGCCATACCCGATCACCCCCTCGTCGGTGGTGACGCGCACCAGCAGGTTGGGGTCGCAGTGAATGGGCTCGACTTGCTTGATCTTCACAGGACGCCTCCCGCTATGGTTGCCCAGGCTCTTCTCCCCCGCGCCGGAGACTCCCTGTCTGGCGGGCGAGACTGGCGTGGGACAGTGACATTCGCGCCGGGCCAGCAGGTAAGCGTTTTCAGATGCAGAAGCGGCACCGCGACACGCCCCCAATGCTCCGGGCGGCCATCCTGTGCAATTGTGGCATGTGCGCATCCCCGGGGCGGGGCAAGAGGAGGTGCGCGATGAGATCGGCGCCCGTGCTCTTCCTGGCCGCTCTCTTCACTTTGGCCGGCATCTGCGTTCAGGCGCCGGCGGCTGAAACGGCGGCGAAACCCCGGCTGATCGCCACGGAAACCTGCGTGACGCAGATGCATACCGGCAACCTCTCCCGCGGCCCCCAGATGGTAGTCAGCCCGGACAACCGCCACGAGGCCCATCCTGTCGCTCCCTTCGGCAAGCCCATGGTGGTCGCCCTGGACGGTCAGGCCTATGGCCCGGGATGCCAGGGCCTCTACGATGGGACGATCACCTTCAGCCCGGACAGCAAACGGCTGGCCTACCTCGCCGGGGCGCCCCAGAAGGGAGCGCGGCAATCCGTCATCCTCGACGGGGTGGAGGGAAAGCAGTACGACGATGTCGCCATACCGTTCAGCTTCAGCCCGAACAGCAAGCACTTCGCCTACCTCGCCCGCAAGGGCAAGGTGTGGGTGGCGGTGCTCGACGGGGTGGAGATGAAAGAGTACGAGGACACGGCCGGCCCGGTCGCCTTTGACGATGAAGGGAGACGGATGGCCTACTCCGCCAAGGCGGAGGGCAAGTGGTTCATCGTGGCAGACGGTCAGGAGGGAGATCGCTACGACCTCGCCGTCTACCCGGTCTTCAGCCCCGATGGCAAGCGCCTGGCCTTCGCCGCCAAGATCGGAGACAAGTGCTTCGTGGTCCTGGACGGCGAACGCCAGCAGGAGTATGACGATCTCTCTGCTGTCTCGCTCACCTTCAGCCCCGATGGGAAGCGTTTCAGCTATCCGGCGAAGCGCGGCGAGTCATGGTTTGTCAACGCCGACGGAGTGGAAGGCGCCGCCTATCACGCCGCGGCTCATCCTGTCTACAGTCCTGACAGCGCGCGCCTCGCCTACCACGCGGTGCGCGATGGCAAGATGATCATCGTGGCAGACGGAGTGGAGGGCGCTGCCTACGAGCGTGCCTCGTGGCTGACCTTCAGCCCGGACAGCCGCCGCCTGGCCTATGTCGCCACCCTCGGCGGCAAGAGCTCCGTGGTCGTGGACGGCTTCGCCGGGCCGGAGTACGAGGCCGCGCTCGCCCCGGCCTTCAGCCCCGACAGCCACCGGCTGGCCTATCTCGGCAAGCGCGACGGCAAGTGGATGGTGGTGGTGGACGGCGCCGAGACCAAGCCATACGACGGAGTCTTCTGGAACACGCGGCCAGTCTTCGACAGCCCCGACCGGCTCCATACGCTCGTTCGGTTCGGGCCGGACCTGGACGCCTACCTCGTCAACGTCGAGATCGCGGAGGACTGACGCCGCTTGCCATCCGCTGCGCGTCCCAGACGGTCAGGGTGCACGCATCGGTCATTGTCTACGAAGAACCCGTCTTGACGGTTGTTGCCGTGGTGGGTGATGTGGTGCGAAGCTGCGGGAACAACAATCCGGCCAACTCGTGGCACGGCGAGTGTGTAGCACCCCCCGCCCGGCGGGGCGTCAGCGCACACCACGGGCTCCCAGACGACGTTGTCTTGCTTGCTCGCTCATTGACTTCTCGGCCGGTTTGTGCTACCCTACTTCTGCACGCCCAAGAGACTGCAAGAAGGCACTGATCTTACCCCGTGGAACCCAGGGAGCAGGTCAGTGCTTCTGGTTTGACAGGTGAGCCTGCAACACCCAACGCTGGCGCAGCGCGAACCCCCGTCCTCACTCCCATAGTGGATACCAGGGCTAACGGGAAGCACGGGAGATGGCAAGCCAAGACGTCGTCCTTACCGCCGAGGGTCTGAAGAAGGTCACCGCCGAGCTGGACGAGCTCAAGGGGGTGGCCCGTAAGCGCGTCGCCGACCGCATCCGCGAGGCGAAGCAGTTCGGCGAGATCGGCGAGAACTCCGAGTACGAAGCCGCGAAGGCGGAGCAGGCGCTGGTCGAGGGGAGAATCGAAACTCTCCAGTACCTCCTCCAGACTGCGCGGATCGTGGACGGGCCGGAGGACGATGGCAGGGTCTCTGTGGGCTCCACGGTGCGCCTGCGCGACGCCGGCAGCAAGGTGGAGGTGGTCTACCATATCGTCGGCGCCCTGGAAGCCGATCCCTCCGAGAACCGCATCTCCAACCAGTCCCCCATCGGAGAGGCGCTGATCGGCCACGCCGCCGGCGATACCCTGAAGGTGCACACGCCGAGCGGCCTGCACACCTTTGTGATCGTCTCGGTTAGCCGATGATGTCCGACTCGGGGGGACCACCCGAAGAGGGGCTGGGCGAGAGCGAGCTTGTCCGCCAGCGTCGCGCCAAGCTCTCCCAACTGCGCTCCTCCGGTCAGGACCCGTTCCGCACCACCCGCTTCGACCGCACCCACCTGGCGGCCGACATTCACGCGAGCTTCGATTCGCTAGAGGGCTCCACCGTTCGCGTCGCCGGCCGCATCAGCGGGCATCGCCGCCACGGCAAGGCCGCCTTCCTCGACCTGCAGGATGGGTCCGGCCGCGTGCAGTTGCTCCTGCGCCAGAACCAGTTGGGCGAGGCGAAGTACGAGGCGGCGGGCGACCTGGACGTCGGCGACATCATCGGGGTCGAGGGCAAGGTGCTGCGCACCCGCACCGGAGAGGTGACGGTGGAGGTGGCAGAGCTGAGCTTGCTCGCCAAGGCGCTCCGACCGCTGCCGGAGAAGTGGCACGGCCTGCGCGATGTGGAGATTCGCTATCGCCAGCGTTACCTCGACCTGATCGCCAACGCGGATTCCCGCCGCGTGTTCGAGGTCCGCAGCAAGCTGGTGCGGGCAATCCGCAGCTACCTGGATGAGCGCGGCTTCCTGGAGGTCGAAACCCCGATCATGCAGCCCATCCCGGGCGGCGCGCTCGCCCGGCCTTTCATCACCCACCACAACGCGCTGGACCGCGACCTCTATCTCCGCATCGCCTCTGAGCTATACCTCAAGCGGCTGATCGTCGGCGGGCTGGAGCGGGTGTACGAGATCGGCGTCACCTTCCGCAACGAAGGCATCTCCACCCAGCACAACCCCGAGTTCACCATGCTGGAGGCATACCAGTCCTACGCCGACTACCGCACCATGATGGAGCTGTTCGAGGGGATGGTGGCGCACGCCGCGCAGGAGGCGCTGGGCACGACGCAGATCGAGCGAGATGGCGAGCGCATCGAACTCGCGCCGCCGTGGCAGCGGGTTACGCTGTTCGAGGCCATCGAGCAGCACGCGGGCGTCAGTCCCAACGACCTGCTCACAGAGAAGGCGATGCTTGCTGTCTGTGACGCCAAGGGCCTTCCCGCGGAGCCGGGAACTCCCATCAGCACCCTCATTAACAACCTCTTCGAGGCCTTCGTGCAGCCGAAGCTGACCCAGCCCACCTTCGTGCTGGACTATCCGACAGTGATCTCTCCGTTGGCGAAGGCCCGCACCGACCGGCCGGAGCTGGCGGAGCGGTTCGAGCCGTTCATCGCCGGGCTGGAGCTGGGCAACGCCTTCTCCGAGCTGAACGACCCCGAGGAGCAGCGGCGGCGCTTCGAAGAGCAAGCCGCCCTGCGCGCCCGGGGAGACGACGAAGCTCACCCCATGGACGAGGACTTCCTCCGCGCCCTGGAATACGGCATGCCCCCCACCGGCGGCCTCGGCCTGGGCATTGACCGATTGGTCATGGTCCTCACAGGGGCATCCTCTATCCGCGACGTGATCCTGTTCCCGCAGATGAGGCCGGAGGGCGGGTAGGGCAGACTTCCAGTCTGCCGGTTAGGCAGGAGTTCCGCTCCTGCCCGACCTCGCGGACCGGCCGCGCAGCTAGCCTCGCGCGACCTCAGCCACCGCCTCCCAGACCGCCGCGGCGATGTACTCGTTGTCCTGGTCAGACATGGTGGGGTGGATAGGAGGGCAGAGGAGGCGCTTGCCGATCGCTTCGGAGATGGGCAGGTGTTGGCCTTCGGTGTGCCGCTTGATGAAGGGCACGGTCTCGTGCACCGGCGGGTTGAAGATCCCGCACTTGACCCCGTACTTGTCGGCGAGCAGTTGAATGAGGCGGTCGCGCTTCTCTCCTGCCCACTGCGGTGACACCAGCATGGTGTACATGTAGTAGGTGTGGAAGCACCCGTCGGGTTCGTGGGGCAGCGCAAGCTCGGGACACCCCTCAAGCATGGCGGTGCGCGCGGCGGCCAGCCGGCGCCGCGCGGCGATGAAGCCATCGAGCCGCCGAAGCTGCACCGATCCAACGGCGGCCTGCACCTTGGTCATCTTGTAGCTCGATCCCCAGTGCTCGCCGCCGAACTGGCGGATCTCGCGGAGGCGCGGGATCACGTCGTCGTCGTCGGTGGTGATCGCCCCACCCTCGCCCAGGGTGCTCATGTTCTTCATGGTGTGGAAGCTGAAGATGGTCATCCACCCCTTCTTGCCGATCTTCGTGTCCCGGTAGCCCCCGCCGCAGGCGCGGGCGGCATCCCCGATCACGACCAGAGGGCCGTGCCTGGGATGCGGATGCCTCGCCGCCAACTCCAGCAGATCGTCCATGGGCGCGGAAAGCCCATTCATGTGGGTGACGAGGATGGCGCGCGTGTGAGGCGTGATGCGCCTCTCCACGTCGTTGGGGTCCGCGCAGAGCGTGACCGGGTCCGCCTCGCACAGCACCAGCTTGGCGCCCTGCCCGAGTACGGCCATGGGCGCGGAGCGGAAGTTGACGGTGGGGCAGATCACCTCGTCATCGGGGGAGAGGGCGAGGCAGGTGAGGGCCATGTCCAGGCCGACGCTGGCGGTGCACACGGAGATGGCGTGCTTAACGCCGCAGTAGGCGGCGAACTCCCGCTCGAACTGCTCGATCTCCTCCACGATGAAGCCGAAGCCCACGGCGGGGTTCATGGAGGACCTGATCGCTCCCACGGCGGCGGCGATTTCCTCCTCTCCGTAGTGGCTGCCCAGCATGGGCTCTGACTGCCAGGGGCCGGAGATGCCCCGGCTGAGGGCATGTTGTCGTTGCTTCCGATCCACTGCCGACACTCCTGCTCGATGCGTCGGCGCCGGGTCCGCGGTCAACCACAGCGCCGCCGCCGTGTTGCGTCTTCTCTTGGGCAGTAGCAAGCTCCTGCCCAACGTCGCGGCCCGCGATGTGGTAGGATAGCGGAGGTGGGGAGACTGGCGATCAGGAGTTGCGGGTGTGAACAAGGTTTCCGTGAGTCTGGATGAGGAAGCGCTGCTGGCGCTGCACGAGGTGCTGCTGGACGAGAGCCCGGAGGCGGCGCTGGAGTTTGTGAGGAAGCACATCGCACCGAAGGTGCCGCGGAAGGGAAGCGCGGATTGCGATTCGTCGCGGCTGAACCCGTTCATCCTGCGAGCCGGGACCGGGCGCAAACCAAGGGCGCAGGCCTAGCCTGCCCGGCCCGCCAGCGGGTGATCCGAGACTCAATTGCCTCGTGCTACATCGCCTCTGAGGCGGCCAGAATGTGCGCGATGTCGCGGTAGAGCACATCGCGCAACTGCCCCTCCGTGGCGACTGTGAGGTGGAAGTTGTCGTAGTAGCGCAGTCGCCCGACCAGGGTGCTGCCGGACTTGAGATGCACGATCACCCTCATCTCCGGATCCAGCAGCAACCGCTCGTGGAGGCGGTCCCAGAGCTGGTCCTCCGGGTCGGAGGAGTGATCGAATATGAGGGTGGGTGGAGCTGGCGGCTTGGACATGTCGCCGTACCTCCGTTGCCGAGCGACCCTCACTCGGTAGAGATGAAGTATGAGATGAGGCACAGCTGGTGCCGCGTGTGGGTCGCGCCTCAGCGGATCGAAGGTACTGGCTCCCGTTCGCCTACCGCCTCCTCCTTGCCTCTCGCCCTATTCTGCGGACAGGCCCATTCTAGCACGCCGGAAGGTGCCGCGCAAGGGTCCCAGAGGCCGCGTTGGGGGGTTGCCGCACTACATGATCTGAGGAGCGGGGCCGCCAGCAGGCGGCCCCGCCCGCGACACCGTCGCAGGATAGTCCTGCTAGCCCTTCAGCGAGAGTACGCGCAGCACTTCCTCCACCGTGGTGATGCCCTGCGTCGCCTTGGTGAGACCGTCGGCGAGCAGGGTGGTCATGCCGGACTGGATCGCCGCCTCTCGCAGCTCGGCGGTGGTGGCGCCCCGGGCGATCAGCTCCCGCATCCGGTCGTCCACCTCCAGTAGCTCGAACAGCGCGGTGCGCCCTCTGAAGCCGTAGCCACGGCACTCGGGGCAGCCCTTCGCTCGCTGGAACTCGGCGCCGGAGAGATCTACACCGGTCTCTCTCTGCAATCTTCTCAGCACCTCCGCGGTGGGCTGATAGGGCGCCTTGCACTTCTGGCACACCTTCCGCACCAGGCGCTGGGCCAGCACGCCTTTGAGGCCGGCGCTGACGATGAACGGCTCCAGGCCCATGTCAAGCAGCCGGGTGACCACCTCCGGGGCGGTGAGCGGCAGCATGGCGGTGAGAACCAGGTGCCCGGTCATTGCCGCCATCAGGCACGTCTCCGCGCTGGCCTGGTCCCGCAGCTCGCCCACGAAGATGATGTCCGGGTCGCCGCGCACGAACTGGCGCAGGGCGACGTCGAACGTCAGTCCGGCCTTCCGGTTCACGTGCAACTGTACGATGCCGCGGAGCTGGTACTCCACGGGGTCCTCGATGGTGAACACCTTCTTCTCCGGCGCGTTGATCAGGTTGAGCGCGGAGTAGATGGTGGTCGTCCGCCCCGACCCGGTGGGACCGGAGACGATGATCAGGCCCTGGGGGAGGCGCAGGATCCGCTCAAAGACCTGCTGCGTTTCCTTGGCGAACCCTAGCTTGTCCAGGCCGAGGAGCACACTGCTCTGGTCCAGGATTCGGCAGACCACGCTTTCCCCGAAGATCGCCGGGAAGGTGGCGGAGCGGAGGTCGTACTCACGGTCTCCATACCTGATGCGGATCCGCCCGTTCTGAGGGAGGCGGCGCTCACTCAGGTCGAGGTCGCTCATCAGCTTGAAGCGGGACACGATGGGGTGTCCCGCCTCCTTTGGAAGGGACATGACTTCACGGAGCACGCCATCCACCCGGTATCGCACGCGAGCGCGGTCTCGCTCTATGTCAATGTGGATGTCGCTGGCGCGCGCATCAATGGCGTCGCACATGATCGTCTCCGCCGCACGCACGACGGTGCGCTCCTCGGGGGCCTCTGTCTCAGGCTCTAGGCCCAGGGGGCCGGGCCCTGACCAGTCAATGCGCGGCAGGCCCTTGGCCTTGACCGCTACGTCCACCGCCTTCTGGAGCGCGTCGGCGTCAACTTGCAGCGCGGAGGGCTCGCTGGACTGCAGGAACTGCTCCAGATCGCGGCGGTAGAATCGCCACTGCGTCCCCGCCTTCACGCCCTTGATCTTGCCTTGGGCGAGCCAGCGGTAGAAGGTCGGCTTGCTCACCTTCAGGAACTCAGCCGCCGCCCTAAGGTCCAGCACCTCGTCGCTAGCCTGCGGCTTCGGCGGTGTTGACTTCGCTTTCTTCTGCTTGCCCTTCGGCATTTCACACCTCCTTGTTTGAGGCGCTGCGAGCCGCGCCCGCTTCGTCCAGCAGGTAGTCGGCAACCACGGACAGCGCCGCCGGCAGTCGGGTGTCTTTCTCGCCGTCCCGGATCATGTCCAGTGTCCCCTCTGGAAGATCGGCCTTCACCTCTTCCAGGGCATCGCTGAGGTCCGCTCCCTGGCACACTTTCTCGCGCGCCCCCATGAGCACGCGCTGCGCCTGGGAGCCGGGAACGGAGTTCGCGGCGGTCTCGAGCGCAGTGAGCATGGGCGCCCGCATCCCCAGCATCAGGCCCATCCGCCCCAGAGCCAATGAGTAGGCGAACAGCTTGCGGTTCGTCGGCCTGCCGGTCTGCTGTTCCAACTCCAGCCGGTCGGCCAGCAGAGCGACCGAGGGGCCAATCATGGCGCCCAGCTCGCCGGCCTTGATGGTCCCAAACACAAACCACGGCAGGCCGATGTCGAGGAGTCCGTCCGCGGCCTGCTTCCCGGTGCGCAGGGAGTCCCGCATGGCGGACACGATCCGCCGCGGGCCCTTCGGCGCAGCACGGGCAAGACGGTCCAGGGCCGACACGAGCGTGTCCTCCCCTTGCAGGGCGGCCGCCAGGCGGCGGCAAACCCAGATCATGTTCGACTGGTCCTGCGGAGAGAACGACTGGCTGGGCATGGCATGCTCCTTTCGGCGGCGGCACGGATGTTATCATGGGCTATCGCCAGTTATCATATACCACATTTGATAGCCTGTCAAGAGGTCTTTGCCGCTTTCTTCACGGGGTGAGGCGAGATGGCGGCTGCGCTTCCAGAACTGCCCGATATGCGCCCTCTGGTCCTGGAGGACCAGGGGCTGCTGACGCCTCTGCTGCGGGCGCTTCAGCCACAGCAGTCCGAGTTCACCTTCACCAACCTGTTCATCTGGCGGGACGCCCACCAGATCCGGCTGTCGCAGGTGAGCGGAGCGGTCGCTGTATTCTCCTGGCGGGCCGACCCGGAGGATTCGTTCCTTTTCCCTCCCCTGGGCGCCGCCGCGGATTCAGAAGTGGTGCGGCGATGTCTCCAGCACATGAGCGAGCAGGGACACAACCCGCGTCTGGGCCGCGTCACCATGGAAGACATCGCGCGCCTCGAGCTTGGGGAACGCAGCTTCGTCATCGCACCCGACCGAGACCAGTGGGACTACGTCTATCTGGTGCGCGACCTGATCGAGCTGAAGGGAAACCGATACCACGGGAAACGCAACCATGTGGAGCAGTTCGCCAGCAGACACCCCTTCCGGTATCTTCCGTTGACCCCCGAGCTTGTGCCCCAATGCCGGGAACTACAGGACCGCTGGTGTGACGAGAAGCACTGCGACCTGGTGAGCACGCTGCGGGCCGAGGGCCGCGCGGTGAAGGAGGTGCTCGAGAACCTGGAGACACTCGGAGTGACCAGCGGATGCATTGAGGTAGAAGGGAAGATCGAGGCCTTCACCCTGGGCGAGCTGCTCAACCCGGAGACCGTCGTCATCCACATCGAGAAAGCCAACGCCGCGTTTCACGGCCTGTATCAGGTGATCAACCAGCAGTTCCTAGAGCAGGCCTGGGGGAGTGTGCGGTTCGTGAACCGCGAGCAAGACCTGGGGGTGGAGGGACTGCGGAAGGCGAAAGAGTCATACCATCCGGACCATATGGCAGAGAAGTTCACGGTGAGCCTGCCCGGACAGGGGTCAAGATGAGGCTGTGGCTGTATCTGTCGGTTCTCCTAGTCGTGGTGGCGAGCACATGCTTCGCCGCTCCCGAGATCACGGCCGTACCCAGTGCGCCCCGGCCGGGGGAGGTGATCTTCCTCACCTTCCATCCGGAGCAAGAGCTAGTGCGCGCGGCATGCTCGTGGAACGGCCGCAGCTACCAGTGCCGGTTCCACGATGCGGATGGCCGCTACCCCCTGGCGTTGCCGGTCTCCGCGTCCACCAGGGCGGGCGGCCGCCATGCCACTATCTACTGGAAGTACACCAGCGGGGAGATGGGCCAGCAGACCGTTGAGATCGAGGTGAAGCCGCGCAAGTTCGGCGTCCAGCACCTGCGCCTGAGCAGCTCGCAGGAGAGCAAGTACACGGCTCCGGAGACCAAGCGGGAGAAGGAGCTGATCGGCGCGGCCCTGGACCTGGTGAGCCCAGAGCGGCTGTGGCGGGGGAGCTTCGTGATGCCCGTCCAGGGGCGTCTGAGCACCGCCTACGGGCTTCAGAGGTATGTCAACGGCAAGTTCTCCTACCGCCACCGGGGGGTGGACATCGGGGCACCGGAGGGAACCCCGGTGCTGGCCGCCGCCGACGGGGCGGTGGCGCTGGCAGATGACTCCTTTCTGCTCCACGGACAGACCATCGTGCTCGACCATGGCCAGGGGGTCACCAGTCTGTACCTTCATCTCTCGCACATTGAGGTCTCGGCGGGACAGCGGGTGGCGCAGGGGCAGGTGATCGGCCGGGTTGGCGAGACCGGGGTGGCGACAGGTCCGCATCTGCACTTCGCGGTGTACGCCTATCACGAAGCGGTGGACCCTCTCTTCTGGATGGATCTCCCGTCGCGCTGACGGCGCAGAAACAGATCGAGCGAGGTGATGTTTCACCTCGCTCGATCTACGTCTCTTCGGCGGAGAGATCGTCCTTCTCCGCCTCAGTGCGTGCGGCTGCTGCTACTTCTTCTTCTTCTTTGCTACCTTCTTCTTTGCGGCCGGCTTTGCGGCCTTCTTCTTTGCGGCCTTCTTCTTTGCGGGCACCTTTGGTACCCCCCTTTCGTCATGCTGCGGATGCTTTCCTCATCGCATCGCCTGTGCCTAGGTTCACAGGCCCCATCGGCGCAGCAAGTTGATTGTGGCCTACCGCCTCATGGCCTCAATCGCGCACGCACGCGATCACTCGCATATTGCCACACTACGTATGAACATTCGAAAGAACTAGAGATACATTTTCTGAGTGCTCGTCTTTCCTCCTTCTTTCTGACGACGCAGCTAAACTTTTTTTTCGCGCCGCGTGCTGCGCGGCGCGCGCCCTTCCGCAGCGGACCGCGCGACTCGCAGTATGGTGATGAGCACGACGCCACGGCCGGACTGCGAGTATCAGCAGCATGATGATCGCGCGCCGCTACAGAGTCTCTTGAGCTATGGTCATGGTGAAGATGCCCACAAAGAGGCGTTAGCGTCGCGAGAGCAGGAACGGCGATCGGCGCGGTGGTGCTGATGGGGACGCGCCGCTTACTCCGCGCGATGCAGGCCGCGTCGATGTCGGCCGCGTGCACACGAGAGCTCACGAACTGATCACATTCCACGCGCGGCTCATGGAACGAGGTGCCTGCGAAGAGGCGAAAGGTGTTGAGGCCGGCGCCATTGCGCCAGCGCCTTGACCCTGATGTGAAGCGACGACCAGGTGGTGGGGAGACTGCGGATGACGCGACCGCGCAGCACAACGCCGGCGGCGGTGGAGAAGCACGAGGCCGGTCCTGGGATGCCCCCAGGCTGCCCACAAGCGGTCCTGGCGCACGTGTGGCACTCCTACACGCCCCTCTCGCGCCCCCTGGGCCTTTCACGCAAGCTCCTGGTTTGGGCCTGCCCCGCACCCCGCGGCCCGGCCCGGCTATCCACGGGCGCCTCCACCTGTCCATGCTGGTAGGGTTGCGAGGGCCGGAGGCGCCACCAGATAGCTATCCTAGCCGGCCGCGGGACCCAGGCGTTGGGCCGTGCTGACGGCCCCAGGCCCGCCCAGTTGTCGGGTGCGTCCACGTCGGGCACGCTGACCCCACGACACCTCCCCCGTGGGGTCAGCGTCGTTGCTGCTCTCTAGAGGTTCTTGCCACAGACCTCCCACAAGGCTAACATGGTCCTCGCTCAAGCTGGGGCGAGGGCGCTCCCGAGGTTGCCATGGTGAACACGAGACTCCCGCGTTTTCTCGAGATCGAGCAGAGGCTGTATGGGCGGGGCGTGTCTGACCTCCCGGCCGCGGTGCGGGGAGCCTGCGCTTCCGCTGGACTTCCGGCGCAGGTTCGCCCCGGCGGCCGCGTCGCCATCACCGTCGGCAGCCGCGGCATCGCCAACATCGCGGAGATCGCCCGCGCCGTGGTGGAGGTAGTGAAGGAGGCAGGAGGGCGGCCTTTCATCATCCCCGCCATGGGCAGCCATGGGGGAGCGACACCGGCGGGACAGACAACCGTGCTCGCTTCGCTGGGTGTCACTGCACGGTCCGTGGGCGCGCCTATCCGCGCCTCTATGGCGGTGGCGCGCTTGGGAGCGACCAGCCGCGGCCTGCCCGTGTTCGTGAGCCGGGAGGCACTCGAAGCCGATGGCGTCATCATCATGAACCGGATCAAGCAGCACACCGACTACATCGGGGAGTACGAGAGCGGCCTGGTGAAGATGCTCGCCATCGGCCTGGGAAAGAGAGAGGGCGCGGCGGCGATGCACGCGCGTCGGTGCGAAAGCCTGCGGGAGGAGGTGCCGGAGGCGGCGGCGATGATGCTTCGCCACCTGAAGGTGATCGCCGGACTGGCGATCCTGGAGAACGGCTACAACCAGACCGCGGAGATGGTAGGCATCCGGCCGGGAGACGTCTTCCCCCGCGAGAAGCAGCTTCTGCGGCGGGTGCGGCGCACCGCGGCCCGCCTTCCCTTCCAGGACATTGACCTGCTGATCGTGGACTGGATCGGCAAGGACATCAGCGGCATCGGCATGGACACCCATGTGCTGGCCCGGCGCATGCAGTGGGAGGAGCCGGAGTTCCGCGGGGTGCGCATCCAGCTGATCGCCGCCCTGGACCTCACCGAAGCCTCCCACGGCAACCCGCTCGGCATCGGCCTCGCCGACCTCACCACCGACCGGCTGATCGGCAAGATTGACATGCAGGCGCTGAAGACGAACGTGCTGCATACCGGCTGGCTGAACCGCGCCAAGCTCCCTCTTTCCTTCCCAAGCGACCGGGAGCTGCTGCGGGCGGCGATGGTTGCGCTCGGCGGCCCCGACCCGCGGCGGGTGCGGGTGGTCCGGATTCGGGACACACTGCACCTCGGCCGCATGCTCGTCTCGGAGGGGTTGATGGAGGAAGCGGGACGACACGCCAGAGTGCGGGTGGTGGGGAAGCCAGCCGAGCCGGCCTTCGACCGCGCCGGGAACCTGCTTCCCTACCTCATGTGACCACCAGTCGCGCCACTACGTCGGCAACCGCGCTGTCGTCGTGGCTGAGTGGAGAGACCCAGTCGGCCGCCCGTTTCGCCTCCTGAGCTGCATTCGCCACCGCCACTCCGCACCCGGCCCACTCCAGCATGGTGACATCGTTGAAGGAGTCGCCGATCGCCAGCACCAGGGAGCGATCCACCCCATACCGCTCCGCCACCGCCGCCAGCGCGGCCCCCTTGTGCGCCTGCGGGTGGAGGAACTCGAGGTACTCTGGCTCGCTCCGCTCCACCATGATCTGGTCTCCCCAACGGCCGCGCCAGAGCTGGTACAGCTCGTCCCGGTGGCGGGGGTCGGGAGCGCCGGGGAGGGTGCGATCGGTGACGATCAGCGCCTTGGTTGGGTCCCTGCCCTTGAACACTCGCAGGTCGGGGAGGAACCGTAACACCGCGCCCGTGCGGCTGGTGTAGAGATCGGAGAAGCGGCGCAGCTCCGGATCGTCCCGCGCGTAGAGCACTTCCTCCAGGTAGTAGTTTAGGCATAGGCGTTCTGCCAGCGCGTACTCGATCAACTCATCCGCATACCGCGCCGGCAAGGGCCGGTGGAGGATCACCTTCCCTCCGTCCGCCTCCGGCTCCCGCACCATGGCGCCGTTGTAGGCAATAGTGGGGCCATCGAGTCCCAGGGCGCGTTGGTGGGTTCTGATGGTGGCGGTCATCCGGCCTGAGGCAAGCACCACCGTCCCCCCTGCCTCCGCGAAGCGCCGCAAGGCCGCCGCGTCCTCAGCAGACACCGCGCCGCGGGCATTGAGCAGGGTGCCGTCGAGGTCCAGCGCGAGGATACGGAAGGGCTTCGCATCGGGGACAAGCTGGCTCATGTGAAGGCCTCTTCCGTTCGCTCACGGGTCGTCCCTTCCAAAGCGAGGAGGGGCGGTGGCGTATGTGGTATACTGCCCTTGAAGAGGGAAGGGGATCGGAAAGGAGACTGCGGTGGTGACACGACGACTGCGAGTGGCTCTCGTGTTGGCGTTTCTGGCTGCGGCGGTGGCGTTGGTTGGCTG
>Ga0315279_10002198_pt1 | contig 30040 bp, 30 predicted proteins | sample YL17G06_20_MG_FD_203694 | JGI IMG/M metagenome (GOLD analysis project Ga0315279, IMG submission 203694) | Sediment microbial communities from Yellowstone Lake, YNP, Wyoming, USA - YL17G06_20 | ecosystem: Environmental > Aquatic > Freshwater > Lake > Sediment | place: USA: Wyoming | collected...
AGCAATAGTTATTGCTTCCTTGACTGCATTTTTTGATTGCGGCGATTCGTCATAACCAACTAGTATTCTGATTTTATCAAACATACTTTTCAAACCCATGTTGAATATAACTGCAGGAAAATAATACATTTTCGATTGGTTTCTTCCGAGTTCGGAAATCGACTGTTCGACTCTGGTATGGACAACACCCACCAATCAGAATGACGAAGAAAACTCGCACTCTATCCTTTCTTCCTCAGCCTACCCTTTTTCCAAGTCAGGTTTTTTTGAGCGAACTGTACTGCAGCAACCACACAAACGTAGCGCGCCAGCTTGTTGCTAAATTCGGACTTTAATAGATTTTATTCGACAACTATCCTTCCGTCAAAACATCGAGACACATGACAAGAAAAAACCCAGACTCATTAAAATCCATTTTTGTCCGAATTTAGCAACGGCCTAGCGCGGAAGGGCGAGCAAGAGACGGCAAGAAACATTATTAGACTATCGAACTAAGTATTACAGTGGTCGGTCAAATTGACTTTAATCGTCTGTCTTAAGGGTAAAAATGGAATGGTTCTTGCCTCGGATAGTAGAGGAACATTTGGAGACCCGAGAGGGGTAACTGCCCAAAATGACAACCAAAAGAAATCATATGGTCTCTCAAAATATGTCGGTGTTCTCATGGCTGGCAGTGGTGAATTAGGAGCTATGATCATGAATGAAATCGCAACTGACGTGAAGAACAGAAACCTGGAAGGAGTAACCCCGATAATGAACGCCGCTAGAGAAATCTTGAAGAGACGATATGGTGAATGGTTCGCACGTTTCTCACTTCAAGCAATACCTAATGTTCCGACACCTGTTCGACCTACGCTGGTCGTAATCATCGGAGGTTACGACCTGGACAATACCGGAAAACCAGTAATACAGAAAATCTATAGCTTGAACTGCCATCTTGATTTCGCTCCGATGTTACATGATTATGGCTTTGCTCTGGAGGGCGTTGCTCAGTATGCTCTCTATTTGCTGAACAGACTCTATGCAGGCGAATCTGTGAAGAATCTGTTACCTTTGGCAGCCTATGTAATAACAGAAACTGCAAGTCAAGACGGTAAGGTTGGCGGGCCAGTGCAATTGATGCAGATCACCTCCGAAGAGGGATGCAGGATTTTGAGTTCGGAAGAAATAAATAGCATCATAGCTTCTAATTCCAGTAGGAGTGACAACCTTAGAGTCTCTTTCTTCAAGGATTGATTGAAAATGCCTTCTGAAAGTGGAATAAAAGTCATAAAATCTCCGATTGTGCAAACCCAAGAAGGTAGCTTCCTGGAACATACGTATCAAGACACTATAATCTACTATGTCCGACTTTCTAATGGTATTGTGATCACAAGACCTGAAGATTTTCCAACCAACAAAGAGGAAAATGAGGACTCGTTAGCTTCTGAAGTGGAAAAGCGAAACCAGACTTGTGAAGAAACCCCTCGGAGTTCATAGCGAGCGTTTCCGCATAGACTTTTAAAATTACTTCTTAAACATCATTTTTCTCGATGTCTCTTGAGTTTCTGACTCTTCGCTCCCACGGGCTTCTGCATGCCTCTCAAGTCCTCCAGTTTACTTCGCTGCATCTCGTAGAAAATCCTCTTTGGTTACGTAACCCAAGTCTCTGTTTTCCACGATGAACTCGTCAATTTCATGAAGAAGATTCTCAGGTAAGATAACCGACTTGTTTAGCAAAGCATCCATTGCATCTTGATACGTCTTCATCTGGCCCGTTTTGGCCATAAGTTCACCAAGCACAGCGGTCAACTTTCCATGCACCTCATCAGATATCTTGAGCGTCTTCAACAGACACAGCCTCATGTCGCATAATCTGGCTTCTTCAAATAATCTTTCCCATAGAAACCATTACGCAAAAGATCCTTGACTTCTTCTAGCGCGCGCGGTTAGCTGTGTACACGCATATATTCTTGAGACTTGCACTTGTGATTAGGTGCGAAACCTTGCCGCTTCCGTTAGTTGAACGATCACAGCGAGAGATTGCAGAAGCAATCAAGAGAAAAGTCGAATCGATAGAAGGAGTCAAAGGAGTTCGCCACTTGGACGTGCGCGTAAGTGGAAAACGACTGGACGTGAATATACTTCTCCTACTGGGCAGCAACCTCGAATTGGAAGAAACTCATAGAATTGCGTTAACCGTCGAACACGAAGTAATGAAAGAGTTCCCTGACGCAAGAGTCACAATCCACACCGAACCATTTGGCAACGGTCGAGAAAGTGTCTGGAAACTCGTGAAAGAGATTGCTGAAGGAACGTCTGGTTCTAGAGGTGTTCATAATATTCATATCCAAAGAATAGGTGAAGAATTATGCGTCGATCTGCACCTAGAGGTCAGTTCCAACATGACGGTAGAGCAGGCGCATCAAGTTGCAGACAAAGTTGAAAAGAAGATAAAAGAAGCTAACCCGAGTATTTCCGAAGTCACCGTCCACATCGAATCTACTTCAGAGCGTGTTTCCAGAGAGCTGGCAGGAGTGGAGACAGAGCTAGAGTCGTTTGTGGAGCATGTTGCCGAACAGTTTCCTGAAATCAAGGATGTCTGCAATGTCCGGATTCGTCGTGTGGGCGACAATATGCACTTGGTGCTCTATTGTCGTTTTGACCCGAATCTGAGTATTAGGAAGGCACACGAAATTGCTAGTCGACTCGAGAAAGAAATCAGAGACGCCTATCCTAAGATCACGAGAATCGATGTTCATGAAGAACCCGCCTGAATTATGTGAACTCTGTTTCATGCTGCCTCGCATGAATCTGCGTAACGCCTAAATATCCCATGGAAATACTACTTTGAACACATCTTTCCAGACACTCAGAGAACCATGCTTGAGGCGGATTCAAGACTACGGCAAAAGAGAAAACAACCACCAACCAGAAAGACTACTGGTCTTTTCCAAATACGGAAGTCTACAAATCACTTGAGACTAGCGACCAAGGGTTATCGGAGCAGGAAGCGCAAAAAAGACTCGAGGCCTATGGCTCCAATGAGTTACCTGTTCATAAACTCAGCACCGCACAAGTTGTTTTGAGGCAACTCAAGAATCCAATTTTCGCTATTCTTGTAGCTTGCGCTGTAGTAGCCGGTGTCTACTCAGAGCTTAAACAGGCTATAATAATACTGTCGATGATTGCGCTGAGTGTAGTGCTAGGATTTTACAATGAATACAAAGCGGAAAAGATTGTTGAAAACCTGCGGCAGAATGTAGCAATCAAGGCTGTTGTAACGAGAGATGGTAAATTACGCCAGATTGATTCGCGAAACCTAGTTCCAGGTGACATTGTCTCGATATATGTTGGCGATATCGCACCAGCAGACATTAGAGTCGTGAAATGTAAGGATCTGCAAGCTGACGAAGCAACATTCACAGGCGAATCTTTTCCAGTGGAGAAAACTTCCGAAAGTCTCAGCCTTGAACGACCGATGCCCCAACAGTTAACGAACTACTTGTTCATGGGCACCGTTGTTGTGCATGGTAGTGGCCAAGGCGTGGTAGTGTCAACCGGAAAGAACACGCAACTAGGGGCAATATCCAAAAGCTTGGTTCGTTCCCATCCGGAAACAGAGTTCCAAAGAGGCATCCGAAAGTATGGAAACATGCTTATGACTTTGACTTTTGCTCTTAGCGTCGGAATTTTCGCGTTGAACGCGATCGTGGGGCATCAATTGATTGATTCTCTCTTGTTCTCTTTAGCGGTTGCCGTTGGCTTGGTGCCTGAGCTGATGCCTGCTATCGTGACGATCAGCCTCGCTCAAGGCGCAAGCAAGATGGCAAAAGTAAAGGTAGTCGTGAAACGTTTGGTTTCCATAGAAGACTTCGGCAACATGGATGTACTTTGCACAGACAAAACGGGTACACTCACTGAAGGCAAGATCTCCCTCAACGACTGCCGCAGTCTCGGTGAAAAGGAAGATGAAAGAATCTTACCATATTCGTTGCTCTGTAATTCCGCGGCCGTGGGAGACGCAATTGTCGGAAATCCGATGGACATGGCAATCTGGGAATACGCAATAAAGAATGGCAAAGAGCAGAGCATCAAGCCCTATACCAAAATCGACGAGATACCTTTCGATTATCAGCGGCGTATAATGTCTGTTGTGGTCAAGGATAACGGGGGGCACCTTCTTATTAGTAAGGGCGCGCCCGAATCAGTTTTTGCCAGATGTACGCAGGCAGATTTGAGCGGAAAGATCAACCCGATAGAAACCGTTCAAGAGGCAATCAACGACAAGTTTTTCAACCTTTCAAAACTTGGATATCGTATTCTTGCAGTAGCAAGTCGACAAGTCGAAGAAAAGTCGTCTTACTCGCTTGACGACGAGAAGGATCTAACCCTTCTAGGCTTTCTCATATTCATTGACCCTCCAAAGAAAGACGCTCATGAAGCCATGAGCAGACTGAAAGATATGGGCGTTGAAGTGAAGATTCTGACTGGAGACAATGAGCTTGTTGCCAAGACAATATGTGACGAACTAAAGGTTCCAGTCAAAAAGATAGTCTGCGGTTCAGATCTTGTCCAGATGAGCTGGACTGAAATGAAGAAAGCAGTTGAAGAGATAACGATTTTTGCACGCATTACTCCTGAACAGAAACTCGACATCATACGTGCCCTAAAGGAGAATGGGCATGTAGTTGGCTTCGGAGGAGACGGTGTAAACGATGCTCCAGCCCTGTATGAAGCTGACGTCGGCATATCTGTGGACACGGGCGTTGACGTTGCCAAAGAAGCGGCAGACATTGTTCTTCTGGAGAAAGACCTGCTTGTGATGGCGGCTGGGATAAACGAAGGACGCAAGATCTTCGGCAACACGATAAAGTACATTCTTATGGGTACAAGTTCCAACTTTGGGAACATGTTCAGTGCTGCTGCAGCATCAGTTTTCCTGCCTTTCCTCCCGATGCTGCCGATGCAGATACTTTTCATGAACTTGCTTTACGATGTAGCGAACATGACTCTGCCCACCGACAACGTGGATGAGGAGTACGTCAAGTCTCCGAAGCGTTGGGACATAGGTTTCGTAAGAAAATACACGCTTTTCTTCGGGCCGTTCAGTTCGCTCTATGACTTTCTAACCTACGGCATAATGCTCTTTGTATTTGGCGCCGCTACTAATCCGGCACTCTTCCAAAGCGGATGGTTCGTGGAGTCGTTCTGGACGGAAGTTCTCGTTATCTTCGTAATCAGAACCAGGCGTATTCCTTTCTTCACAAGTCGTCCCGGAAAATGGCTCATCGTTCTCACACTGGCCTGCGTAGCCTTCGGTACCATACTTCCTTTCACCATTCTCGGAAGCTACTTGGGATTCACAGCCCTTCCACTTGAGTATTGGGCTCTCCTCGTTCTCATGGTCGCAACTTACCTTCTGCTGGTGGATGCAGGGAAGGTGTTCTTCTACAAGATATGCAAATTCCAATGAGGCAGATGATGATGGCAGAACTTGATCTATTCCAATGGTGGGCGGTAAGCATCGCCGGCGGCAGTATTTTCCTCACATTGGTAAGCATATATCTTTACGCAGACAGTCGAACACGGCGAGAAAGACCGACCTCAAAAGTAAGAGGACCAACTCGAATCATGACGGACTTCATATTTGTATGGGTTCTGCTTGGTCTGTTGATCTTCTACATCGTGTCAATCAACATAGGATCGGCTACAGTATTTGCAGCCGGCAACATTTTCGTTGAAGCGCTTCTAGTTGCTTACCTGTTGAAGAACAGGAAAAGGAAATCCGAAGAAACCTGAAGAAATCAAAACACTCCTGGAAACAGGCTTCGAATACGTGTGCAGCAAAGATAGCCTAATATTCCTGAGGAAGCGAAAGTGACTAGGAAAGCAACATCGCCAGTGGGCGAAATCACTCAAAAAGTGGCCGGGGTGAGGTATTCCCGACCGTTTGGGGACATCTCCCAGAGACCAATTCCCTTTTTTAGTGTGTTTTGTTGATGCTTCCGCATACAAAACTGACGAAATGCCTTAGAAGTCATGAATTTTTGATGGTGATGATGATATAGTGGCAACACTGTCAGAGCCTCAAGAATCGGCAAAAAAGGGGTAGAAAATAGGGGTAGGCAAGGATTAACCTTGCCACATCAATAGGTCAGAGTCGCAACGGAAGGACACTCTAGCATTCCAGTACGATTCCCTGTAATACAATACTAGGTCGTGAAGTCCTTGGGCTAGGTTGTTCACGACGATTGTCGTTGAGTGAAAGCCCTCCGGGTTCCAACCGTCAATCCACAAGGCGCCATCAATATACAACCGATAGCTGTCGTCAGCTCCCACATAAAACGTGACTGGGCTGTCTCTTGTTTTATTGATTTGCATGGTTGCATAGAAACCTATGTAATCTTTGTAGTTAGTGCCGTCGTATGAGAACAGGGTTCCCTGACCCCAATCGTAGTCGAATGTGGCGCAGAATTTTTGCGGCGTCCCAATATCTCCAGCCCAGTTCAGGTCTCCTGTCAAGCCTCTCCATTGGACGCTCCATTGTGCTATGACATATGATGCTCCAGGTATTCCTTGAACCCCTTGTGGTCCAGTTGCTCCAGTAGCTCCTGTTGCCCCTTGCGACCCAGTAGCTCCAGTGTCGCCTTTAGGTCCTGCCGCTCCTGTGTCTCCAGTGTCACCTTTGTCGCCCTTGGGTCCAGTCGGTCCTGTGGTCCCCGTGGCTCCTGTGGTACCTTGCAGTCCTTGTGCTCCTTGAGGACCAGTTGCTCCCGTTGCTCCAGTTGCGCCCGTATCTCCAGTATCTCCTTTTTCGCCCTTGTCTCCCTTAGGTCCCTTAGAGGGTGAAAATTGTGTCACCATTACTGCTGAGATTAGGCTAGAAGCCAGAATTGCGGCGATAAGTCCGATGACGAATACTGTTCTTGAAATCCCTAACGAATCTTTCATAATGTTCATTTTCCTATCTCCTTTTTGGTTATAGTGGTGTGGTATTCCTCAGTTAAAACTTGCGGAAAACAGAAAAGAACGGAAATCGATGACTCACATTATGTGTAAAATGGCATTGAGAGAAGAACTAACAAAGTTAGTCCACTCCCTTTTTCTATTTTCCTGAGAAGTATTATTTCGCCCTTACCCCTTGTATATATGTATCCTATTACTCTACGGAGAGCTAGGCCGAAGAACATCATCGGAAATAATATATGCATATTATTTCAAAGCGTCAGATTCCCACGTCCGTGCGTTGCATGACACTCAGGGGATTAAACGGTCAGAGCTTCTTATTCCGCCAAGAATGCTCTCAACCTTCTTCTTTTCCTGCACAGTCTCCAACAACGTAATGAACAAGTGAACATGCTCCTTCAACCCATCCCACCCCTCAAGCAGCTTAGGCGAAACCTCACAGAGATTGGCTAGGTCCAGCCAGGAGATCCCAAGCTCAGTCGCCAAAGCCACCAAACAATCAAACACCTTTTCCCTTTTCAGAATCTTTTCAAGGTGCATTGCCTCATTCGAGAGCTCGAGATGCTGGCGTTTCAACTCGTCATAGTTCTCCACTGGCGCCTCAAGCGGCAGCCCCTCAAGCTCGGCAACCCGCCTCTTCACAAACTCGTTCATCTCGGAACTAGCTGAACAATGAGCCTTCAACTTTAGAAGCTCCCTGTAACGTGCCCAAGGCTCAGGCTCCAGAGTAATGCTTTTAACGGCCTTCATAAGAGAAAAATAAATATTTAAATAGCAAATTTGATTTCTGGCGCTCTGCAACATCTAATAATACTTAAATAGCCACGCAAAACAGCGTCGCGGAAGCCAGACACAAATATGCCGAGACGGGGGACTTTGGTTCCCATGGACTTTTCCTTTTCGATAATCTATATTATCAGAAGCTCTCGGAACAGCCACTATTAGGCCCGTTTTTTTTCAAAACATGGGAAAAACCATTGTACTGACCCTGCAAATAGCCGGCTCTTGCCTCTATCTTCAAGGGCGCTTGTTTCAATCGTCGCGAGAATAGCCGTCGCGGCGTCCGAGGCGTCTGTTCCAATTGATCTTGTGTATGGTTTCTCCTTCGCCAAAAGCCTTCAGATGCATTTCGAGATCGTGCTCGCTGCTGAATCTGCAAGGACACCATGCACATTCGTAGTAGCCTTCTCCAGTGGGCAGCGTTCTCCTCCATTCGCGAGCTTCTGGCAATGCTGCTGAGCCTCAAACCGGAGTTGACCGGCATGCCTAATAAGCCTAATGTCTCCAGCACACGCAGTCCACGCTTATGGTGAGTAAATATGGTTTACTGCCTGAAAAAGAATGTTAAGAATCATCGGCGGTTCATGAAAGCCTTCAGCTACCACCTGCCATACGGGCAGAAACAATCCTGCTCATTACCACTTCTCCTTTCCCACATACTAACGGTTGGCGTATTGAATTAAAGGTCTGCCCGAGCCAAATACTAGAAGAAAGTTCTATATGCACAAAGATTTCAGGGAGTTCCTAGAAGTTTAGAGTCGAATACTGTCACTATTCGGTAAATCGAAGATTCTTCCAAAAATAATAAAAGATGAAACCAACAATGAAACAGATGATGTGACATGAACCGAAAACTTGTTTTGATTATGACTTTGATGCTTCTCATTGGAATGTTAAACGTAGCCTTCAATGCTCAGAAGGCAGAAGCAAGCGGAACCATTTACATTAGAGCTGATGGAAGCGTAGACCCACCAACCGCTGAGCTTTCGTCAAATGACAACATGACTTACTCGATGACAGGCAATCTGAATATTTCCATAGTGATTGAAAAAAATGACATCCTGTTTGACGGAGCAGGATATACGCTTCAAGGGAGCGGGAGCGGAAACGGTATCGAGTTGTCGGAAAGGAACAATGTAACAATAAGGGATATTGAAATAAGAGGATTCTATCAAGGAATTCTGATATACAATTTTTCTAGGGGCAACGACGTATTTGGAATCAGAGCAATCGACAATTGGTACGGGGGCATATGTGTGGACTCTTCAGCGAACAATAACATAACTGGAAACGCGATTGTAAACGGTATGGAAGGCATCATTCTAAGCGGTTCTGAGAACAATCTGGTAAGTGGAAATAACATAAAAGGAAGCGAATTCTACGGGCTAAACCTGATCTCCACCTCAAACAACTGGGTCGAAAACAACGAGATCTCAAACTGTGGATGGCACGGCATCAAACTGTGGATGGCATCATGTAACAACACAATAGACGGAAACAACGTAACTGACTGCAAAGTCGGAATTGAAGTCAGTTATTCTTCAAACAATAACACGGTATCTGCCAACTGTCTTTCGATGAATCGGATAGTGGGCGTTGTCATCGGCTTTCGAATACCTGAGTCAGGACCAGATTGGGGGGGAGCCGCAGACAACCACATAATCGAAAACAACGTAACTAGCAACAATCTTGGAATCGAACTAATCTATTCCAAAAACAACACAGTCTTCCACAACAACATAGAAGAAAACAATGCCAGCGTGGCAATAATTGGATCATACGTCAACACTTGGGATGATGGTTATCCTTCTGGTGGCAATTGTTGGAGTGACTATGCTGGTGTTGATGAGAAAAGTGGTTCTTGTCAGAATGAGACGGGCAGTGACGGAATAGGTGATGCAGCCTACGCAATTGACGCAAACAACGTAGACCATTATCCTTTGGTGGGAATGTTTCAAAGCTACGATGTCACTTACTTCACACTGCCCCTAGTTGCTCACAGTTGCAACGTCACAGTCATTTCTAACTCCACGGTCTCGAATTTTGCTTCCCTTATTTGGATTGAACACCCAGAAGTCATAATGATAGAGTTCAATGTCACTGGAGAAGAAGGAACAACAGGCTTTTGCAGGGTTTCTTTCCCAACAGCCATGATGAACAGCGCATATCACGTGTTTGTCAACGGCACAGAAGTTCCATGCACTCTGCTACCATGCTCCAACTCTGATTACAGTTATCTATACTTCACCTACATGCACTCAACAGACAAAGTCACAATAACCCCAGAGTTCCCATCATTCCTTGTTCTGCCACCGTTCATGATAATGACCCTTTTAGCAGTCAAAGCCTACAAGAGAAGAACTAGAAGATAGTTTCACAAAGCTTATGTGCTCATTCCAACGATAGAACGCATGAACAAAAGAGACATCCCGAATAGGACTGGGGAGTTCGGGAGACGTCTCCGTTTGGTGCGGAAATAGGAGACCCCGTCACGTTTTCGGCGTCTCACTTGCGCTTTCTGAAGAGTTTGGTGCTGTCAAAGCCGCACTCAGCGTGCGACGCGTGCGGCTTTCAGGCTGTCAGGCGTCAGGAATCCTTCGACTTTGCCGTAAACCTCGCGCCAGTCGTCAACGTCGCGAGTCGTGTAGATGGCTTCAACGTTTGAGCCCAGTTCATGGCCCATGAAATATTCAATCTCTATGGTTTCAAGGGCTTCGCTCTTGATGGCTAAGGTTCTGAAGCCATGACGCAAGCTACTAGGCGAACAGGGATTCTTTCCCCTATGCCAGGCTTCACCTAGAAACTTTCTCGCGGTAGTTCTGAACGCCGAGTCCACAGCTTCAGGAGTCACTGGAAACAAACGGCCTCCAGGCTCCAAGTTTCTGCCTTTCAAATATTCAGTCAGAAGATCAACTGTCCAGCGTCCGGCGAAAGTGATGAAGCTGACCTCGGTTTTTTCTCGACCCTTTATCTTGAAGCTCAAGGCCAACGGCAACACGCGGCCCTCAAACTCGGCCTTGATGTCTCCATACTTCAAGCCTAGCAGGTCGCCAAGACTGAGACCAGACTGGAAGGCTAAGACCGCGATGGCTCGATACATTATGTCATCCATTAGACTGGCGAACTGTTGAACCCGGTTGGCGTTTTTCCACGCGTACATTTCGACTTCAGGCTTGTTCTTAGGTAGCCCAGTGAACCGCAATGTGACAGGTATTCGCAGATACTTGAAGAGTCCCTGGACGGCAGACGCGTAGAGCCTGGTGGCCTTTCGGCTCAAACCCTCATCCTGCAAACTCTTAATGAACCTGCTCAATGTCTTTTCTGCTACTCGCTTGCTCTCCGTATAGTCCAGCTTGTTATCTGCGTTGACTCGTGCTATGAAGTCCTCAAGCGTTCCCTGGTCCCTGTAGAACACGGCGAAGCGATTGAGCGCGTTCCGGTAAGTCCTAGCTGTGTTCAGGCTATCTCGACCATGAGCCTCAAGGAAATCCTCGGCGTTATGTCCCAACTCCATAACTGTTCACTAGAAGAAAAATAGCAGATAGTAAAGCTTAACAGGGATTACGCCGCAATGTTGGGCCTTTGAGGTTTCTCCGAGAAAAAGGCTAGGCTAACAGCAAAAGAAAGCCTAGTCGTCACCATAGCGCAGCTCGTTGCATACGGAACAATGGTCTAAATATTTATTTCTTTCTTGAAAGTCTTATCCTTGAAACAGGCGAAAATCCTGACTTCCCTAGTCTTGCCTTCCTTGGCAACCTCTAGAGCGTCAACCTTGGTCATGGGTTCTTTGCAGACGTCACATACTGGGTTCTCTGATGACGTACCCCGCACCTTCCAACTCGCCTTTCAAACTGTTCAGGTAATTCTCATATCCCTGTGTCCATTCTTTCTGTTCAGTCTCCAAACCCGCTATTTCACTCCGAGAGAAGCCTTTCATCTTCGCCATTTCTTGAACGTGCTTCTTGTTTTCGCCATAGCTTACGTTGCTGTCAATTTCCTGAGTGTCAACGCTGAACTGTTTGCATGCGGCCAAGAGATGCATTCGTTCAATAGCTGTCATGCCGGGCGGCTTGGGCTTGGGTTTCTTGGGAATCTTCGGCGCCTTCGACCTGGCCGCTTCAGTCTTCTCGGGTTCTTCTTTTGGCTTGGCTTCCTTGGATTCTTCTTTCTTCTCTTCCTTCTCGGGCTCAGGCTTGCCTAGTTTCTGGATCTCGCCATCCTTGGGTTTTTTCCCAGCAGGATAATCAACGCTGTACACAAGGTCGTAGCGGTTAGGCTGCTTCTCCCACTTCTCCAGTGGCGCCAGCTTGGCCTTCTTGGCAAGGTTCATTCGTTTGGCTCGGAGGCTTCGGCCTGCTTGCACAGCCTGGACTCTCCGTGGCATGGAGTAATTCGGGGTTCGGTTCTTTTGATACGACATTTGTTTTCCACCTATAGAAAAATACATTATAGCCAAAAGGGAGAAAAAAGAATTAATAGAATTATTTTCTTCGCTCCGCATCTTTTCCGCGGAATTTAGTTTTTTAACTCTGAAAATTGCAGTGGGTTTCGCAATTATTTATTTTCCAAAGGAAAAAAAATCACTCCAGAAATTAATACTGGTCTCCAAGGTCATAGCAGAATAAATCGTACATGGTGTGTCTAAATTAGACGAACCAACCTGATTATTTTCAGGCGGAATTTCAGCCCAATTCGTCTAATTTAGGCGAATTATCGTAGACGGATTATCGGAATTTCCCCAATTTAGGAAATTCGCGGAAAATAACTCGCATTATTATTTAATTATTTGTCAAAAGAAAAAGCGTGCTGTTAGTGAATTAACCAACTACCTTATCGGTTTGTCTGAATGGAGCAAGAATGTGCTTGCCAGCCTCTTCCTGAGGCATCTTCTGGGAGGGTAGAATTATGCCCTAATTGGCATGTTTAAGCCAATTCCAAGAGTATTCCCAGAGGAACAAGCATGGAAAATATCTACCACTAGCGGTAACGGTAATTTAACATTAAAATCACCATCAGAAATCTCAGACAACTCAGCTCACCACCAGAAAGATATGGAGAAGCGCCCAAAACAGGCGTTTTGAGCCGTTTTTACCTATGGACTTTGGCGAAAAATGTGCCTTTTCCATTGTTTGTTCTCCATTATGCATTCAGGGTAATTTAACATTAAAACCACCATGCTTTCTAGGCGAACTCTACTCCGTCTGAGAGAAAGATACCTTGATTCAGCACGATAAGGCGTTATCGTGAAGTTTCTATGTATGGACTTTGGCGAAAAACATGGGTTCTCCATGGAATCTACGTGAATTGCGGTCTGCGAACATCAACGGCAACTCCACATTGGACACTGCTAGCCATTCCTGAGGGAAAATTCTGTTTAAATGGTCTGGGAATTGTCGGAAAATCCATTTTTGATTATCTGTGAATTTCAGAAAAATAAAATCGTGCAGGAAAATAGGCTTATTATTGGGGTAATTATTTCCTCGAATATTCAGTAGTAGCGATTAAATTCGGACTAGATATTTTCTGGTTCTACCCTGTTACGATCCATGGAAACTAGGCTAGTTTCTTCGTCTAGCTCTGCCCACAGCAACAGCCACAAGGACGACGAAAACGACGACGGCAACCATTCCTAGCAAGACGATGGTGTTCTGGTCAAACTTGAACGGCTCTTCGTTGTTGCTGGTGAAGACTGCTACTAGAACGTGGTCATCGTTCATCGTAACGGTGACTGGGTTTGTGATTACTTGGGTTCCATCGAGAAACCAATAACTGAAGTTGCTGTGTCCGCCGATCCAAGTTTCGCCTTGCGCGGTGATTGACAATACTTGCCCGTCCGAGTAAGTGCCGTTTTGCGCTCCTGAGACTGTTCCAGTCCCGTTTGTGATTATAGTCAACAAATGAGTTGGAGGCGGCGGAGGATTCGGTGGCGGATTAATCTCGTCGACAGCGAAAATAGCTCTTACAGTGCTATTCTGATTCAAAGCAAAACCCAAAGTTCCAGATGAGCCAGCATTGACACCATCTTTCACCCAATGGTCAAAAACGTAGCCTCCAACAGCGTGAGCCTCAAGACTAAGCTGCGAATCTTTAGGATACATTATTGAGCCAGCAATCGTCCAAGCCGACCCGTTCAAAGTAATGTAGCCCCCAGTAGATGGAACGTAAGTGAAGAGGCACATCAGCACCCCGCCATGAGGAGAAACCACGGTGAACGTTGATTCAACATTAACGTTGCTCATCGTGTTCAAACCTAGACTCGGACAAACAACACGGTAAAACAAGGAGCTATCGACTATGCCTGTCTGAATCGTGAAGCACCCGTTCTGGTCGGTCACGCCATCATCGAAGGGAGTCTCATAAGACAAGTCACCATACTGGTAAATTCCCCCATGCGATATGCTCACGTTCGCCCCTTGCCAAGGATTCCCGAAGTCGTCAACGACCTTCACCGTCCGCTGATACAGCTGACTCGAAAAGTCAAACGTTAAGCCCCTAACCCACGTAAGGTCATCATGCAGAGGCACAACCACCGTCTTGTGCAAGGTTTTGCCAGCGTAAACCCCAACAACATCGTAAGTGCCAGCTAGAATTGCTATCCCAACAGTTGGAGTATTGTACGTCTTGCCCCCCACAGTCACCTGAGCAACAACGTAGTTGCCGTCGCACCAAGCGAAGAACACTAAACCCCTCGTACCAATCAGCGAGAAACCATAGTAGAGACCGCCTGCGGCAACGGCAAATATTAGGCTGATGACAACCACGAATTTGACGGCACTATTCATTTTCTATCCCCCGTTCTTTCCCTTCCGGCTAGGGGCAACGGCTGATCGTACTTTTTCTTTCCGCCAGTGTTTTGATGGTAAGACATTCTTGGTTCCTCAATAGAAAAATATAGCAGGGCAGAGCCTAAGCATGGGCAAGGGTATTACGCAGAAACTTTACATGGTTCCTCCGTTCGCTTTCTATAAATGTCAACCTTAGTGTAGAAGATTAGAAATGAAAATAGACCACCAGCAAAACTGCCTATGAACCATGACATCCCGCCTATATCAAAGTGCAAACAGAGAAAGTAGACCCCTGTAGAAATTCCAAATCCTAAAGTTCCAACAATGTTGTATAGCACGTACTTCTTAACTCTGTCACTAAATTTTCTCATTACATGACCCTCAGAATAATTAGATGATGAGAAACAGCAAATCTTTCTAATTTCGACCTTCTAGGCGGATCAAGTTTGATAACTCTCCTAGCTTTACAACCTTCTTGTTCAAACATACTCAGATACTCAGGCACACTGTGAGCATGTGGATGTAGGGGGTCCAGTTGCGGAAATTTCCTTCTAATCCACTTTCTAAAACCATCGTAGGTGTCTAATGTGACAACTATACTGCCACCTTGCGGAACTAGAGAAACAAGGTGCCTAATTGCTTTCTTCAGGTCAGCAATATGATTTAAAACATTAATACAGAATGCTAGGTCAAACTTATGAGCATCAGCCACATATTCTTCCAACGTAGATGGTAAAAACTTGACGAAAGGATACCAACTACGCTTAAAGAAAGACAACCGCTCATATTCCAAGAGAAGTGGGTCAATCGCTGTTACCTTATATTCTTGCAGAACTTGAAATATGCCATCAGGACCACAACCAACATCAATGAGATTAGACTGAGAATGTATGCCGGTATTCTGAATTACGATGTCTAGAATCTCTGAAAACCACTTCTGCATATCTGTTAAAAAAGCTTCTTGGTCAAATAACTTCTGGTCAAACTTCTCCCACCATGAGAACTCTCGTTTTAGAAGCGCACTAGACTGGACATCTCGGATTACTATATGACCAATCAAGTTCTTCAGATGTTGCTTGACCAGTATTTACTCGCCCAAATGAAAAATCACTTCTTCCGATAGGCAACGGCTACAAGAACACCTGCCAAAATGAAGAGAAGCGCAAGGAATGGCAGGAAGACACGAAGGAATATGTCGCCTTCACCATATTGTTGCTCGACAGGCGCATTGTTCCAGATATACCAAGTAACAAGCACCAGAAACCCACCTACAATCGGACTAGCTTTACCAGCAAAGAGCGTGACCAAACCAGCAAACATGAATCCGCCCATAAGAATGAAGTCGGCTGTTGGAGAAGCAGACAATGGATGGAATTGGATTAAATCAATAATTAAGCAAACGAACCCGAGTAGAAAAATGAATAGCCCTGACACGGCCTTGGTATTGCCCCAGATGTAACAAGTAGCAAGTATCAGCAAACCCCCCACGATTAGGCTGATGGGCAGAATATACCAAGTGGAAATCACATAGTCGTAATTGGCTTCTCCTAATACAAACAATAGCCATAGACTTGTGAACAGCGCAGAAATCGCACCTGAAGAAATTGTCCTCTTTAACATTGAGCTACCCATAATTCATCATCCTTCACGGTAAGATTGATGGGCCCAGCCAAAACCACCACAATGCCACTCCGACAATTCCCCCGATAATGGTTGACAGTAACATTTCCTTCTGGGTTTTCCCTGCAAACTTCACTAGAAGACTCACAGTAACGAGGTTGACCACCAATACTAGGATGTATAGTGACCATTCAGGAAGCCCGAGAATAGCACTTAAATGTCTGTCATCTCCTCCTCCGTCTACTCCGAAGAAAAGAATTAGCGGGAGAAGAGCAATGTTTCTTCCAGCAAAAACAGTTCCCGATGCAAAAACAACAGGATGCCTAACAAAGTAAAAGACGACCAAAGACAGCAATGAAAGAGCCACCGTAATACCAATTCCAGCCCCCGCGATCACAATCGCTTGGCTATCACTCGGTATTTGGTGAGAACCTGAAACTGAACAGCCATCGAAATGCAGAACAGGAGAATACCCGAAGCTTTGAAAAGCGAGAAAGTGACCGTACTCATGGAGCACGATGGCTATAGGAGCGATTATTCCAGCTACTATCAGCAGAGCAAAGAAGGATAAGAAAGAGAATCGAGCTTCCACAATAGAAAAATAGAGAACTCGTTTCCCCGAATTTCAAGCAACGTTTTAGACATGGTTCTTTATCCTCTTCGAGTCATTCAGTGGGCTTTCATCGTTTTAGAAAATGCAGTCGGAATCAATAGTCTAGGTAACCTCGACAATTACCTGATAGGTTTCGTCTTCATCATTCCTGGCTACCTTCTAGCGATACGAGGCCGCCTGAAGATAGAAAAAAGAGGGTAGTGCGAAGTGTCGTTATGGCGCTAGGAAAAGCTACCCTTCACATCCTCAAAATGATACAACTGGGTCTTTTTGAGGCAAAAAGCCTAGCCTAACAGAAAAAGGGAGGGATTGTAGAGGGCTGATTAGCAGTCGTTCTCTTCGTCCAGGTCAGGGCCATGTGTCCTTTCATTGAACCGCTGAAGCCAATCAGAAGTATTTAGGCCATGCGTCCCCGCGAACTTTTCAAGGTCACCGTTGAGGCTTTGTACCCTGGCATAGACTGCTTTCATGCAGAAGGTTTCTAGGTCATCCTTGCATCCGAAGAACCGCAGGTATTCTTTAATGAAATCTAGAAAGGGACTCATCACGGTTATTTTGAGCTGTACTGGTTCGCCTATTGCTACAGGGCTCCAATTTGGATGATTCTTTCGCCAGAGCTGCTGACTATTGAGTACCGTGGCTTTTGTTTCCCCTGGTCCAGTGACGATCTCGATGGAGTCTTTTGCGTCAATCCAAGCTCTCATAGTAGCGTATTGCTCAGGCGTCAAAGGCACTTCGAATGCTGAATCTTGATTCTGTGCTTTTTCTAAGCCGAGTTCAACAGCCAAAGCATACTTGTCTTCTAGCCTTCTGATCTCCTTCGCATCATTCAATCCGTTGAGTTCTCCGTCGATGCCCTGCATGACGTAGTTGGTGAACGATTCGTCCTTTGTCTTACTAAAATAGTTCTTCTCTTCTAGAAGTCTCATAAGGTTCGCTGGAACCTTCACAGTCACGCTTTCAGTTTCCATGCTCAACAACCTCACCGCACACTAGGGCTCCTAACAAATCGTCCATGTACTGCGTTAGCGTTTGGCCTTTCTCCTTCGCTGCGTTTTCTAGCTCGCGGTAGAGACTGCTTGGAACGCAGAAGTTCTTGGTTTTGGTTTTTGCCATTTTCTTTTTCACCTTTTAGTGCAATATGTAGATTATATGATAAAATATATAAGTCTTGTCTAACACATAATACCGTGTAAAATATAAAAGGAGTTGATGAGTTAAGATGCAAAGCATGAAGCAGAGTATCAGCGTCACAGTAGAGAAAGACCTGGTCGAGTGGATTGATAGACAAGTTGAGACTCAAAGGTTCCGAAATCGCAGTCACCTAGTTGAGTTGGCCTTATTGAAATTCAGGGAAAATGAAAAGAAGGAATAGCCATGACAGAGAGGGCTAATCCCAAACCCATCGACAAGCGCAAGCTCGAGATCTTTTGCCAAAGTGCCGAGTGTCTCAAACAGTTCTTTCAAGATTGGGAAGAAGAAGAGAAGAAAGGAAATAAGCCTTTCATGGTTTGGAGTATCCCAAAAAGCGTGATCAAGGAGTTCAATGAGAAGATAGTCAATCCGAAATGCCATTTGCTTGGTCTGAGTCAAAGAGAGACACTTGAACTGGAAATCAGGAATTTTATGCTTGAAGCTATCAAGAACGCAAAGAAGGAAGCATAACTTGTCAGAGTTGGTTGACGAAGCTGAAGTTGTCGCTCTTGTGCATGAGTTGGCTGTCGAGTTTCGCAAGGTCATGCCTAAGGAGGACAAGTCAAGAACTACAGAAGCGACTGACGAGTTGAGAAGGATGAGTGTTACGGAGCTTGTGCACGAGTTGGCTGAAGAGTACCGCAAGGCCAAGAAGAGGGCTGAGGAAGCTAAACCGTCTGCTCCGATCTCGTAGCACTTTTCGCAAGTTAGGCTAGGCTTCTCTGTTAAACTATGCCACTCCTGAACATGAGCGAGAGCGAGTTATGTTCCAAAATGCAAGCCAAAATCACCATGTAGACTAGAGCTTCATTGTGATGGTCCCATCTTGACATCTACGGAGAAATCCACTAGGTAGAGGTTGAAACCGATTAGCTTATTGAAGAATTATTTTAAGAATTTTCTCAATGCATTCCTGCAGATTCTCTTCGTTAACGTGGATTCCTTGTAAAGCTTCTACGAACCCGAAATCCTTGATGTCAGTTTCTCCAACAATTAATGGGATTATTTTAGCTCCTCTTCCAAGCATGAAACCAGTTTCCTGATTTGTCCACACAGATTTTTCGAAATTAGGAGTTAGCAAAGCTATTAGGAGTGCGGAATTTGTCAAATGCTCTGTAATCTCTTCTCTCCATTCTTCCGAGATCTCTATATTTTCATGAGCAAGGAAGACATCGATTCCCTTTTCTTTCAGCTGTTCTGCTACTCTTCCTGCAAGAGCTCTATCGTTATGAGAATAACTCAAGAAAACCTCAACTTTTTTGCCCTCTCTCTTGGAAATCGAAGGCGCATAGTACTTGTCAAAAAGATTGTCTTTCCTATCTTTCAGACTCTCCAGACTGAGCACACGTCTAGTTTCCGCAATCCTTGTGTCAAACGACGATAATCCTGTTTTATCCTTTGCCTTTATTGTATCTTGCAGATACGTTTGCAAAGCACTTTTAATCATGTCCAATAACCCGAGATAGTCGTCAGCATCCATTACGAAAGGACGATCAGTTGTATCAATGATGAGTTTTTCGAAACCCTCTATACCTTTGAGAAGTCCTTTTTCTACGTCAATGATGCCACGATGGGATTCGTCTACAAGCAATTCCTTTTCTTGGCAGTATTTTTGTATTTGCGACTTTGCGAGAGAGAGCGCACTTTTGATTATACTAACCGTTTCAGCATCAAAACCCATGACAAGAACTTGAGGCATGTAACTTCAGGAATAGAACCTCTTAAGTCAAATAGTAAAACGTTTCCCAAGGGGGCTCCGTTGACTCTTCGTGCCCATCTACTTCTCTATGCGCAAGATCCCGTATGCATCGGTGTGCTTCATTTGTGTCCAGAAAATGAGTCTCATGAATTGGGTTTTTGTCCTAGTTTCTGCCATCTAGCAGCTAAAAACCGCTGAAGCGGCAGGCGAGCCGAGAATAGTGAGTGCTCAAGAGGTTTCAGAGGTCTTGCAAGAACTCGCTATAGAGTTTTGCAGACCATGAAAAGAGCCTGGGAAGAAGGAGACTTGGTTTGTGGTGCCTAAGCCCATTGACAAGGGGTTCTTTGAGCTAGGTACGCTTTTGGCGAAATAATCAGAGATTAAGGAGTAACGCCTGAACCAAAAAACGCTTTCGAATTGGCCACTCATGCGAATGTGAATGAGACTTAGAAGCTGTGCACGTAAAGTTTCTTTGATCTTTGTTCCATGAGTTTCGTACAGATGAGTGGCGAGAAGATGCAAGAAGGTTGGCTTGAAAAAGTGTCTCTTGACCATCCTCTTTATCCTGACCTCTTCCTGCTCTGGGTGAGTTTCACACCTCTGTCTAGATTCCTTCGAACATGCCCGCATTCCCATTTTTCTCAAGACATCTTCTTGATGCTTTATTTCTTGTTCAAGGGAACTCGCATAGGATCTCTTTCGCTCCATAAGTTTCTGGGTAATGAATCCCCTTAGTTCTTCATCTTCCTGAACAGCCCTTGTCCAATCATCCACGGTAAAAAGAAGCGGTTGAGGCCACACATCAAGTAGAGGAGTGAAGAATAGTTCTGCAAAAAAATCCTTCAATTCTCCCCTCAAGGTTTCTGCGTCACCTGTAGCGATAGACCATGCGCTTGAAACTAGCGCTGCATCCAACTCATGCTTAGGAATATACTTACTCAGATAAGACCATTTTCCCAAGATCAAAGGTTCGAGGCAATTCCCCTTCTCAACAATTTTCCCGAAAACTTTTCTGTCTGCATTTCGCATCATAAGTTTCTCAATCGCCAGACAGAAGCCGTATAGAGTGAGTCTATATCTGATTTTTTGTTGGCCCGTGCGGGTTAATCCGATTGCCTCGCCCATTAAGACTCTCATTCTCTTGAATTTCTCAACAGCGTCATGAATAGAGGCATGGTTCACTTCCGTCCCTGTTTCGATTTCGTATTTTGTTTGAGGTCCTACTGAAGCGATATACAAAAGGACCTTTTGCTCATTCTCTGTGATCTGTATTTTTTCACTTTCCTGTTGCCAAGTTAGGTCGCCTTGCTATAAGTCGGAAGCTACCTATACGTAGCCGACAAATAACCTATAAGCGCACACGGCTTAAAATGTATTTCGCTGGAATGAACATGGAAACACAAAAAGTGGAAGCGGCAATATCAGCGCGCATCCCACGAACCCTGAAGGAACTGATGAAAAAGTTTGTGAACATGGACACGCACATCAACGAGAGTGATTTCATTCGCGATGCTATTCGAGAGAAAATTCAGCGAGACGCACCAGAACTTTATCGGCAATTATTCCAGGAGGTCAGCGCAAGATGAGCCAAGAGGAGATTGAAGTTTTACTTAAGATTGGTAACCGCTTTTATGGGGGTCGACTCCGTCCACAAAAGGCAGGTGGTCAAGTTCCAGACGTTAGGCCGCCGATGTTTCCTGAGCCCTACAGCGAGATGTTGACTATTCGGGACGAAGGTAGCCTCTGGCACATACAGCCGAAAGCGTTCCTCCAGACGGAAGATTTCGCGGAAATTGCTAGAATAGTCAAGCAATTAGGCGGTAGTTACGTTTCCGCAGGAAAATCCTCGCATTTTCAGATTCCAAAATAGGAGTCCAGCAACCCTAGTCACATTTGAAGGCTGATGAGGCCTCTTAACATGCGGAAGGATGGAGAATCAGAAGAGCCCAAACCCATAACCATGCCCGGAAAGAGTTTCAAGGACGTTATCTTTGAACAGTTATCTGATGGATCGTTTCTGCTGTATGACCGAGCTACCGACCAAACAAGCACAATCCACCTAGTAGTGCATGATGGAACAGCATATAGGCCACTTGAAAAGACGCCTTGGCCTACAGCTTCCTTGCCGGAAGTGCCAGAATCAGAAGAGGCATTAACGAGGGAGCAGTTAATCGAGAAGCTGAAGGCTAGAAGTTTTCAAGGTGAGTATGGAAGCCCAGAGCGACTTTTCGATGAGATAAGAGATTTCTTCATAGAGCATTTGGACGTGCGGAATGATCTGCTTTATGATGTGTACGCTGCTTTCGTGTTGATGTCCTGGCGTGTGGAAGACTTCAAAGTCGTTCCATACCAGATGTTCTTAGGTCCGCTAGCGAGTGGCAAGACGAGAGCCCTAGAATGTTTTAGGTATCTAGGTTATAGGGCTTTATCTTCTGTCACGATGAGTGCAGCCAGCATATTCAGGACTCTTGAAGCGTGGCATTGTTTGTTGCTGCTTGACGAAACCGAAGTTTATGGCAGAGAATCCATGGTTGAAGTCTTAGCATTGTTAAACGCTGGTTACAGGCGCGGACAGTATGCTATTCGCATTGAAAAGTTGGAGGGTGAAGTGCCGCAGATAGCCATGTTTGACACGTTCGGCCCTAAGGTGTTGGCTGGCACGGAGGAGCTGGCTGCGACGTTGCAGAGCCGCGCTATTCTGACAACCATGAGCAAAAACGTGAAGCATGTGCGCTTATTCGTTGATGAAGAAAAAGCCCAAGAACTACGGAATAAGCTGTTGCTATATCGGTTCAGATGTCTAGGCCAAAAATCCGAGTTTGACATTTCCACTCTTAACGGTTACTTCAGCAATTCCAGGGTTATTGAATTGTTTGTTTCGCTGTTAGAAGTGGCTCCAACACAAGAGATTAGGGATCGGCTTATTCAATGTATGAAGGCCATTACGCAGACTAGGCTAGATGAAGAGCAAGCGAGTATTGAAGCGCGAGTGTTTGATGCGGTACTGAAAAGCGATTCTAGGGTTGAGAACGGAAAACTTAGCACTCAAGCGATAACAGAAACATTCAATGTAGGCTTAACTGAAAATGAACAGAGCAAAAGCAGTTTCATAGGTCGAAAGGTTACGGCTCTCGGGTTTGAAAAGTGCCGGTTGTCAGGTGGTCTTTCTGGGTTCTTCTGGAATGAGCAACTTATCGAAAGGTTGCGTCTGCGCTATTATCCTAATGTCGGTGTCCCAAAACAACCTTCACTTCATTCACAACCTTCACTTCCTTCACTAGTCATGGAGAAACAAGAGCAAACAGGAGAGGCCGGGAGTGGAGGTAGTGAAGGATCGCCTTCTATCCTGGCTGACCCAGAACCATGTCTAAAGACCATCAATAGTGAAGGAAGTGAACAAAGTGAAGGTTGTGAAGGACATTTAGAGGCTCTAGTCTCTTCGACTCTGAAGCTGGAACGCTTAACCGGACACTATGAGGACAAGTGCCTAGTGTGCGGCAAGAGTGGATGCATGGATTGGCAAGTAACCAAGCACGATCAAACCTGGGCTTTACTATGCGGCTATTGTGGAAGAAAACTAGAGAAGAGGCTGAATAGCGAATGAGTAGTTCTAGGCGCCATAGGGACGACTTTGACGCCTACTGCCCGCGCCTTCTTACCCAAGTTTTCATTGTGGGGGAGACCTGTTTCTCGCCTACAAGCTCACGTGCAGCGTGCTCTGGCTGCCGTTTTGACAATGAGCACCTTCGCGTCAAACTTTTGCGCGTTCTTTCTGGCAGCCTAGCCACGACAGAGAGGGGTAAACGCAAAATTGAGATAAACGGCTTTCAAAAAGGTGAAGGAGAGCCGTAAGATGCCTTGGCAGCCTAAGTCGGAAGGGCAAAAAATGTTGGATTATGCCATGGCTAAAATCAAGTCCGTTCCATACAAGGTAAACTCAAGATGGACATTCTATAGACTCGTTCAAGCCGGGTTCCTTTCAAAGTCCCAGATAGGCAAGTTCGACTATCTTCTTTCAAGAGCAAGGAAAACCTTCTATGGTGAGTGGCGACCTGACACCCTAACCGATTCCATAAGGCAGCCTATTTTCACGGGCGAGTTCAAGGCTTTGTTCAACGTAGAACTCGACAGCATAGACGACCCAGCCCAAGATTATTATGTTCAGTGCTGGTTCGAAGCCGAAGCAATGCACCAGCAGTTTGAGTACCACACAAAAGACTTTCGAGTCAGTCTTGTTCCTTTCCGTGGGGATTGCTCCATCCCGGTAAAATGGGAGCTGGCTAAGAAGCTAGAGGAAATCTATTGGAAACACCAAAAACCAATCCATATATTGTACTTTGGGGATTGCGACCGGAAAGGCGTGCAGATTTTTGAGGCAGCAATCAGGGACATCAGAGCATGGTGCAAAGTCCAATTTGGCGTTGAATTTATAGGTTTGACTGTTGAACAAGCCCGAACAATGAACATACCTGAGAATCCGGACAAACCTGGAACCTATCAGTGGGAGGCGTTGGAAGACGAGCACGCCAAGAAGCTGATTCTGGAAAGCCTCTCAAAATATCAACGTCCGTTTTCTCCGTTCCTCAAGCAACATGAAGAGACCATTCGGGGCAAGGTCAGAGCCGCAATCCAGGATGTTTTGAAAGCAGAATTGGGAGGGGCTGAATAACAGTGAGAATCAGGCTTGAGTGGCTGCAAGGCGATGCCTGGTATTCAGCCATGGCCGTTTCGAGAAACAGCAACCACACTTTCAAGCATGAAGGCAAAGTCTACGTTTTCAAGGAGAAACGCGAAGGCGAACAGGTCCTTGTCTTGGACTCTGGGAAATGGGTCAATGCTGGAAGTGTGACGCGCAACGGGATATTCCTAGGCTCGGGGCAATCAAGCGGCGAGTATTACCAGACTCCTGAAGGACTCAGATCCGCTCGGGAATCACTTCAAAGCTTCTTGGCTAGCAGGAGGGCGCTGAAAAGGCCAAAGCAAGAGCTGGAGGTGCCACTTCTTGACTGACCAAGAAACAGAGCCGGCGCCCCTATGCCCTTCTTGCGGCTCCAAAAAACTCTATCGCGACGGCTTACGCTATTCGCTAGATGGTTTCAAGATCCAGTGATGGTTCTGTAGAGATTGCGGTCGCCGCTTTGCTGACCAACAGAACCATTATAAACCATGTCCAATAATTGGAAAGCGTCATGTAGGCGTAATCCTGCAGGATGCGAAAAACATGACTCTGGAGACGGAATTAAAGACCTCTCTGGGAGTTACTCAACAAACCGAGCAAGACCTCAAAGGAAAACTTGTCGCGTTCAGTTTCTTCATGGAAAAGCAAGGCTACGCACCTGAAACAATACGCACAAACAACGGATGTCTAAAAGCGCTGCAGAAACGAAACGCTGATCTGCTAAACGCCGAATCAGTCAAAGAGGCTTTGGCCAAAGAAAAACAATGGAGCGAAAACCGACGCAGAAACGTCATCAACGCTTACACATTGTTCCTCAAAATCAATGGCTTGACCTGGGAGAAACCCCGATGCAATGTCGTGCGAGCGATCCCCTTCATTCCAACAGAAAAAGAGATTGATGAGCTGATAGCTGGAACCCCCACAAGAATCAGCACTTTCCTCTTGCTGTTGAAATCGACGGCTATGCGCGCCGGTGAAGCTACCCAACTGTTATGGACAGATCTGGACATTGAAAGACGAATGTTGACATTGAACAAGCCTGAGAAAAACAGTTTGCCAAGGCAATGGAACAATCTTAGTCCGAAACTGTTAGACATGCTTGATGCTTTGCCCCGAACAGATCTTAGAATCTTCGGCCCCGGCTCAATGTACTCTCTGAAAGCAACATTCAGCAGGTCCCGACGGAGACTAGCTGCAAAACTTCAGAACCCAAGACTACTGCAAATCCACTTTCACACATTGCGCCACTGGAAAGCCACAATGGAATATCATAAGACCAAAGACCTCTTACACGTCATGGCCTTTCTCGGACACAAGAAAAGCGATAACACCCTGCTGTATGTGCAGCTTGACGAAAAACTATTCAAAGACTCAGACGATCAATTCACAATAAAAACCGCGCACAACGCTGACGAGGCCGCGAAGCTTGGCGAGATTGGCTTTGAACCGTTCGACGTGATAGACGGCATGCACCTGTACCGCAAGCGTAAATAGAAGAGGGTGTTACGGGGTTGGGTAAAAGTCCATAAAAAGCGGCCGGGGTGAGGTAGCTTGGTAGCCTATAGGCCTGTGGAGCCTAGCGCCCGGGTTCAAATCCCGGTCCCGGCCCCATCCCTTTGACGTTTTATTCGGAAGGTTATAGAAGCGAGTTTGTGATCCCGAGTGATGCAATCATTGCAGTTTAGCTCGCCTTTTCCAAGCTAAGCCTAATAGCTTAGTGCATCGGTGTATATGTTGGGAGTCAGTATTGCCTGCGCAGAGGAAGCGGCTAGTCTTTCCCTTTTCTTCGATAGTTGGTTTGGACAAGCTGAAACTGGCCATTCTGATAAACGCAATCAACCCGAAGATAGGCGGTTTGCTCATAAGAGGGCCGAAAGGTTCTGGAAAAAGCACTATTGTGCGTTCTTTGGCGGATGTTCTTCCAGAAATAAGAGTGATCAAGAATTGTCCGTTCAACTGCAACCCTGACGACCCTTCCAACATGTGCCCAGCGTGCATAGAAAACTCCAGAAAAGGCACGAAGCTTCCGACGGAAGAGAAAGACATGGTTGTCGTTGACCTACCATTGGGAGCAACGGAAGACCGTGTCGTTGGAAGCTTGGACGTGGAAAAGGCGATAAAGCAAGGGATAGAAGCCTTGGAGCCAGGCATTCTTGCGGAGGCAAACCAAAACATCCTTTACGTAGATGAAGTGAACCTGTTGCCCGATCACATCGCGGATGACTTGCTCGACGCGGCTGCAACTGGCTGGAACGTCGTTGAAAGAGAAGGAATATCGGTAAGCCACCCAGCACGATTCATCTTCATCGGAACCATGAACCCGGAAGAAGGAGAACTTCGCCCACAGCTTCTTGACAGATTCCCGTTGTCCGTCACTGTAGGCACAATAACGTCTGTGGAAGACAGAGTCGAAGTAGTCAAGAGAAACATGGAGTTCGAAGCCGACCCTGAAAAATTCTACGAGAAATGGAAACCCACACAGCAGGAACTGCGGAACAGAATAGTTGAAGCAAGAAAAGCCCTCAAAGAAACAACCATACCCGAAGACCTGCTTGGAACCATTTCGAAAGCGTGCTTGGACTTGAAAGTTGACGGTTTGCGCCCCGACATCGTGATTGCCAAGTCAGCCGCCACCCTTGCAGCTTTCGAGAACAGAAAGACGGTGACACCTAGCGACGTTCTGGTCGCCGCAGACCTTGCCCTCAGCCACAGAACGAGAGAAGGGGGATTCTTGGAACCCGCTTCGTCCAAGGAGATCGCTGAAACTTTCATGGCCGTGACGAAGCAGGTTTTCCAGTTCGAGAAGACGGGCGAAACGACGAAGAAGGAAATGGAGAAGAGAAGGTCTCTGAAGGGAAGGGCGGTCTTCTGGATCAAGAGAGACGCGACGAAGGAGGAAGAAGAAAAAGCAAAGAAGAACCCTTTCCGAGGAATTCAGGAGCAAATGCTCAGGCTCAGGTTCATGATTGACAGGTTCATGGGCGGTATCTGGGGAACGGGGAAAAGACTGAGAACAAGCCCAAGAGACGCACCTGTTGCTGACGCTCTTCAATTGGGAGATAAAAAGCTGAAAGGGGAAACAATTCAAGAGCAGATGGTTAAAGAGAAAAGCGACAAAACGAAAGCGTTTCCCACGGTCACCGCGGCTGCAAGATCAACCGAGGTTTCACAGGGTCGCCCCATGATCGAAACGCTGGAAAAGAGGATCGTATCGCCATCTTCCTTTTTTCTGAAAATGGGAAACATCAAAACAAGGAAACCCACCGTTTTCGCTGGAAGGCACGCCAACGCAGTCACTACTCTGAATCGAGGTAAACCAATCGGTTGGAGGTTTCCGCATGGAAAACCCTCAGACATTCACCTGCCTGCAACCATTCGAGAGGCTGCTAGAAGACAGAAGAACCGTGAAAAACCCTTGGAAACAGCTTTGAATATTTCGCTTGCCGACGTGCGTGAGAAGCTGCGGTCATCGAAGGCCCCTTTAACCATGGTTTTCGTGGTTGACCTGAGCGGCTCCATGCTGTTCAACCTTGAAGCAGTGAGGGAAGCTCTCCTCAGACTTCATGGCGACGCCTACCGTTGCAGGGACCGTGTTGGCATAGTCGCATTGAAGGATCTGGGAGCGGTTGTGGTTCAGCATCCGATAACGAATTTGAGGGTTGTGGCCAACAAGCTTGTGAGCATGCACATCAGCGGCTTCACGCCATTGGCTGCTGGAATGTACAAGGCTTGGGAAGTGCTGAAAGAAGCAAAAAGAAGAGACGCTTCAACGATTCCCGTCATGGTCATAGTCACCGATGGAAGCGCCAACGTGCCCCTCAGAAGAAGCATCGAGACTGGAGCAGTTCGCCAAATTGACGAAATACACGCGGCATTAAGAGAATACGAGGACATTGCCGTGGAAGACGTTATTTCAGTTTCGAAGATGGTAAAGCGCGAAGGAATCCACACGATAACAGTGAACACTAACCCTCACATGTACGGCCGCGAAACCTACGGCTTCACCGTCACCGAAAGAGTAGCTCTGTTAACTAATGGCACGCACCACGCGGTTGGCAGACTGGCGACGAATAAGGAAGTAGTGGAGAACATGATAGAACACATAAGAGACGACCAAAGAAGTATCGCTAGCTAGAAAACTTGGCTAAAGCAATTGTCCATGCAAGCAAAACCTGCATTTGAGTGAAGCCCGTTCAAGTTTCTGAGATCGAGCGAAAAATCAAAGAGGTGACCGAGAGTGTTTCTTGGTCTCCTCGTTCAAGCGCATCCATTTCTGAAATTCACTTGACGGTGGATGTTTCGCGTACAGGGTTTTTCTTGTAGCTTCTAAGAGCATGTTTTTTTGTTTTGAGAATTCTGCGGCTGTCAGAACCTCATGATCCGTTTCATACGCTTTATAGAATACGTCAGTCGTTTTTTGGTTCCAGTTCTCGTCTCTAAGAATATGATGCTCCAAAATCGTTGTCGGAACAAGTTGCACGACGACTTGTAGATTGCTTAATGCCGTCTGCATTTCTTTCTCGCTGACCTTGAACCCAGCCAAATACAATGGTGGCCCGCCAAGCATCAGAAGCTGAGGTCTCTCTTCTAGTATTATCTGTAGCGTCCGACTCGAGATCGGTCCTTGAACGTCCGGTGCAAACATGAATTTCTCCTCTTCCCGCTCAATCGTAGCCATCAGAACCCAGCCTAGAGCGGAGCCTTCCGAACCGTGGACCACTGGTTCCGAAAACCTCAGAGTGGTCTTTCCAATGAGAAACTCGTTACCATCCGCAGTTTCAAGTCTGCCAGCGTATTTTCCAGCCGTCTTCTGGAACATCCATGCTCTGTGTCTTTGGCTGTAGTTGATGTTCTCCTTTGCGTTCTTTATCAGGACGATCTTGTCTTGGTAGATTTGTCGTGCTGTTTCTGTCGGCTCTGTCCCTTGGCTTAGCCAGTCCTCGAAAGATGGAGTGTGATGGTCAAAATGATAGTGACTCAGCGTTACGAGGTCAGCCTTCTCAGCGGCGCTTGAGATCTTCTTTCGACATTCAATAATGGCTTCAAACTCTTCTGGATGAGGAGGCAAGCCAAAACGGCTCGGACAAAGAGAAACTCCAGCATCGAGAAGAATTTTCACGTCCGGCGTTTCAACGTATGTGCACATGGACCTTACGCCGAAGCTTTCGGCAGCCAATGGAGTGACTTTGATGTTTTTTAGCATGCTTTTCGGCATGACATTGCCCTGCCCTATATCTTTTTATTGGTGATCTCTTCAGTTGTGAATGGTGGGCGATGACGACTCTGGCCCCGATGAAACTCAGATGATTTGGATCTTGAGTGCGGGAGCTCGCCACTTTCTGAGAGCGAGTGACAGATAAAGACTCTGCTTCTGCCTGACCAACCGAAAAAGATGGCGTGTTATCAGGGCTCTTCTATGCGACCCTTAATGCTCATGTTTAGAAGTTGCCTTCTCAGGTCGTTTGCGCGCTTGGTCCACGTGTTTCTTGCGCTTGTAGGGCTTCCCATCTATTCCGCGAGTATCTGCATAGTTCTACTTCTCTTCGGGTGGCTTTTCCCAAAGCTCCAGCATTTTCTTCTTGAGTTCTCTTCGTTTACGATTGAGGAATCGGTAGACGTTGCTGTGCATGCTTCCTCTGACCAGCATTTGTATGGCTTCTCTCGCCACTTCAGCTTCTTCAATTGTTCCGATTATGCTCACAGTGTGTCCATACACGGCTACA
>Ga0315279_10002199_pt1 | contig 30036 bp, 12 predicted proteins | sample YL17G06_20_MG_FD_203694 | JGI IMG/M metagenome (GOLD analysis project Ga0315279, IMG submission 203694) | Sediment microbial communities from Yellowstone Lake, YNP, Wyoming, USA - YL17G06_20 | ecosystem: Environmental > Aquatic > Freshwater > Lake > Sediment | place: USA: Wyoming | collected...
CGGTCACTGCCTCCACCGGACCGTAAGGCCCATTGTTGTGGAGAACCTTGTCCAGGGTGACCAGCACGTTCTCGCTCACCGGTATCTCCGCCGGCGGGTTTTCCACGAACTGGCTCACCACCTTCATGTCAGCGTAGGCGATCGCGTTTGTCATGAAGGTGCCGGACGCGCTGTTGTTGCCCAGGTTCGTTTCCAGCACGTGGGGGCTCTTCACTGTCGTGATGGCCGTGGTGAAGGAGAAGGTGTGCGAACTGGGCTCGGAGCAGTGGATGGTCCAGGTGTGATCGTCCACAAGCTGGCCAACCGGCAGCACCACCTGCGCCGTACCCACCGTGGCCACGCTGCAGTCAGGCGGTGCGCTGCCTGAGTACTCCAGGGTGACTGCCACCGGCCCATACACGCTGTTCTGCAGGGTCGTCCTGACGGTGATGTCCACGTTCGTGCTCACGTCGATCGTCGTCGGGCCGGTCACCGACACGCTCACCACCTTCGCGTCCGACCTGCCGATGGCCGCCACTGTGAGCTGAGTGGAGCGGGAGTTGTTGCCGGCGACGGGGTCAGTGACGTGGGGGCTGATGACGGCAATGGCGTCATTGAAGGTGATGGTGTGGCTGCTAGCCTTCGAGCAGTGGATGGTCCACACCTCGTCCACCACCGTGTCCACGCTCGCCGGCAGGGTAGCGCTGGTGGGGTTGCCCTGGGCTGGCGTGGCCGTGCAGTCGGGCGGGGCTACAGCCGAGGGAGAGATGGAGACCTGCACGGGGCCAAAGGGGCCATTGTTGTGCAGGTGCTTGCGCAGGGTGACCGGCACGTTGGCGCTCACGTCGATCTCGGTCGGCGGGCTAACAAAGCTCTGGCTGACGATCTTGACGTCGGCCTTGTCGATGGCTGCCACCGTCAGGTCCGTGGAGGCTTCATTGTTGCTGGGATCGGGGTCGACAGTGTGCGGCTCCTTGGGCCCGCTGACCAGGTTGGCCACGGTGAACGTGTGGCTGCTGGCCTTGGAGCAGTGGATGGTGAAGGCCTCGTCCAGGACAACGTCCACGCTGAAGGGAAGCACCACCTGCTCACTGTAGCTGGGCGGGTTGATGCTGCAGTCGGCGGGGGCGGTAGCCGTCTTGGTGACGGTGACCGTCACCGGGTCGGTGTAGGGCCCGTTGTTGTGCAGCACCTTCCGCAGGGTTACTGGCGTGTCCACGCTGACGTCCATCTCCGTGGGCGGATCCACGAAGCACTGGTCGACGATCTTGACGTCGGCCTCATGCGTCGGACAGCCTCCGGAAGGGCACACCTCGATGCACTCGGAGAACTCCGAGGTGTTGTTGTTGGGATCCGTCGCTGTCGCCGTAATGTACCGGCCCACGGGCACTGTCGTCCCGAAGCTGACCGTGAAATCCTTGTTGCCGGTGCCGTCGGTCACCACCGTCGTGGAGCCAAGGGAGGTCTCGCCCTCGCCGTGGTCGGACGGGTCGCAGGCGGTGTTGGAGAAGAAGTCGATGGTGAACTGGGTGTTGGCCGTGCTGTTGAGGCTGCCCTCGATGTCCGTGCTGCCTTGGTTGGCCGAGGTCAACACGGGGAAGTTCTGCAGGTTGTTGGCGCCGCTGTCGGGGTCGCCAGCATCGTTGGGTATTACTCCGTTAGTGCCCAGGTCGATCCCCAGGCCCCCGTTGGAGTAGATGGAGTTGGGGTCGATGAGGTTCCCGGTGCCGCTCTCAACGAACACGCCATCGCCAACGTTAAAGGCGATGACGTTGCCCGCCCCGGCCGTCGTCCCCCCGATAGTGTTGCTGGGCGCATCCAAGATCATCACGCCGTTCGTGCTGTTGCCCAGGGCGGCGGTGCCGTTCACGTCGGTGCCGATGTAGTTGCCCTGCACCTGGTTCCCCGTCGCGCCGCTGCCCCTGATGTCGACGCCGTGCCACTCGTTGCCCGAGATGACGTTGCGCGCTCCGGCCACCGTTCCGCCGATGGTGTTGCTGGGCGCTTCGTCGATGAGCACGCCGTCCCCGAAGTTGCCCAGGTCGGCGGTGCCGTTCACATCGGTGCCGATGTAGTTGCCCTGCACTAGGTTCCCCGTCGCGCCGCTGCCCCAGATGTCGACGCCGTCGTGATCGTTGCCCGAGATGATGTTGCGCTCTCCCGCCACCGTACCCCCGATCGTGTTGTTGGGCGCGTCGTAGATGTCCACGCCGTAGAAATTGCCCAGAACGGCAGTGCCGTTCACGTCGGTGCCGATGTAGTTGCTCTGCACTAGGTTTCCGGTCGCGCCGCTGCCGTAGATCTCTACGCCGACTATATCGTTGCCGGAGATTAGGTTGCCCGCCCCGGCCATTGTTCCCCCGATTGCGTTGCTGGGCGCGTCGTCGATGTACACGCCGTAGTGGCGGTTGCCCAGGTCGCCGGTGCCGTTCACGTCGGTGCCGATGTAGTTGCCTTGCACCTGGTTCCCCGACGCACCGCTGCCCTTGATGCGCACGCCCCTCAGGTTGCCCGAGATGATGTTGCGTTCCTCGACCGTGGTTCCGCCGACGGTGTTGTCGGGCGCTTCTTGGATGAACACGCCGTTCGTGCCGTTGCCCAGCGCGGCCGTGCCGTTCACGTCGGTGCCGATGTAGTTGCCCTGCACCTGGTTCCCCGCGGCTCCGCTGCTGGTGATCTCCACGCCGCTCGCGCCGTTGCCTGAGATAACGTTGCGCGTTTCCGCCACCGTTCCCCCGATGGTGTTCCTGGGCGCGTCTTCGATGAGCACGCCGTTGAAGACGTTGCCCAGGTCGGCAGTGCCGTTCCTGTCGGTGCCGATGTAGTTGCCCTGCACTAGGTTCCCGGCCGCTCCGCTGCCCCAGATGTCGACGCCGTCGTGATCGTTGCCCGAGATGACGTTGCGCGCTTCGGGCACCGTTCCTCCGATGGTGTTCCTGGGCGCGTCTTCGATGCGCACGCCGTCGTAGAGGTTGCCCAGGTGGCCGGTGCCCTCCTCGTCGGTGCCGACGTAGTTGCCCTGCACTAGGTTCCCCGTCGCGCCGCTGCCGGAGATCTCCACGCCGTCCGAAAAGTTGCCCGAGATGACGTTGCGCGCTCCGGCCACCGTTCCCCCGATGGTGTTGCTGGGCGCTTCGTCGATGAGCACGCCGTCCCCGAAGTTGCCCAGGGCGGCAGTGCCGTTCACGTCCGTGCCGATGTGGTTGCCCTGCACTAGGTTTCCGGTCGCGCCGCTGCCGCTGATGTAGACGCCCTCGTGATCGTTGCCCGAGATGACGTTGCGCGCCCCGGCCACCGTTCCCCCGACGGTGTTGCTGGGCGCGTCGTAGATGTACACGCCGTAGAAGTTGCCCAGGGCGGCGGCGCCGTTCACATCGGTGCCGATGTAGTTGCCCTGCACTAGGTTTCCGGTCGCGCCGCTGAAAAGGAGCACCACGCCGTCCATAACGTTCCCCGAGATTAGGTTGCCCGCCCCGGCCACCGTTCCGCCGACGGTGTTGTTGGTAGCGTCGTAGATCCATACGCCATCGCCGCCGTTGCCCAGGTCAGCGGTGCCGTTCTTGTCGGTGCCAATGTAGTTTCCCTGCACCTGGTTCCCCGTCGCGCCGCTGTCGCGGATGATCACGCCGTCGACATCGTTGCCCGAGATGACGTTGCGCGCCCCGGTTGTGGTTCCCCCGACGGTGTTGCTGGGCGCACCGCTAATTTCCACGCCGGCAAAGCCGTTGCCTAGGGCGCCGGCGCCGCTCACGTCGGTCCCAATGTAGTTTCCCTGCACCTGGTTCCCCGTCGCGTCGCTTTCGACGATGCGGACGCCGCTCCAACCGTTGCCGGAGATGATGTTGCGCGCCTCCGCCACCGTTCCACCGATGGTGTTGCTGGGCGCGTTGTGGATGATGACGCCGACAAAGCCGTTGCCTAGGGAGCCGGTGCCGTTCTTGTCGGTCCCAATGTAGTTGCCCTGCACCAGGTTCCCCGTCGCGTCGCCGAGGTCGATCCCCACGCCCTCCATATCGTTGCCCGAGATGACGTTGCGCGCTCCGGCCGCCGTTCCACCGACTGTGTTGTTGGCTGCTCCAACGATAATCACGCCCTGGGTGCCGTTGCCCAGGTCGGCGGTGCCGTTCCTGTCGGTGCCGATGTAGTTGCCCTGCACCTGGTTTCCGGTCGCGCCGCTGCCGGAGATCTTCACGCCGTCTTTATCGTTGCCCGAGATAACGTTGCCCGCCCAGGAGGCCGTTCCCCCGATGGTGTTGCTGGGCGCGTCGTAGATGTACACGCCGTAGAAGTTGCCCAGGTCAGCGGTGCCGTTCTTGTCGGTGCCGATGTAGTTGCCCTGCACTAGGTTTCCGGTCGCGCCGCTGAAAAGGAGCACCACGCCGTCCATAACGTTCCCCGAGATTAGGTTGCCCGCCCCGGCCACCGTTCCCCCGATGGTGTTGCTGGGCGCGTGGGAAATGGACACGCCGTAGGAGTTGGCCAAGGCGGCGGTGCCGTTCTTGTCGGTGCCGATGTAGTTGCCCTCCACCTGGTTCCCCGTCGCGCCGCTGCCGTACATGCTGACGCCATCGTCACCGTTGCCCGAGATGACGTTGCGCTCTCCGGCCGTGGTCCCCCCGATCGTGTTGCTGGGCGCGCCTTCGATGTGCACGCCGTCGAGGGTGTTACCCAGGTCGCCGGTGCCGTTCACGTCGGTGCCGATGTAGTTGCCCTGCACTACGTTTCCGGTCGCGTCGCTGCCGTAGATGCGGATGCCGTCCTCATCGTTGCCCGAGATAACGTTGCGCGCCCCGGCCACCGTTCCCCCGATGGTGTTGTTTGGCGCTTCGATCATCACGCCGCCGTAGGCGTTGCCCCGGTCGGCGGTGCCGTTCTTGTCGGTGCCGATGTAGTTACCCAGCACCTTGTTCCCCATCGCGCCGCTTCCGGCAATGAAGAGGCCGTCCGCACCGTTGCCCGAGATGACGTTGCCTGCTCCGGGCGCCGTTCCCCCGATGGTGTTGCTGGGCGCGTCGGAGATGACCACGCCGTTCGTGCCGTTGCCCAGGGCGGCAATGCCGTTCTTGTCGGTGCCGATGTAGTTGCCCTCCACCCGGTTCCCGGTCGCGCCGCTGGCGGCGATCCGGACGCCGCCGGCATTGTTGCCCGAGATGACGTTGCGCGCTCCGGCCACCGTTCCGCCGATGGTGTTGCTGGGCGCGCCGATGATGTAGACGCCGTCTCCGTGGTTGCCCAGGGCGGCGGTGCCGTTCGCATCGGTGCCGATGTAGTTGCCCTGCACTAGGTTCCCCGTCGCGCCGCTGCCCCAGATGTTGACGCCGTCGTGATCGTTGCCCGAGATGACGTTGCGCGCTCCGGCCGTGGTTCCGCCGACGGTGTTGTCGGGCGCTTCTTGGATGGACACGCCCCACCAGGAGTTGCCCAGGGCGGCGGTGCCGTTCACGTCGGTGCCGATGTAGTTGCCCTGCACCAGGTTTCCGGTCGCGCCGCTGCCGTCGATGAAAACGCCGTCCTGGTCGTTGCCCGAGATGATGTTGCGCGCTCCGGCCACCGTTCCCCCAATGGTGTTGTCAGGCGCTTCTTGGATGAACACGCCGTAGGCGTTGCCCAGGTCGGCGGTGCCGTTCTTGTCGGTGCCGATGTAGTTGCCCTGCACTAGGTTTCCGGTCGCGCCGCTGCCCCAGATCTCGACGCCCGGCCCGCTGTCCGAGATGACGTTGCGCGCTCCGGCCGTGGTCCCGCCGACGGTGTTGCTGGGCGCGTTGTCGATGTACACGCCCCTCGTTTTGTTACCCAGGGCGGTGGTGCCGTTGACATCGGTGCCGATGTAGTTGCCCAGCACTACGTTTCCGGTCGCGCCGCTGCCCTCGATGACGACGCCGTAAGCGTTTTTCGAGATGATGTTGCGCTCTCCGGCCGTGGTCCCGCCGATGGTGTTGCTGGGCGCGTTCTGGATGAGCACGCCGTCGGCGGAGTTGCCCAGGTCGGCGGTGCCGTTCACGTCGGTGCCGATGTAGTTGCCCTGCACCTGGTTCCCTGTCGCAGCGCCGCCGGAGATGCCGACGCCGTCGGCACCGTTGCCCGAGATGATGTTGCGCTCTCCGGTCAGCGTTCCCCCGATGCTGTTGGTGGGCGCGTTGTCGATGCGCACGCCGTCGGAGGAGTTGCCCAGGGCGGCGGCGCCGTTCACATCGGTGCCGATGTAGTTGCCCCGCACCCGGATCCCCGTCGCGCCGCTGCCGGTGATGTAGACACCGCTCGCGCCGTTGCCTGAGATAACGTTGCGCGCTCCGGCCACCGTTCCCCCAATGAAGTTGATGGGCACGTTGTAGATCAGCACGCCATCGCCGCCGTTGCCCAGGGCGGCGGTGCCGTCCTTGTCGGTGCCGATGTAGTTGCCCAGCACTACGTTTCCGGTAGCGCCGCTGCCCCACACGCGGACGCCGTCGCCGTCGTTGCCCGAGATGACGTTGCGTGCCCCGGTCAGCGTTCCCCCGATGGTATTACTGACCGCAACGTAGATGGAGACGCCTTCGACGCTGTTGCCCAAGGCGGCGGTGCCGTTCACGTCGGTGCCGATGTAGTTGCCCTGCACCTCGTTCCCGTACGCGTCGCTGCCGCCGCTGCCGTCGATGCCGACACCGCTCGCGCCGTTGCCTGAGATGATGTTGCGCGCTCCCGCCACCGTACCCCCGATGGTGTTGCTGGGCGCGTCCTTGATCAACACGCCATAGAAGGCGTTGCCCAGGTCGGCGGTGCCGTTCACGTCGGTGCCGATGTAGTTGCCCTCCACTACGTTTCCGGTCGCGCCGCTGTCGGTGATCTCCACGCCGCTCGTGCCGTTGCCCGAGATGATGTTGCGCGCTCCCGCCACCGTACCCCCGATGGTGTTGTTGGGCGCGTCTTCGATGTACACGCCGTCGTCGTTGCCCAGGGCGGCGGTGCCGTTGACGTCGGTGCCGATGTAGTTGCCCTCTACCAGGTTCCCCGTTGCGCCGCTCCCCAAGATGTAGACACCGCTACTGTGGTTACCCGAGATGACGTTGCGCGCTCCGGCCACCATTCCCCCAATGAAGTTGTTGGGCGCGTCCTCGATGAGCACGCCGTCGGCGTTGCCCAGGTCGGCGGTGCCGTTCGCATCGGTGCCGATGTAGTTGCCCTGCACCTCGTTCCCCGTCGCGCCGCTCCCCAAGATGTAGACACCGCTACTGTGGTTACCCGAGATGACGTTGCCCGCTCCGGCCGTGGTCCCGCCGACGGTGTTGCCGCCGTTACCTTCAAGTGAAATCCCCGTGTCCCAGCCAGAGATCACCAACCCCCGCACAGTGCTGCTCCCGGCCCAGATTGCCAGCCCGCGGATGTTGTATGGGGCCCCGCTTCCGTCCAGCTCGACAATCGGGCTGCCGGCGAAGTCCGGCTCGCTCGTCCCATCAATGATCACCGGATCGTAGATCGCGGGTAGGCCGATACTGGGGCTGATGGTATGAGGGCCCGCCCCCGGGATGTTGAACTTGATGGTGTCGGTGCCCCCGCTGGAGTTCGCGGCGTGGATAGCTTCTCGCAGGGTGCATTCAGTCGCGTCGCAGACGCCGACGCCGGGGTCTGCCGTCGAGTTCACGGTGTACGTGGTAGACGCCTGACCCACGTGACCACCCAGAACGATTGCTGCCAGCGCCACCGTGGCCACCAGCAACGCGGCCAGCGCCGCTCGGCCAGGCAAGCTAGAGAGACCCACGTTCATTGCCGCACCTCCAGTGTCCGGGCGCCAGCGATCCAGGCGTGGTACGCTCGCCTCCGCCCGCCGTCATAAGTCCAGTCTTCCCCCTTCGGGGTCGGACTACTCCGCCTCCAAGATAGGCGCTCTCTCTGATAGGAGACAATGACAGAACACTAACAGTTGTCCAACAAACGAGGAGGGTGATGGGCTCTGGAGGAAGGGGTCGCCCGTACTGGGCCTGGAGTAGCCTCTTGACCTGGGGCGCTCGCTCAGACGCGCACGCCTCTGATCCGGAAGAGCGCCTGGCTAGGCATACGTCGAGAGGAGCGTGGGGGCCCTAGATGGCCAGGGCGTAGCCGATGCCGCGATGGCTGATGATGTAGCGGGCGTGCGCCGGGTCGGCCTCGATCTTCTGCTTCACCCTCTGGGCCAGGCGATAGAGCATGGCGTATTCGTACTTCCCTTCGCCCCAGACTGCGGCGCCGATCTCCTCCCGGGTGCACACGGCGCCTCTCCGGGAGTAGAGGAAGTGGAGGAACTCATACTCTAGAGGTGATAGGGAGATGTCGACGTTTCGCTCCTCTACCCACACCCTGTGTGTCGACTCGTCGACTGAAAGCTGGAGTCCGCCCCTTCGAAGCTCAGCGCCCGCGCTAGGCAGCCACTTGTCGGTTGACTCGTCGCCCGGCACATCCAGCATGTACCAGATCTCAACGTTGGCGATGGTGATCCGGGCTCCTGGGTACAGACGGGCGGGAGCCGTGACCTCCCTCCCGTCCATTTGAGTGCCGTTTCGGCTTCCTTCGTCTACGATGAAGTGGCTACCTCCCCGCCTGTCAAGCCGCGCGTGAAGCCGGGAGACATAGGGGCTCTGGAGCGTAATGTCACATCTGGCGTCGCGGCCGAGCGTCAGGACGCTGCGCCTCAACGGCACGTCGACTCGTTCGAGGCCGGGGACATGGACGACAAGTTTGGCTGGTGGTCGCTTGCGCACTTCTCGCTCCGCCAAGAACAGCTCGGGACTTACTCCTATCGCCAGGCGACCTCGAACACGCGCTCCTTATGGGATAGACCCTTCATCTGATGCCAACCTCTGGAGACGATACGGAGGCCGCTGGCCGGACCCAGAAGACTGCGGCTGACCTGCGAGAGGTAGATCTGGCCCCCGCTGGCCAGGCGCATGATCCTTTCCGCTTTCACCACGGCCAGACCGACCAGGTCTTCGCCCTGCTTCAGCGCCTCGCCCGAGTTGATGCCGATGCGCACCGGCACGGGTTTTCCGCCCGTGGGGCGGGCCAGGCTGCTGACCGCTTGCTGGATCTGGATGGCGCAGTCGACGGCCTGCCGAACGCTCGAGAAGCTAGCCATTAACCCGTCGCCCTCTGTCTTGACGGTGCGGCCGCCATGTTTCATGACCTGGGCCTTCATGAGCGATAGGTAGTCATCCAGAAGCTGGTAGACGGCTTCCGACCCCAGGCTCTCGAACAGGCCTGTGTGACCCTCTAGATCGGTGAACATGACGGTGACGGTCTCGTGGGCTGTGGACGGAGTGCGCAGCAGCGTCAGCGTCGATGCGCTCTGCACGCTGAATGCAAATGTCAGGTCGCCGAAACGAATTGTGTCGCCGTCGTTTAGGGAAGTAGGACCTTCCAGCCGTCTACCGTTGACCCAGGTGCCGTTCTTACTCCCCAGGTCTTCCAGCACATACCCGGAGCCCGTCCAATCGAGCCGGGCGTGACAGCGCGAGACACGGGGGCTCTCCAGGATGATGTCGTTGTCCTGCCCACGTCCCAAGGTCACGACCGAACCGGCCAGCCGGTGTTCCTTACCGAAGCTATCCGGATGCTGAGAGGCCAAGACGGCTCTCAGGGGCCGCCCTGCCGCTTGATCGGTCGCTTCGACGCTCGTGCCTCGATCGCCCTTCGGCCGACTCACGCGGCACCCCCGGTCTGCTCCAGCAACGCCTCCGCCATCTCGACGTGCTTGGGCATGCCAAGGCGACGATACATGGCGATGGATTCGTTCAGCAGCTCGCGGGCCTTGTCGCGGTCCCCGGATGCGTTGCGCTCGATGAGCATGCGGGCGTACCAGCGCCGCACCTCCGGTTGCTCCATCACGACGGGTAACTCATGGGCCTGACGCAGCGCCGTCTCGTAGTGCTCCTCTGCCTTCTTCCACTGACCGTCGGCCGCCGCCGCCATCCCAGCGACGGCCTGAATTAGTCCAGAGGTCCACGCATCGTGTAAGGTTGTCAGATCGATGGCTTCCAGGACCAGGGGATAGAGCTTGGCGGCCTCAGCTCGTTCGCCGAGGACGGCCAGCCCTTCGACCACGCAGAAGAGCGTCACCCAGGCGCCGATGGTATTGGCCCGGCCGGGCTGGGGGAGATGGTTCCGCTGCTGCTCCAGCATGGCGAGAACCCCATCCCTGTCGCCGGCGTAGGCATTGCCTTGGAGGAGGAAGCCCCACGCGCAAGCCATGGCACCCGGAGGATCCAGCTTGACGGCTTCCTGGAAATGCTCCAGCGCCTCCTCCCAGCGTCCTCGCCAGAAATGCACCAGACCAAGAAAATCGTAGGAGTTGGAGATCCAGAGAGAGCCGATGCTGCGGCCGAACACCAGGTCATGCTTGGCGAACTCCTCGTACTTGTCGATGTCGCCAGTGAGCATGAAGTCACGAAACCCGCGGGTGCGCTCGGCGAAGAGGAGGGCGAACAGGTAGCCTAGGCGGGTGGCAAGCGGCTCCAGCTCCTCGCCGACTTGGCTCACCTCGTCGAGCCGCCCCAGCATCTGCAGGGAGTACTGGGTGAACCACAGCGCATCGGCCAGATTCCAGAGGTCGCCGGCAGAGCGCAGCAGCTCCGCTGCCCTCAGCCCGCTATCGACCGCCTCCGGGAACTGCATGTAGGACCAGTGGTGCGCAGTCTTGCGGACGAGGACTTCCCCCAGCATGCGTTGGTCGCCCAGTCCCTCGGCCATGGGCACGGCCTGGGTGTGCATGGCGACGGCCGCGTCGTAGTAGCCGGCAAGGCTAAGGGTGACGCCGCCGGTCGCGAGGAGGCGGCAGCGGTCGAGGCTCACTCGCTCCCCCAAGGCGTTGAGGCCGTGGCGGCTGACCTCTAGGGCCTCCACCCAACGTGCGCCCCAGATCAATTGTATGGTCATCACCGCACAGACGCGGCCCACCGCCTCCGCGTCGCCCAGGTCCTCGTAGATGGCCAGCGCCTCTCGCCAGTCGGCCAGCGTCTCCTCCCAGCGTCCCAGACTGCGAAGGGCCCACCCCCGCTTGAACAGAAGGTCCGCCCGCTTCTGCCGGTCATCGGGTGGCTGCAACGAAAGAGCGCGCTCGAACTGGCGCAGGGCCTCCTCGAAGGCCGCTGAGCCTATAGCCCGGTCGCCGGCCAGCGTCAGGTAGTGGATCGTCTTCTCCGGGTCGGCGAGTCCGCCCGCCTCGCTTAGGTGATAGGCCAGCTCCGCCGCGTGCTCCTCCAGCGAGGGATAGGCTGTCTGGATTGCGTCGGCCGCCCGTAGGTGGAGGCGCTGACGGCGAGCACGGCTCAGCTCTTCCAGCAGGGCCTGGCGCGTCAGAGCGTGGGTGAAGGAGTAGGCGGCCTCACGGCCTGGCACCTCCTCCAGCACTAGAGCGCATAAGGCCTCCTCCACAAGGTCGAGCAGCTCCTCCTCCCCCCTCCCCGTCAGGCGGCCCAGCAGGCCATGGCGGAACTCCTTCCCGAGGACGGCAGCCCGTCGCAGCAGCGAGTGACAGTCGTCGCTCAAGCGATCCAGGCGGCGCCCGATGGCCTGCTTGACTCCCTCCGGCAGCCGCATGTCGGTGACGGCGATGTCGGATGTCCAGCCAGCATCGGAATGGTAGATAGCACCTCGCTGTACCAGGTCGCGGAGGGTCTCTTCCACGAAGAAGGGGTTGCCCTCCGTCTGCTGGTAGACGGCGCGCGCGAAGGCCTCCGGCGCATCTTGCTCGCTGAGGGCGGTGATGAGGGCCCGAACGCCCTCCACCGGCAGGCCGGAAAGGGAGGTGCGCTCGTACAGGTGCTCGCGGCTGAGGTCGGCCAGCACAGCAGACAATGGATGCTTGGGGCTAACCTCGACGTCGCGATAGAGACCCAACACCAGCAACTTGGAGCCCTGCAGGTGGCGGACGATGTGCTGCAAGAGGAGAAGGGAAGGCTTGTCCGCCCAGTGTAGGTCCTCCAGGATGAGAAGGAGGGCTGACTCCTCGGCGATGCTCCGCAGGAGGGCAGTCACTGCCTGGAACAGCATGTAGCGCTCGGACTCTGGAGGAAGTTGAGGTGGCGGGGGCAGGTCGCGGAGACGAGTCGCTATCTGAGGCAGCAGCTTGGCGACGATGGGGGCATCCTCGCCCAGCCGCTCCCGCAACATCTCCGTTGAGTGTTCGCTGGCGACGGCCTCTAGAACCTCCACGAAGGGTAGGTAGGGAGGCGCCCCCTCGGCCTCGGTGCAGTGGCCCAGGAGCACCTTCATCCCCCGAAGTCGAGCGTAGAGGGCCAGTTCCTGAGCCAGGCGCGTCTTACCGATGCCCGGGTCGCCGGCGAGCAGATGAAGGGAGCCCTTGCCGATGAGCGCCTGCTCCAGGGCGGCCTTAAGGGCATCCATCTCCTGCTTGCGCCCGACGAAGGGGGCGCGGGCGAGCCGATGCAGGTACTCGACAGCGGGTGGCGACTCCCCTGTTGGAACCGCTGAAGGCTGCGTCGCCGCTCCTTCTAGCTCAGCCAGGACGTCCTCGGCGGAGGAGGGTCTTTGCTCTTTGACCTTGGCGAGAAGCTTGAGGATGAGCCGTTCGAGGGCGCGTGGGATATCCGAGTTGTGGTCGCTAGGCGGCGAAGGGGGCACATGGACGTGCTGGGAGATCACGGCCATGACGTTCTGCCCTCTGAACGGCGGCCGGCCGGTGACGAGCTCGTAGAGCAGGCAGCCCAAGGAATAGAGATCGCTTCGGGCGTCGACCGCCTGGCCCTGGGCTTGCTCTGGTGCCATGTAGGCTGCGGTGCCCATGACCGTGCCGGTCATCGTAAGGCGTGAGCGGTCAATGGCCAAGGCCAGGCCGAAGTCGCCCAGCTTGGCGCTCCCGTCCCTACTCAGCCAGACGTTACTGGGCTTGAGGTCGCGGTGAACGATGCCCTGGCTGTGGGCGAAAGCCAGGGCGCCGCATAGGTCCTTGGCGATAGACAGAGCCCGGTCGAGGGATAGAGGCCCGGCGGCCCTGCCTAGCTCCTGGCGCAGGTCGCCGCCTGGCATGTATTCACAGACAATGTAAGGCGTGCCATCTTGGTCGCCAGTGTCGTGAATGGTGACGATGTTGGGATGGAAGAGGCGGGCCATCGCCTGCCCCTCCCGCTTGATCCGCGTGAGGCTGTCGGGGTCCATCGCCTCCCTCTTGATGAGGGCAAAGGCGCAGTCCCGGTCCAGCGCCTCGTCGTGCACGAGATAGACGGTCTTCTGGCCACCCTCGCCCAGGAGCCGCCTGACGGTGTATCGGCCGGAGACGAAGGACAGGCCGGGGGTCTCCACGAAAAGTGTAGAGCTGAGGTCAGAGCCGACCTCGGAGGAGTCGTCAGGGGGCGCGCCGGAGGGAGATGCCGATAGAGACGCGCCGCACCCGTCGCAGAACCGAGCGCCCTCCGGGTTCTGGTGGCCGCAGGATGAACACAGCATTGCGCCCTACCCCTGATCTGCACGTAGGGGCGTAGGGCCATAGTGCGTGAAAACGTCAGCGTTGTCAACGTGAGCAGGCGCGTGCCCGGCTGTGCTAGGCCCCGGAACGCGCACCATCAGCAGGGACATTAGCGGCCGCACGACTCGCGGCGCCTCCTTTCAGACTGTCACCACCTGCTCGCTTGTTAGTGAACCGTTAGCATCCTGTCATTGTCTTCCATCCGAGAGAGAGCGTACCTTCGAGCCGGAGCAGTTGGGCTGGAGACGTGATGCTGACCCTCGATATTGGCTCGGAGACAGACCGTGGCAAGCGCCGTCCACGGAACGAGGATTCCGTCTTGGCCCGTTCCAAGAAAGAGTCTTCTGGCAAGGCAAGCCCTGTCTATCTCCTGGCCGTCGCCGATGGAATGGGCGGTGTGGCCGGCGGACATGTCGCCAGCAGAGAAGCCGTCCGGGCCTTGGGGAACACGTTTCGGAAGGGCCAGGAGTCGCACCCTCAAGGGCTACTGCGAGATGGATTCCGCGGCGCCAACGCCCGCATACGCCGCCTCGCGGACCAAAGGTCCGACCTCCAAGGCATGTGCACTACCCTTGTTGCCACCATCATCTCCGAAGGACAGGCATGGGTGGCCAACGTGGGCGACAGCCGCGCCTACCTCATAAGAAATGACCAAATCCGGAGGCTCACGGAGGACCACACCTGGGTGGCCGAGCAGGTCAAGGCGGGTCGAATGACGGAGGAAGAGGCTGCGACTAGCCGCCGCCGCAACATCATCACGCGTTGCCTCGGATCGCAGGAGACACTCAACGTTGACTTGCTTCCGCCCTTGTCTCTCCAGCCTGATGACGTCTTAGTCCTCTGTTCCGACGGCCTCACTGGCGTTGTCAGTGCGGCAGAGATCGCGGCCGCTTGTTCGAACACGCCGCCAGCCGCGGCCGTGCAGCACCTTGTCAATCTGGCAAACCGACGCGGCGGCCCAGACAACATCTCGGTTATCGTCGGTCGGGTCCATCACACAGCCGCCGAGACCCTGACCGCCCGGAGCTCGGCGGCAGCCAGAGGTGGTGAACATTCTAGACATGCTGGTCCATGAGTCCGTGTTGGTCTGGCTTGTGAGCCGCCCTCGAGGGCGGCACAGGGCGGTCTGACCATTCCGCTGGCGCCAAGAGGCGTTGAGCCCCACAGGAGGTGTGACGATGAGCAAGTGCGCAAAGCGTGGGCTGCTGCTAGCGGCGGTGGCGTCGAGCCGGAGGTCATTTGCGCGAGTGGCCCTGGCGGCGGCCCTGGCGGTCACCCTTCTCTTCATGGGGGGCGATGAGGCGCAGGCTGACAGCTTCAACCCCATCACCACCTGGAGCGTCGCCAATACGGTAGCCGACACCCCCTCGGACGTCGCGTGGCAATTCGAGTTCCCCGAGGGCGACGTCCAGTACTCCTTGGCGATAGCCTTCTACCCGACCGCCTGGCAGATCACCCCCAGCAGCGAGGTCGGCATCGGCGTTCAGCGCGGCACCGTGGACGCCGTCCTACACGCGGGACTCTTAAATAATCCCTGCAGCAGTCCGATACCCGTCCATTGGGATGTGACGAACGCTACTACCGACAAGTCGCAAACGGTGACCTTCGAGGACGGCTTCGACGACTCCAACCGCGACGGTAACATAGACTTCAGGGACATGTACCCCGACTTCAACGACCGCATTCTGGGGCCGGCCCAGCCCATCATGCGGGAGGCGAACGTCGCCGACCTGGGGGGAGGGGCCAAGATGCTCGGCCAGTTCCTGGTTTATGAGCCGGGTGCCACTATCGCCGGCCAGGCGCTGGACCCCGCCCTCGGTTACCCTGTTGTGACCCTGAGCGACAACTTTGGCGACCCGCAAGCTGTGCGGATGCCCGGCGCCACCACCGGCGGGTGCACACCCTTCACGGGCACTATAGTCGAGTTTGGCACTGCGGAGGACGGCACCGTCCTGCTCAAGAACCCTAAGGAGGCCGGCACGTACACCTTTAACGCCTTTTCCGTCGGCATGCGGGACGCCGACGGCGACGGCCATGAGAACACCCTCGACACCTGCCCTCTCGACCCGGACCCGACGTGGGACCCGCGGAACGTCGATGCCGACGACGACCCGGATGGCGATGGTATTCCCAACACTTGTGACCCAACACCCGATGAGAACACTGGGGCCGGTGATCATGACGGCGACGGATACTCCAACCGCGGGGACAACTGCCCGCTGGATGCCAACGGCGTGGCTGACGCCGACAACCAGACGGACAGCGATTCTGACGGCATCGGCGACGCCTGCGACCCGAACCCCAACGACGCCGACACCGAGGGCGAGGCGCCAGAGGCGTTCGGGAGCCAGGACGTGGCCATCACCGGCGCCGAGGCCCCGACAGCGACGGCCACGCCTCTGCTGGCAGCGAACCCAACCGCTGCGCCTGCTGCGGAGACAATAGCACCGACTGTCATTGCGCCTCCAGCTGGCGGGGCAGGATCTACATCAGGCACGTCCTGGCCGTGGTGGCCGCTGGCGGCTGCGGTTGGCGGAACCGCCGCTGCAGCGGCGGGTGTGTTGCTGGCATACCGGCGCCGAAAAGCAAAGGCGTAGCACCGCAAGCGGTACTAGTAGCGAGACCAAGGCCGCACATACGGCCAGGTACATGGGTGCGCGGGCCCTACCGATCGCGCTCCTAGCCAACGCCATCGCGTGGCTGGTGATGGCGATGAGGTGGTTGTGGGAGGCCGTCCACGCCCTGATTGACAATCCGGGATCCTGGCGGCACTGGTCGACGAACGATGGTCTCCTGCTTCTCAGGCAGGCTCTCTGCCCGTCTAGCTCGAGCGCCTAGTTCGTGCAACGAAGAATGGGTGTCAGTGCCGACTCTCTGACTGTTGGGCGCTCACGCTCCCGTAGCCGTAGGGTCCAAGCACGGTTTCAGCAGAGTCCCCCGCGGACACGATGCCGACATAGCGTGCGCTCGTTCTGCGGCCCTACCCTACCCACCGCCTTCGGGCGTACCAGGCGCCTAAGGTGAGGGCGAGCACGAACGCTGACCAAGGCCCCCTAGGGGTTGGTGCACTGGGTCATGATGATCGGCTTGTACAGGAGCACGTCCAGAATGTTGATGTTGTGGTCAGCGTTGAGGTCGAAGCGAGCTGGGCTCGGCGGGACAGAGGTTATCATGATCGGCTTGTACAGAAGCACGTCCAAGATGTTGGCCCGAGTGTCCATGTTGATGTCGGGCGGCCAGGCGTCGTCGCTGGGGCCATCCGGGCAGGCGTCCAGGGGGTCGGTGCCCACGTAGTTCTCCGCGGCTGTCGTGAACCCGTCGCAGTCGCCATCCCCAGCAGGCACATACCACGGCGTCGCCTTCGCAGGGCAGTAGTCGCAGGCGTCGCCCCACTGGTCGCCGTCGGAGTTCGTCTGCATGGCGTTGGCGACCGTGGGGCAGTTGTCACAGGCGTCGCCTACGCCGTCGCTGTCGCTGTCGGTCTGGGTGGGGTTAGCGACCAGGGGGCAGTTGTCGTTGTCGCCGGTCTTGGGCGGCAAGTAGCCGCTGCCCACGCAGATGCCGTCGCTGTCAGCGTCGTTGTTCGAGTCGTTGGTGCAGACATCGCAGGCGTCGCCCATCGAGTCGCCGTCGGTGTCCGTCTGGTCAGGGTTGGCCGCCAGGGGGCAGTTGTCGACCAGATCCACTATGCCGTCACCATCGTCATCTGCACCCGGGCAATCGGCGTTGCTTGGTGAGCATCTGGAATAGAGGATGTCGTAGTCGGTCCCGATGGTGCCTCCCAGGTTGACGCCAGACTGCCAGACCAGCAGCCAATTGCCCGCACCGTCGGTCGTCACCTGGGCGCACTCGTCCAACCCCGAGCCGGAAGCGCCCCTGTCTTCGCGAGCCGTCCAGTTGGCCCCATTGTCCGTCGAGCGGGACATCGCTATGGTGGAGACTACGTAGGGCGGGAAGGGGTAGGTCATGTACGTATGCCAGACAGCCACCCAATTACCTGCCCCATCGGTCGTCACCTGAGGGATACTCTCAATATCCCAGAAAGTGTCGGGGCGAATGAGGAGGCCGGCTGCGGTCCAGGTGGCCCCGTTGTCCGTTGAGCGCGCTGTAAAGATGTCGTAGTCCGGGTCGATGGTGCCGCCCAGGGTGTCGTTGGACTGCCAGACTGCCACCCAATGGCCCGCGCCGTCGGTGGCCACCTTGGGGCTGCTGTCGGTCCCCGAGTCAGTGGCGGCGTTGGTGTTGAGGGGGGCGGGAGCGGTCCAGGTGGCGCCGTTGTCCGTCGAACGGGCTACCAAGATATCAGCGTCGGACCCGATGGTACCGGCCAGGGTATCCTCCGAATTCCAGACTGCCACCCAGTGGCCGGCCCTGTCAGTCGTCACCTGCGGCACTCCGTCATACCCGGAGTCGGTGGCGGCGTTGCTGTTGAGGGCAACCGGAGCCGTCCAAGTGACGCCGTTGTCGGTCGAGCGGGCCACCAGGATGTCGTAGTCGGTGCCGATGGTGCCGCCCAGGGTATCATTGGAATACCAGGCGGTCATCCAGTGCCCGGCGCCGTCGGTCGTGACTCGAGGGTTGTAATCGTCGCCGGAGTCGGAGGCGGCGCTGCTGTTGAGGGCAACCGGTGCCGTCCAAGTGACGCCATTATCGGTGGAACGGGCCACCAGGATGTCGTAGTCCGTCCCGATGGTGCCCCCCAAGCTGTCATTGGAAGACCAGACCGCCACCCAATGGCCCATGCCGTCGGTCGTCACCTGTGGCCGCTCATCATCCCCTGAGTCGGAGGCGGCGTTAGTGTTGAGGGCGACGGGTGCGGTCCAGGCGGCGCCGTTGTTGGTGGAGCGAGCTACGAGGATGTCGTCGTCGGTGCCGATGGTGCCGCCCAGGGTGTCAGGGGACTCCCAGACGGCTACCCAGTGACCGACGCCGTCAGTTGTCACCTGTGGCCACTCGTCATCCCCCGAGTCAGAGCCGGCGTTGGTGTTGAGGGCGGCGGGAGCGGTCCAGTTGGGCCAGTCCACGATAGCCCCCGGGCAGTCAGGCTGGAGCCGCGAGCACGTGCTGTAGGAGATGTCGTAGTCGCCCCGCTTGAAGGTCTGCCAGACGGCCACCCAGTGGCCGGCGTCGTCGGTCGTCAGTTGAGGGTACTCGTCCCAGTCCGAGTCGGAGCGAGCGTTGGTGTTGAGGGCGGCAGGAGCAGTCCAGGTGACGCCGTTGTCGCCGGAGCGGGCTATCAGAATGTCGCCGTCCGTGCCGATGGTGCCGCCCAAGCTGTCGTACGAATACCAGACGGCCACCCAGTGGCCCGCATCGTAGGTTGTCACCTGGGGGTGGTAGTCATACCCTGAGTCGGTGGCGGCGTTGGTGTTGAGGGGGGCGGGTGCCGTCCAGGTGGCGCCGTTGTCGGTGGACCTGGCCACCAGGATGTCGTAGTCGGTTCCGATGGTCCCGCCCAGGCTATCCTCGGAATACCACACCGTCACCCAGTGGCCGGCGCCGTCGGTGGTCACTTGCGGGTAGTAGTCATAACCTGAGTCGGTGGCGGCGTTGGTGTTGAGGGCGGCGGGAGCGGTCCAGGTGACGCCGTTGTCGGCAGAGCGGGCCACCAGGATGTCGTAGTCCGTCCCGATGGTGCCCCCGAGATTCTCGTCGGACTGCCAGACGGCCACCCAATGGCCGGCGCCGTCAGTCGTTAGCTGCGGGTCATAATCATGCCCCGAGTCGGTCGCGGCGTTGGTGTTGAGGGGTGCGGGAGCGGTCCAGGTGGCGCCGTTGTCGGTGGAGCGGGCCACCAGGATGTCCCAGTCCGTGCCGAGGGGGCCGCCCCAGCTCTCGTAGGACTCCCAGACGGCTACCCAATTCCCCGTGCCGTTCGTCGCCACTTGAGGATCCTCGTCCCACGCCGAGTCACCCGCGGCGTTGGCGTTGAGGGCCACTGGGGCGGTCCAGGTGACGCCGTTGTCGGTGGAGCGGGCCACGAGGATGTCCCCCTCGCCTCCGATGGTGCCCCCAAGGCTGTCATAGGAATACCAGACCGCTACCCAGTGGCCCGCGCCGTCGGTTGTCACCTGAGGCCGATAGTCACCCCATTCGTCGCTGGCGGCGTTGGTGTTGAGGGGGGTGGGGGTGGTCCAGGTGGCGCCGTTGTCGCTGGAGCGGACCGTCAGGATGTCGTGGTCGGTGCCGATGCCGCCAAGGTTCTCGTCGGACTGCCAGACGGCCACCCAGTGGCCGTGGCCATCGGTTGTCATCTGTGGATACTCGTCGTCCCCCATCTCGGCGTTGGCGTTCGTGTTGAGGGCGGCGGGAGCGGTCCAGGTGGCGCCGTTGTCAGTGGAACGGGCCATCAGGATGTCGTAGTCGTCCCCGATGATGTCCCCAAGGTCCTCATTGGACTCCCAGACGGCCACCCAGTGGCCATGGCCGTCGGTCGTTACCTGAGGGAACTGGTCCTCGCCCTCGTCGGTGGTGGCGTTGGTGTTGAGGGCGGCGGGGGCGGTCCAGGTGGTGCCATTGTCGGTGGAGCGGGCCGTTAGGATGTCATAGTCGGTGCCGGTGCTGCTGCCGAGGCTTCCAAGGGTGTACCAGAGGGCGACCCAATGGCCAGCGCCGTCGGTCGTGACCTGGGGCGACTGGTCATATTCTGAGTCGGAGGCGGCGTTAGTGTTGAGGGCGGCGGGGGCGGTCCAGGTGGCGCCGTTGTTCGTGGATCGGGCCACGAGGATGTCAGCGTCGGTGCCGATGGTGCCGCCCAGAGTGTCGTTGGACTGCCAGACGGCCAGCCAGCGGCCCGCGCTGTCGGTTGCCACTTGGGGGGACGAGTCATACCCTGAGTCGGAGGCGGCGTTGGTGTTGAGGGCGGCGGGGGAGGTCCAGGTGGCGCCGTTGTCGGTGGAGCGGGCCACCAGGATGTCGCCGTCCATCCCGATGGTGCCGCCAAGGTTCTCGTTCGACTGCCATACGGCCACCCAATGGCCAGCGCCGTCGGTTGTCACTTGTGGGGTGCTGTCATCCCCTGAGTCAGTGGAGGCGTTGGTGTTGAGGGGGGCGGGAGAGGTCCAGGTGGCGCCGTTGTCGGTGGAGCGGGCCACGAGGATGTCTTCGTCCGTGCCGATGGTGCCGCCCAGGCTATCATAGGAACTCCAGCCGGCCACCCAGTGGCCGGCTCCGTCCGCCGTCACTTGAGGATCGTAGTCGGGCCCCGAGTCGGAGGCGGCATTCGTATTGAGGGCGGCGGGGGCGGTCCAGGTGGCCCCGTTGTCGGTGGAGCGGGCCACCAGGATGTCGACGTCCGTGCCGATGGTGCCGCCCAGGCTACGGGAATTCCACACGGCCACCCAATGGCCGGCGCCGTCGGTCGTCACTTGGGGAGACCAGTCACCCTCCGAGTCAGAGGCGGCGTTGGTGTTAAGGGCAGCCGGGGCAGTCCAGGTGGCGCCGTTGTCGGTGGAGCGGGCCGTTAGTATGTCGCTGTCGGTGCCGATGGTGTCGGCCAGGGTATCGTTGGACTCCCAGACGGCCACCCAGTGGCCGACGCCGTCGGTCGTCACCTGTGGGGACCTGTCAGTCCCTGAGTCGGTGCCGGGGTTGATGTTGAGGACGGTGGGGGCGGTCCAGGCGTACGCGGACCTTCCTCCGCTCGCCAGCAAGCCCAGCGCCAGCGCCGCCGTTACTAGCAGCCCAAGCCTTATGTACTTCCTTATAGCCGCACCGCCTTCTGGTGGTGCGAGCCCCCTCGCACGAGGCACGCTGCGCCCGTTGGGAGCCCGCGTAAGCAACAACCGGCAGCCCCGAGCGCTGCCGGTCCCCGTGGCGCGTGTACAAGCGCGTCGCCCCCGCCCCCCGCCGCCGCACCCGGTCTCAGGGCTCGAGGATCATGCGTGTGTTTGCACCCGCATTATGCACCTTCGGGAAACTTTGTCAAGCAGGAAGCGGGCTCGCTGACAACTGCGCCGTTCGATGTCCCGCCGCTGAGCGAACCTGCACGCAAGCTAGCTCGCGCACGATGGGAACATAGTGTGGCGTCCTCCTCTACGCGCAACACGCTACTCGGCAGAGTTCACGCAGCTCTCGGACATGGCGCCTGCCATCGGGCAGCCGTCATTGACGAAGGTGTCGGCGTCGCCGTCGGTGTTGTTAGCACACTGGGTGGCAGAGCATGCTGGCGATTCCCTTTGTTGACGATTCTTTGCAGGTAGGGAATAATGTGCGTTGCCCGAGGTGGGCGCTGATGAGCGTGCGCCAGGAGCTTCCCGAAGGCACCGTTACCATCATGTTCACGGACCTGGTTGCCTCCACCGCCCTGGGAGACCGCCTGGGCGATGACCGAGGCCAGGCCCTGCGGCGCGCCCATGACCGCATCCTGCGACGGCAGTTCGAGCGCTTCGGAGGGAGGGTGGTCAAGGGCAGGGGCGATGGCTTTATGGTGGTCTTCCCTTCGGCGCGCCGGGGGGTACAGTGCGCGGTCGAGGTGCAGCGGGCGATCGCCACCCAGCAAGCGGAAGGGCGCTATCTGGAACTGCAGGTGCGCATCGGCCTGCACACGGGCGAGCCCGTCGAGGAGCAGGGCGACCTGTTCGGCAGCGACGTGAACCTGGCGGCCCGCATTGAGGACGAGGCCGGGGGTGGTCAGGTCTTCGTCTCGGAGTCGACGCGCCTCCTGGCCCGTCAAAGCCCTGGCCTCCGGTTCGTGGCCGTGGGCGAGCGGACTCTCAAGGGCTTCGCAGAGTCGGTGCCTCTCTACGAGGTGCGCTGGGCCACCGAACGCCCCGCCCGCCCCCCACTCACTCCCTTCGTGGGCCGCCAGAAGGAGATCACCCAACTGCGCCACTGCCTGGAGGGGGCCATCCGCGGCCAGGGCAGCCTTGTTCTGGTGGCCGGCGAGCCGGGGCTAGGCAAGACGAGGCTAGTGTCAGAGCTGGCCATCGACACCGCCGACCGTGGGCTTCAGGTGCTTACCGGCCGCGCCTACGAGACGGAAGGGATGCCGCCCTACCTGCCCTTCATCGAGGCCCTCAACCAGCGCATTCGTGGCCGCACCCAGGAGGAGCTGCGGGAAGACCTGGGCGAAACCGCTCCCTACGTGGCCAAGCTAGTCCCCGAGCTCCGTCAATGCCTCCCAGACGTTCGTGAGCTCCCAGCCCTCGACCCCCAAGCCGAACGCTACCGGCTATTCGAGGGCGTCACCGATTTCCTCATCAATGTGGCTGACCACACGCCCCTTCTCCTGTTCCTCGACGACCTGCACTGGGCCGACGATGCCACCCTGCTCCTTCTCCAACACCTGGCCCGCCGTTTGACGGAGGCCTCTCTCCTGGTTGTCGGAGCCTACCGCCACACGGAGGTGGACGACCGGCATCCTCTGACCCCCGTGCTGGCGGAGCTGGCCCGCCAGCGGTTGGCCTCTAGCATCACGTTGCGCCCCTTCGAACGCGAAGAGGCGGGGGCTCTGGTGGAGGCCATTCTGGGCAAGGCCCCTGCCACCCGCGTTGTGGATGCCCTCTTTGCCGCGGCGGCGGGCAATCCCTTCTTTACAGAGGAACTGGTCCGAAACATCCAGGAGCGTGGCCACGACCTCGCCGACCCCCAGGCCGCGGTGGACGACTGGGCCATCCCCCAAGGCGTGCGACACGTCATCGGCAGGAGACTGGCCCGTTTGGGGGACGAGGCGAACCGGGTGCTGACCTATTCCTCCGTCCTGGGCCGTGATCTGACCCTGCCCAAGGTGGCGGCGGTTGCAGGAATAGACCAGGACTCAGCACTGGACCTCCTGGACGAGGCCCTGGCGGCCCATGTCTTGCGTGAGCAAGGCGAGGGCTACGCCTTCGCTCACCCGCTGATCCAGGAGACGCTGTACCAGGGCCTCAGCGGTCCCCGCCGACGCCAGTTGCACCGGCGTGTCGGTGAGGCGCTGGAGGCCCTCTATGGGGCGGACCTCCAGGCCCAAAACCTGACCGAGTTGGCCCACCACTTCTATCAGGCCGCCCCCGGCGGCGACCCTTCGACGGGCTCAGGGCAGGTCGTGGACAAGGCCATCGACTACGCCCTGAGGGCGGCCGAGCAGGCGCTTTCGCAGGTAGCCTACGAGGAGGCCGTTCGCTTGTACCGGATGGCGTTGCACGCCCTGGACCTCAAGGGCAGCCCGAACGAAGCAAAGCGCTGCGAGCTGCTCATCGCGCTGGGAGATGCTGAATGGAAGGGCGGTGAGCCTGCAGGGGCTGAACAGACTCTCTTGGAGGCAGCCGACATCGCCAGAAGGATGGAGTCGCCGGAGCAGTTTGCCCGCGCCGCCCTGGGAGTTGGGGGCTCCGAAGGTCTGGGGGCTCTGGATCCGGTCCGCATCGGCTTGCTGGAGGAGGCCTTGGTCCGTCTCGGAGAGGGAGACAGCCCGCTTCGCGTCAGAGTGTTGGCCCGCCTGACGGAAGCGTCCTCTTATTCTTTCTCAGACGACCTGGAGGAGAAGGGGGTATCGCTCAGCCAGCAGGCGGTTGACATGGCCCGACGGGTGGGCGACCCGGCTGCCCTGGCCTACGCACTGAGCACTAGGCACCATGCTCTCTACAATCCGAAGCACCTCCAGGAGACACTGGCCATCGCAAGAGAGATACTGAGCTTGGCGGAGCAGTCCGGCGACCGGTTCATGGTCTACTCCGGCCACGATTGGCTCTCCCTCAGTGCGCTGTGGATGGGGGATGTCCCGGCCCTGGACGACGAGATTGAAGCAATGGCTCAGATCTCAAAGGAACTCCGCGAGCCCTGGCTCCTGGCGAATACTGCAGGAGTTAGGGCAATGCGTGCCATGTTGGACGGCCGGTTTGAGGAAGCAGATTGGCTAGCTCAGCAGGCTATAGCCTACGCAGAAAAGACGTGGGGCCCATACGGACTTCTCAATTACCGGGCGGTGCTACTATCCGAACTGGGTTCTCCAAGGGAACGGTTGCAGGACGCGGTGGCAGCCATCAAGGCCCATCTCGAGCAGGATGATCCCTGGGCCTATTTTCGGCGCTCCCGGCTGGCCCTCGTCTACGCAGAGCTCGGCCATGAGCCGGAGGCACGAGATGAATATGGCCGGCTCGCCATCACGCAGTTCGCGGGACTGCCTACTGATAGAAGACGTGGCCCCTGCCTGGTCTTCCTATCGCAGGTGTGCGCCTTTCTCCAAGACGTGCCCGGCGCTGCAATCTTGCATGATCTCCTTCTCCCCTATTCCGGACTCAACATCGCCTGTGGCAACCACATATGCTGTGGCTCGGGGGCATATTTTCTGGGACTTTTAGCGGCCACCAGGTGCAGGTATGAGGACGCGCAGGCGCACTTCGAACAGGCGCTGCAGTTCGATGCAAGGATGGGGGCGCGGCCCTTCGTTGCCCGCACCCAGCATCAATACGCGCGCATGCTCCTGGCCCGCGATGGCCCTGGGGACCGCGAGAAGGCGCTGACCTTGCTGACGCAGGCCCTAGACATCGCCAAAGAGCTAGGGATGGAGAGGCTGGTCGGGAGGGCGGAGGCGCTGCTAGGCCAGCTATGACCACTGGCTACTTGCATGCCAGGGCTGATAGCGAACGCCATCTCTCCTTTGTTTACTGTCAATGGAGCGAGGCCCACGATGAAGTCATGGTGTGGGCCCTGGCACACGCAGCCGCGTCTCCTCGTGCAGAGTTCTGCGAGCCTAGCGCCCTCCATTCTGGCGGCTCACACGCTCCTTGACTTGAGAGGTGGCAGATGCAATATTGATGACCCATAGACAATAGCGTAAGGGAGACGGGCGAATGGTTGACGACACTGAGTACTTGGTAGACAGCATTCACCCGCAGGAGCGCGACTATTCTCTTGGCCTTCACTCCGATCGCTGGGGAAGCGGCCTGACTGCGCTAGGCCGAGGCTGGAAACTGAAGCTGGCTGAAGATGGGACCCAGTACGCTAGCCGAACCATCACGTCGATAGTGGACAACACGGGAGAAACGCGGTACGTCAGACGCCAGCGCGGCGATGCTCGAGACCGGCAGAAGGACTTGCGTGAGATCATGGTCCGATTCCCCTCCGCCCCGATCTATCGAATCCACAGAAAACGACAATACTTGTTCAAGCTGGAGCGGATAAACTACCTCACGATGCGCCTGCTACGTCGTCCCTGGTTGGGCGCTCCAAAGCCTGCAAAGAGGATCTACCTCTTCCACCACGGTTTGAACGAGATCGGCCGTCTCAGGTTCTACTACCGCCTCGCTGATTTGCTTCTGAAAGACGACGAAGAGGCTGCCTGCATCATTCGCCCTATGCCAGGTCATCTGACTCGCTGCCCATTTCCCGAAGAATACGCTCAAAAGCCGCTCGACAGATACTTGGCTGACGCTGGCGATCTATTGCGGCAGTTCCTCCGCTTTATGGTCGAGACACAATGGCTTCTCAGCGCCCTGGTTCCCTTTGGAGATTATCGTGTGGTGGCAGGGCTGCATCTCCTGGCCGAGGGCGCCAATCCTGGCGTTTCTCGCCAGGATTGCCGTGTGCTGGCGCAAGCGATCCACAAAGCCTGGCAAGCAGCATACGACGCAAACCAGGATGTGGAGTGTGGCCTCCTGGTTGAACTTGACGGCATCGAGAGAGACGTGAAAACCATTCGTCACCTCGTTGGCTGGCAGGGAAGCCAGACTATTCAACGTCGTCCTCCACCAAAGACCAAGCTTCGTCCGCCAGCTCTGCATGCTCTCGGCTACAGCATGGGCGGATACCTAGCACAGTCAGTGTTTTTCACCTGGCCATTTGCGGTGAGCAGCTGCACAACGATAGGCTCGGGGGGGCCCCTCCGTGACGTTGCTTTGACCACATTCGCACACCCGGAAGAATGGCAGACGGTCATGTACGGACTGAGATTCGAAATCGAGAGCGCCATGCTGCAGCGAAGGCTCGTCCGCTCTGAAAGCAAGAGCGGGGACTCCTTGATCGCTGGTATCGACGAAGTCCACTATGCATTCTTCGATCGCATTTTCAACGACGTGTTCCTACAGGACTTTCGGGGTGCCTACCGGCAACGAGTGTCGGAGTACGTGCATAGGCTACTATTCGTCTTGGGAGGCATGGACCCTGTGATTTCAAGCCGATCGGTCATCGAGTCTGGCCCGCGCCAGGGCATCAACATGATCCAGGTCGCCGGCCTGTCCCATTTTCCCTGGGGGAACGAACCCGAGTGGAGGCAGTTTTGGCTGCCCGAGGTAGTGAGCGTCATTAGGGCTTTCTCCCATCGCACAGAGAAGATTCTGGCCGAAGCGCTAAACGTGAACTGGGGTGCGAGACGACGGAAGCTTCAGGCTCACGAGATTCCGCCGTCTGACAACCAGGCGCTCCCTGACCAGATGTACCAAAAGGAACTTGATTCCTTGATAGACGCGCTAGGGGAGGGTGGCTGGCTATTCGTCTTTCGCAAGCAGGTTCCTCGAGCGTTGCTCGGGGGCCGGGCAATCTTTGTACGCGGCACGCAGGCGCACTATGCCGATCACCCAATTCGTGATGATGCAGAACGCCTAAGAAGGCGGGGACAGGCCATTTGGGATAACCGGAAACGCGTCACCATTATCATCCCAAAGCAGGAGCCAGAATGGCTGGGAAGTGATCCGCCTCCGCTGTCCCCGAAGGAAAGGATTACCTCTCGGGGACGCCGCAAGAACAGCCACGCCGACGTCGCGAGAGAGTTCTTTGCGAAATATAAGAAGACTGGGGTTCTCCGGGCCTTCGACCCGAGTATGGAGGCCGATGACGAACTCGAACAGCACGAGCGCCAACGACTGTGGCTTTCGGGTAGCGACCTCCCCGTCACGAATTTCCTGCCAAACATCTGGGCGGCTCTTACCCTCCCGGCTCTGAAACAGATCGCTGGGGCTACCCCGTTTGGGAAGCGAGACAAGGTGGAGCGCCAGTTCATCGAATGGGTTACGCGCCTGAGCCAAGAGGATCAGGAAACTCTCGCCCAGATGTCGTCCTGGCTGAAATCTGAAGATCTGCGGATCATACAGATCTCTGACGCGTACTTTGCCAACGCACAGTACTTTGGCCAGCGCATCAAGGACGAAGGCGTTGCGCGACGGCTTCTCACCCACGGAGCATTGACGTACATTCTATCGAGGCCACTCTGACCCAAGGCTTTAGCCCTTGAGCTTGGGCCATGGACACCATCGGCACATAGTGTGCTACGTGTCTTGGCGCAGCCAATGCTGCCTCAGGTGCTCAATTCGCTCCTCATCGGGCTCAGGGAGATCGACCTCGGCGTCCACGTGGGACAGCGAGGAGTGGAGGTCGACCAGGTCCTGCCGGGTCTTATCGAGGACTTCTCGCACCGGGGGCAGGAGCGGGTCTTCGCCGTCGAATTCTTGCGCCACCTCGTCAAGGACCATCTCCACGGCCCGCAGCTCCTGCCAGCACCAGGGCACCCCTTCCCGCAGGCTCTGCCTGAGGGCGGCCATCGCCTCGTCCCAGCGCTCCTGCCGGTCCGTGACGCGGCGACCGAGCTTCTCTTCCAGCAACTCGAGGAGCGGGCTGGTGGGCGACCTGGAGATCGCTTCCTGGGCGTCGATGCGCTCCTTCTTCAGCCGCTCCACCCGTCCGGCCTGGTCGTCGGGCATGACGTCATAGCCCACGCCCCAGTCCGGACACACAGGCACCGGCTCACCCAGCCAGTCGTAGAAGGAGCCGTTGTTGACCAGGAGGCGGCGCCCGCTGCGCCTGCCGTCCAGCACGCCCTCTTCAACGAGGCGGCTCAGCTCCGCCTTCTTCTGGGCCACCATCCCATTCCAGGCCTTCTGCTTGACGACCGGCCCATCATCGGGGTCGTCCGCGGGCTCCATGTCCGCCTCGGCCCACCCGTCGTAGCTCTCCACCAGGACCTCGGCCAGGTCCGCCAGCGGCACCATCTCGGCCCGGGCTCTCTCCACGAGACGTCTGTGCTCGCTCTCGGTGATGGGCTCGTTGGTATGCAGGGCGATGTACGTCCAGAGATCCCAGACGCGGATTCCCCAGATCTGGAGTGAGACGAGCCAGGCGTGCTTCAGGCCCAGCTGGCCGGCTATCAGGTTGAGCACCGCGATGTACTTCCCGACGTTGTCGTTGGCGGCGTTCATGAGATGGATGTAGTGGTTGAAGTCGAGGGTCTGCGACTGCGGCATGGTCCGCCGCACCTGTGCGTCTTCCTCTTGCTCCGCCTTCCAGGCCCGGAGCACCAGCAGCGCTCTCTCCTTCGCCGTCAGGGCGGGGTAGAGCTTGTCCAGGCGCGCAGTCCCGCTCATCGGCGCCTCCCCACTTTGTCGAGCCTGGGTGCCACCAGCCGCTCCAGGGCCTCGATGCGCTCCGCCAACTCGCCCACCTCCAGGGCCTTGAGCGCCGCCTGGGCCAGGTAGGCCAGGGTGCGGGAGCGGGCGACGGAGTTCTCCAGGGAGAGAGTGTCCAGGGCAGCGATCTCCAGCAGTCTCCGAACCTGGCCGACATCCGCCAGGCCCTCAAAGTCGTATGCGCCAGAAACTGCCTTCTCCCGCCGCCTACGCAGGCCTCCTAGTCGTCTAGCCTCCGCCATCTCCTCTGCGTGCTCCGGGGAGTGCATGAGGCAGAAGTCGCCGTCCAGGAGTGGAGCGGCCTGGCAGAGGCTGCCGTCTTCCTTGAGAGCCTTGCAGGTCCGGACGACCACTATAGATCACCTCTGCTGATCGGGGGTCGTCCCTGTGTGAGAGGAGGAAGACCCCCCGAAGGGGGCCTTCCTGGGGTGCGGTCAGGGCGGCGGGCTAGTCGGTGTCGTCCTCCGGCTCCCGTGCGGACCGGAGTTCCTCCTCGAGGATGTCCCGGACGAAGGTGCCGAGCCAGCCGCGCTCCCGGCCCTCGAAGTCGGCCAGGCAGTAGGCCTCGATGCGAGGGTCCTTCAGCCGGCGGAGAAGCTCCGCGCACTCGCCCATCTTCTCGAGGACTTCCTCCAGGATCTCGATGCGCTCCGAGGTGGTAGCGGTCATCCCGCGCCTCCCCTAGACCGCGCTCTCGGCGGGGGGGCCGTCCCTGTGGCCCTGGGGGCACTGGCTCGGCTCCTCGTCTGTCGGGGCGAGGAAGCCGTCCATGCACCCGGAGCAGAAGTAGCGGGCCATCCCCTCGGGCAAGTCCTCGGGGTCGGGCAGCCGCTCGAAAATCCCCTTCTTGTTGGCGTGCTTGGCGGGCTTGCGCTGCTTCTTGGGCGGCGCTGGTTCGGCCTCCCCGGCCAGGCTCCAGAAGCGCCAGCCGTTGCAGGCGACCCCGCCCATGACGGCGCTGCCGGCGGCGGAGGGGCTCTTGAACTCGCGGCCGTCCTCCAAGCGGTAGCGGAGGCCGCCCCCTTCGCCCTCCACCACGGTGGCCGTGTACTCCTCCTTCTTGTAGCGGGCCACCAGCCGCGTCCCTGCCGTCAGTTCCCTGTTCTCGATGGGCATGAAGCACCTCCTCTTGATTTGGTGCTGGATACATCACTCTGGTCGCGAACGAAGTCAAGTCCCGTGTCCCCTCAATCCGCCACTTTCTCCGCCTTGAGGCCCGAGAACGCCTCCCAGCGGGCGATCACGATTCGACAATAGTCGCGGCGAAACCTGAAATAGGCACGCTGCGGCGGCGGGCGCGCGTCCTATAATGTC
>Ga0315279_10002201_pt1 | contig 30034 bp, 16 predicted proteins | sample YL17G06_20_MG_FD_203694 | JGI IMG/M metagenome (GOLD analysis project Ga0315279, IMG submission 203694) | Sediment microbial communities from Yellowstone Lake, YNP, Wyoming, USA - YL17G06_20 | ecosystem: Environmental > Aquatic > Freshwater > Lake > Sediment | place: USA: Wyoming | collected...
GCCGCTATCCAGGAATACATCTCGAATCACAATCAAAATCCCCAGGTGTTCGTCTGGAGCGCGCCCGTGGAGCGCATCCTGGCTAAGATCGCCAAATGTAAAGAAGCGTTAGACGCACTACACTAGATTCCCTTAACTTTATCGATAACCTTAGCGCTATAATTCCATTAACTGCCAGACGGGAAGCCGACCGACCCTTGACAGAGGCCGGCTTCCTGAGCGTAAGGTGCAGGTGTATGGGCGTAGCTGCCAGGAGGGCAATTTGGTCGTTCGAATGAAGGACATCGCCAGGGATTTGGGAATCTCGTTGATGACGGTTTCCAAAGCCCTCCGCAATCACCGGGACATCAGCGCGGAAACGCGGATCCGCGTATTGAAGCGTGCCCAGCAGTTGGACTATCAGCCGAACTGGGTGGCTCGCAGCCTTGTAACCGGGCGCACGCACATGGTCGGGCTAGTCATTCCGGACCTGATGCACTCTTTCTTTGCCGAGGTGGCCAAAGGCGTGGCCAGGATGCTCGAGCCGCGGGGCTACAACGTCATTATCTCGAACTCGGAAGAGCACGCTCGAGTTGAAATGCGCGCGATCGAAGCCCTGCTTGCCCGCAACGTCGATGGATTGATCATCGCCTCCGCCCAGAAGAACGGTCGCTGGCTCCGCCGAACTATGCGAACCCGCGGGATCCCCTACGTGGTGATCGACCGGGTGCTGACCGGCCTCGAGGCGTGTTACGTCGGCGTTGACGATGCTGAAATCGGCGCTCTCGCGACTAGACATCTGATCGAGCAAGGTTGCCGGCGGATTGCGCACATTCGAGGACCGGCTATTTCCACTGCCAGGGGCCGTTTGCGGGGCTACCGCCGCGCGCTGGTCGAGCATGGTGTGAAAGCGCAGCCCGAATACGTCGTCGGCGGCCAACACCAGGACAGCACCGGCCACGAGGCGATGCGGCAACTGCTGCGTCTTAACCCCCCGCCGGATGGCGTCTTTTGTTACAACGATCCGGTGGCGGCCGGTGCTATTAAGGCGGTCTTTGAAGCAGGGTTGAGTGTGCCGAACGACGTCGCGATTATTGGCGCCGGCAACGTTCATTACTCCGACCTTCTTCGTGCCCCTCTGTCCACCGTCGACCAGGGTAGCTCGGCCATCGGAGAAACGGCGGCCGAACTAATCATGCAGTGCATGGAAGCGAAGACGCCGTGTCGCCCAAAACGCATCCTTCTTCCGGTGCGCCTTGTGGTGCGCGAGTCGAGTCAGCGGAGGTGCTGACTCCTGTGGGCAAGGGACAGATCTCGTATGTGGCGGGAAACTGGTTCACGACTTATCGAACAGAGGGTAACCGGGCGGTGGGGAAAATCATCGACGGGACCTGATCATGCAGCCCCGTCAGAGGCGGCAGAATGTGGCCCATGGCGACAGCCATGGGAAAGCGCAGCATCTAAAGGTTCATTTGCGCGCGCCCGGAGTTGAGATCCCGAGCACCGCTCCAGGGAACGCCTATCAAAGCCCTTTTGCAGAACCAGGGGAAATTCGAGGCGGCTGCAGCGGAATTCAAGGCCGCGCTCGAGAGCGACCCTCACTTCACGCCAAGAAGACCGCTGCACTAGCTGTCTGCACGCAGCCCCTTCACACCCCAAGCTTTACACTTTCACTTCTCGACCCTCAGTTCGACGATGGTATCCACTGCGTCGCGCTGGTTGAGGGGTACGGAGATTTCGAGCCCGTTCGCAGTTTGCTTCCATTGGACGTCGCCGCCATGCAGGCGACGCGCCGACTTCACGGTTTGCTTCAGCGGTGGTAGCCGCAGTGTCTCCCCCAGCCAACTGACAATGTGAACGAAAATCTTTTCGTCGCGCTGCGTGCTGGCGCCCCACAGGCCGGGCTCGAAAGGGCCGCCGCGCGTCCCGTAAATGCTCTCCCCGTTGCTCTTCAGCCAGGCGCCGATCCGAAGCAGGATATCCTTCTGCCGCTGCTCAAACCGGCCCTCCGGCATGGGCGTGACGTTCAGATTGAAGTTGCCGTTCCCCCCCGCCGCCTCCACCAGATAGCGGATGCAATCTTCGGCATTTATGTAGGAGTTATTGACGAGTGGTCGGTGGTGGACAGGGAATGGTCAATCATCATACGGACGTGATCTCGGCAGAGCGCCGGAGGCGGCTTGGTGTATACTCGGGGCCGCCCAGGAGGTCAGAATGGAAATCCTAGCTAACAAGCCCCTTCGACCGCAACGAATCTGCGGCCTTGTTTTCCTTCTTGCGGTTCTTGCCCTACCCGGCACCGCGGCTGACAACTGGTACGGCGCCCACTTCCGGAAGCTGCACCTTGATTATCACCTCAATCCCTGGATACGTGACGCTGCGGCCTCGCTGACGCTCGACGAGGCCCGCCGGCAGATGCGCATGATGAAGGATGCCGGCGTGGAATCGGTCGAGTTCTTCGCCTATGACCACTTTGGGAACGCCTTCTACCCTTCCGACGTGGTCACGCCCCACCCGAGCCTCCGCCAAGACTACTTCGGCAACATGCGGAGGGCCGCGCGCGAGAACGGCATCCGGGCCGTCGCTTACGTCAATGTCTTCGGCAATGTCCACCTCTTCGCGCAACATCCGGAGTGGTACATCGTCGACAAAACGGGAACGAAATACCCAGCGGCTGCCTGGCTTCCGGTGGACAGGTCCCAGATCTGCGCCTCGTCGCCGTTCCTCGAAGAGGTATACAAACCATTTCTGAAAGAGCTGATCACCCGCTACAGCCCCGACGCGATCTGGCTCGACGGGGGAAGCTGGCTCGTGGAAACGCCCTGCTATTGCCGATTCTGCCGGGCGAAGTTCCGGGCGTTCGCCGGGGAAGAGATTCCCGACCCGCCGCCAGAGGGCGCTGACGAAGCCGCCTGGCAGAAGTGGCTGCGCTGGGTCGTCTGGCGGCGCTCCCAGATCTACGATTACCTGACGTCGGTCTCCAGGTTTATTCACGAACTCAAGCCGGACATTCTCGTCAGTGACAACAACGTCGGGCGCAACGAGACGAGCATCCCCGTTGTGGAGAGGGGCCGATTGCTGCGCTGGGCCCTTCCGAAAGAACTGGGTCTCGACTTCCTCTCCTGTGATCCCGTGCCCTGGGGAGGAGACCACGCCGTCATCCTGAGCAGAGAAGGCCGCCAACAGTCCACGCTAGGTATTCCGTTCGACTACGCGAACGAGCGGTTCCAGGGATGGGGCGAATGGACTATCCGGGAAACAACAGACTTCCAGGTCGAATGCGCTGCAATCATGGCCAACGGTGGCCACTGCTTGTTCGCAGACCAGCCGTGGCCGGACGGGACTTTGGAACCAGAAGTCTACCGACGCCTTAAGGAGACCTACGACTTCGTCAGAGCCCGCGAAGATGCTTACCAGGGCGCGGAGGTTATCTCTGAGATCGGAGTTCTCTCCGCCGAAAGCCATGGCACGCTGGCGCGCAACCCGGCGTGGCTGGCCCCGGCGACCCGCAGCGGGGAAGCAATCGCCGGCGCCCATCTTGCGCTGGTGCAGGAAGGCTTCCAGTTCCAGATTCTAGGTGAGACGGGACTACGTACGGCCTTGCCGCGCCTGAAAATGTTGATCGTGCCTGAGCAGGTCATGATGCTGGATGATACCTTGGACGCTGTCCATACATTCGTCGAACAGGGCGGACGGCTGCTGGTGACTGGCCAATCCGGCCGCCTCAGGGAGGACGGTTCTCCGCGCGCGCCGGGGCAAGTAGAACGCCTGCTGGGTGTGCGGCTCAAGGGCGATCGACGCGCTCCACTCAACTACCTCGAGTGTTCACCCGAGTTCCGTGACTCTTTCCATCTGCCCGCATTGCCCTTCATGGTCCGGGGACCGATGTACGTCTTCGAGGCGGACGGCGCTCGGTTGCTTGCACACACTCTCGAGCCGCGTGACGACCCCTGGGACGAAAATGGCCACTGGCGCCATTACACCGTAACTGGCGCCATGCCGCCGAACCGCACTCCAGCCGGACCGGCCGCGGTTCTGACTCACGCAGGCAAAGGACAAATCCTTTATGCGGCCGGGAACTGGTTCACGACTTATCGAACAGAGGGTAACCCGGCGGTGCGGAAAATGCTGGTCGCATTCGCTTCCACGCTTCTTCCGGAGAGGGAGCAACTGCTGTGGGTAGAGAACAAGCCTTTGCGAGTCGAAGTCAGTTTGATGCGAAACCGGAACGGTTACCTGCTGAGCCTGATCAATTCGGCGATTCAGAAGCAATCCGCGCGTTTCGTGCACGTCGAAGAACTCACCCCCGTTACGGACCTTCGCATTAGCGTCCGCATTCCGCAGAAAGTGCGGGGAGTTCGTCTGCTCCCCGAAGGGGCCTCTCTCCCCTTCACCCGAGCCAATGGCGGGGTGCGCTTCACCGTGCCACGCCTGGATGTGCTGGCTTCGGTCCAGCTCGATTGCCAGTAAGATGTGCACTGGTCCTCCAGCACGCAACATCCTTCGGCCTGAACGTGCAGATTGCCTCCGGTGCTTCCAAAACTCCTACCGCCTGTTGCGTGGTTTGACTATAATCCGCGCGCGCTTCCTCTTGGCAAGGCGCGCGCAACTAACATTTTGCCCGAAGAAGTCGAACACTCTCACGCACTGACCGGAACAAGGAGAAATCGGAGGGAGGGAGAACCCTATGGATCGGCGGAGATTCTCACAACTCTCGGCACTTGGGGTCTCAGGCTTGGCACTGCTCCGGAGGTCTGCCGGCGCTGAGCCTCGTCCAGGAACTGCCGAGCAGGCGGGCGCAACAACAGATTCCAACCTGCACAGGCCCAAGCTCTCAAGTGCTTACCGCGAGTACTGTTTTGATTTTAACTGGGTCGACAAGCTCGACCAGCATGTGAAACCTCTTTCCGACTACGCCCGACTCAGCGCCCAGCAGCAGATACAGGATCTCCTGGATATCAACTCCGACTCTCTCATGGTCTTCTGCATGTCGATCTCGGGATGCATGTTCTACGACAGCAAGGTGGGCATTCGCCACCCGACGCTGAAATATGACTACTTGAAAGAAATGATCCGGTTAGGCCATGAAAAAGGGATTGCGATGGAGCTTTATGTTCCCACGATGTGGGCCGACTATCTCATCCGGCAGCATCCCGATTGGGGTATGCGCAGCCCTGATGGAACTCTCTTTACTGCTGCTTATGGAGGGTACCACCCCGATCCCAACTCCCCCGCTGCGGACTGGTATGTCGAGGTCATTCGCGAACTAATTCCTTCCTATGGAGGCGACGCGTTCTTTGCCGATGGCATTACCTTCATCAAGTATGGACAGTCAGAACACACGATGAGGAAATTCAAGCAGGACATGGGCCGGGATTATCCCGTCTCATTGGCAAGTGATCCGGATTGGCGAGCCACGCTGCGATGGGAGACAAGGCAGATCGACAACTGGTGGCAGAAACTCCGTAACGCCGTCAAGGAGCAGGATCCTCGTGTCGAGGTCACCTTCAACGGGCCGGGGCCTGATATCGCCATGCCGGGCCGCCTCGGTTGGAGCAGCTTTATTCCTGAGCCACCACACCTCAATCCGCAGACCGACTATGCGTTCACCGAGGCAGGCAGCGCGGGTGAGCACGCTGACTGGACAAGGGGCATCTCATACCCACGGCCCTTCAGGGTAACCTTCAATAACCCGTTTTCCATCCTCGATCCTTTCGATCCCGATGAGATTCGAGCGAGAGTCGGCCGGACGCTGGGTATTGGCGGGATGCCCTACCGCTATGACCGGACTTCCGTGAACGGAGAACCAGATCACTATTTTCTCGAACATTGGGCCACCATTTTTAAAGAAGTAAAGGAGAAGCTGCCGTACGTGGAAGGCACGGAGCCTCTGAAGTACGTGGGCGTAGTCTCGAGCGAGCCGACCATGTACTATCGCGGCCGCTCGGACCGGAGTTGTCACGCGGATGATATGCTCGGCGCCCTCAAGATGCTCGACGCGCTGCACATCCAACATGAGGTTATCGCCGATTGGAATCTGAGACTGGACCTTCTGAAACCTTACGCGCTGGTCATCCTTCCGAACACGGCTTGCATGAGCGACGAGCAGGTCACTGCCGTCCGCCAGTACGTGAGTGAGGGCGGAAGCCTGCTTGCCACGGCGGAGGCGTCGCTGTTTGATACCGACAGCAATCCCCGCCGCGACTTCGCGCTGGGGGAGGTGTTCGGTGTACATATTGATGAGACGCCCACGAATGCGGTTCAAGCCGCGGACACTAAGAAACCCATTTACATCGATCCCTCCCAGTCATTACATGCGATTTTTCACCCCCTGCCATCTACAGCGTTGATCCTTCCTGGAGACTCGACATATGTACGGGCGGCCAGCGGTCATCCGACTTCCCCCCTGATCATGGACGCGGGAACACCTATGAATTCACCAGGTAGCGTGACCAACCGAGCTGCGCTCCAGGTGAACGAATTCGGGAAAGGCCGGAGCGTATACATCAGCGGATCAGCTTTTGCACGATCGGCCTGGCAAATGGGGGAGGCCGCCGGAGTCCGTTGGGTTGGGCAGCTTGTGCAGGAAACGGTTCGTTATCTCGCGCCACGCCCCCCCTGGACTCTGAAGGGTTCGGAAAAGATATGGGCTGGCCTGAACAAACAACCGGCTCAACGACGTCATGTGCTGCACCTGGTCAACTGGCAGACCGACCTTCCCGCACGTAACGTCGTGGTCTACATCCGAGAAAGCTCAGGGGTAGGTCTGGAAGCCACTATGGTCTGGCCCCATCATCAGCTTTTGCACACCGAGACGAAAGGCGATGTACGGGTGGTGACAATCCCGGAAGTCGGTCCGCACGTTATGGTGGTCTTCGAATGAAAGTTCGGTTCGCGGCTCTTCGCTGCCCTGGCACTTGAAATGACTCTAATTCGAAATCTTTCTAAGTTTTGATATTCCGAGGAGGCATCATCATGGCAAATCCCTCTCAGAACTCCGTTAGCAGACGAGGCTTTTTGGCAGGCCTGGCCGGAACTGCGGCTGGCAGCCTCACGCTGGCCTCTGGCTGTAGGACGAAGGAAATATCCGCTGGTGCGCCGAAGGAAGCTTATATTGTGCCCAACTTTCACCCGGCGAGTTGCGGGTGGTTAACCAACTTCTCAAGGGAGCGCGTTTACTGCGCCAACAATTATCTGGACCACCTCGACCGGGTGCGTGACGACCCCACTTACAAGTTCGTGCTTTCCGAGGTGAACAACCTGATCGCGATTATGAACTTCCAGCCCGCGCGGATTGAGGAGATCAAGCAGAGAGTGAAGGAGGGACGGGTCGAGCTGGTCAACGCAACGTTCCTCGAGATGACGATCAATCTCTCCGGCGGTGAAGCTCTGATCAAGCAAGGTGTGGAAGGGCTGCGCTGGCAGGAACAAGTGATGGGTGTGAGCCCCCGCTTCGCCTGGACCATCGACGTCTGCGGCACGCACGATCAGATGGGCCAGCTCTGTTCGGGCCTGGGGCTGGAGGCGATGGTTTACACTCGCATGAATCGAACCGGAAGCACCATCCACTGGGCCGAGTCACCCGATGGTTCACGAACATTGGCCTTGTGCCCCGGCCCTTATGCGGAATTTGGCCCGCTTTTCGGCGCCAAGGACCCGTTGACTCCAGACCAACTCCGGAAGCTTGAAGACTCGTTACGGGAGATGGCCAAGACGACACCTGCCGGGGCCCCAGTCCTCATTTTGGGCGGGTACGGAGACTACAACATTGCGCCCCGCAGGAAGGAGTATCCCCGGGAGTTTCTCGAACAGTGGAAGCAGGTGAATCCGGAGACCAAGATGCGGATTGCGACCGCGGGTGATTATCTGGACGCGGTCCTTCCGGGCATCAAGTCAGGCAAGATTCAGATCCCCACCATGCGGGGCGGAACGGGCTACACATTTGATTCGTTCTGGATTGAGAATCCCCGCGTCAAGACCTGGTATCGCCGGAACGAACACAAACTGCAAGCGGCTGAATCCCTCGCCACGATTGCTAGTCTCCATTCCAACTTCTCGTACCCGGTGGACACCCTCTACAAGGCCTGGGTGCTCATGCTCCTGAACATGGATCGCAACACGCTCTGGGGTTCGGCAGGGGGAATGGTTTTCGAGAGTAATACCTCATGGGATGTCCGCGACCGGATGAAATCCGTTGAAGCCACGAATGGAAAGGTGCATGCCGCGGCGTTGAGCGCCTTGGCTCCTCGGGGAGAAAACCTGGCCTTGTTTAACCCGCTCAATTGGGAGCGCCATGATCCGGTGATTCTGGACCTGCCGCAAGGCAAGAGCTTGGAAGGATGCGACTGCCAGAGTATCAATGGAAAGACACTGTGCAGCCCGCGCCTGCCTTCGATTGGGATTGCAGGTTTCGGAGTTGTCGCGAGGAACCCTGAACCCTCGAAGAGAATCGACCTTCCTGAGACCATTGAGACGCGCTACTACTCGGTTCGTATAGACCCAAACACAGGTGCGTTGGTCAGTTTGAAGCTCAAACCCTCCGGGCGTGAAATCCTTGGCGGGCCTGCAAATGTGCTGGTGGCGGAAAAACCCAAAACACAAAAAGACGACCCCGGCGATTTCATGCTGCCACGGCCGGGACGCACCAAGCTGGCAACATCAAGTGATTCGAAGCCCACGATAACGGCCGCCGAAGGCCCGCTGGTCTCCGTCGTCGAGATCAAAAGCCAGTTCTTCGGCGGAGGTCCCAGCCGCCGGGTCATCCAGTTCTACAAAGATTACCCGAGGATTGATTTCGAAACGGAACTCAACGACATCCCGGACCGCACCGTCGTTGTGTCGGAATTTCCCCTGTCGGCGGATATCGAGGAGATCCGTCGCGCCATTCCTAACGGCTTTTCTCACGGCGCCTGGGTCAAGCCTAATCCCGAGCTGCCCGGCTGGACGAAAGGCATTGTCCCCGCCGTGGGCTGGAGTCATTACGCCCTTGCCGGCGGCGGAGGCGTGGCCATTCTGGATCGAGGGCTCTCTGGGCGTGAAACCAACGAAAGGACACCCATCATCTATTTGCTTAACGCTACAGACAAGTACTACGGGTGGCCAAACCCCTGGCTGAGCGGGAAGGGGAAGAATGTGCTGGCTTATGCTCTGGTGGCGCACGAGGGCAATTGGGACCAGGCGCGGATTCCCCAGATGGCCTGGGAATACAACAGCCCACCCATAGCCGTTACAGGGAGGAAAACCATTCCGGAGAAGTCATTCGTCCAGACCTCCAACAACCTCATAGTCCAGGTGATTCGCCGTGAAGGGAAGGACATCGAAATGCGCTTGATCGAATGTCTGGGCCACCCGGGCGCCGCCGAAGTCACGATGACTCTTCCCCATCAGGGCGCGGCCCTGACGGACCTGCGCGGCAGGAACGTTCAGGCCTTGACGGGCGGGCCGGCATACCGATTCCCGGTTCGGCCTCAGCAAATCGTGACGATTCGTTTCCACACCAGTTCTGCTGTGGAAGAGATCAAACCCATTTTGAAATGGGATGACCTCGTGCCGAAGTCAAAGCTCCCGGCGCTGCGTCAGTACGGGAATGACAAGGGTCATCCTCCCAGGGGCGACAACGCTCCGATCTTGTAGAGGCAGAGTAATAGCCTGTCACGAGACAGCGTCGGGGCACGACTCGAGCCGTGCCCTGACGGACTTGCGCAGCTAACCTCCAGGACACGACGGTAGCCAGATTCCCCACGTCTGCTGAGGGTAAACTTTGCGCCTATGGTTTTGGCCCAGGAGAGTCATGATGAATCAATCTCTTCTTAGCGCTTTCTTGCTCTTCGTCTTGCCCGTTGGCCTGTCGGCGCAAGCTGTTCACTACGAGCCCAACTGGGAATCCCTTAACAAACGCCCCACGCCGCAGTGGTTTGACGATGCCAAGTTTGGCATCTTCGTCGTGTGGGGACTGTATTCCGTCCCGGCCTACGCTCCTCCCGCTTCCAAGGAAGGCCTCGCGTATGCGGAGTGGTACTGGAAAGAGCTGGAAAAGAAGGACGCGCCAACCTGGCAATTTCACGTGAAAACTTATGGAGCCAATTTCCGGTACCAGGATTTCGTCCCTATGTTCACCGCCGAAGTATTTAATCCTGACCAGTGGGCCAGCCTTTTTGCCCAATCCGGGGCGCGCTACGTCGTCTTCACGGCCAAGTATCACGACGGATATGCTCTCTGGCCGAGCCCCCATAGCTGGAATTGGAACAGCGTGGACCTCCAGCCTCACCGTGACCTGGTGGGCGAGCTGAGCAAGGCGGTCGCCGCCCGGGGGTTGAAGATGGGGTTCTATTACTCGCTCTACGAGTGGTACAACCCGCTCTACCTCAAAGACCCCAACACTTACGCCAACCTGCACATGATCCCGCAGATGAAGGAGCTTGTGGAGCGCTACCGGCCCTCCCTCTTTTGGACCGACGGTGAATGGGAGCAGCTCAGTTCCGTGTGGGATTCAACCAAATTCCTTGCGTGGCTGTATAACGAATCGTCCGTTAAGGATGAAGTGGCGGTGAGCGACCGTTGGGGAAAGGAGACGCGCAGCAAGGACGGGGGCTTCTACACTTCGGAATACGGAAGGTACATGCCGGATGGCATGACGCAAGGAGCTGCCCATAAGTGGGAGGAGAGTCAGGGCATGGGCAAATCGTACGGCTACAACCGAATGGAAGGCGCTTCCGATTACAGATCTGCGAGGGAGCTGGTGCACCTGCTGGTGGACACGGTCAGCAAGGGTGGCAACCTCCTGCTCGATGTCGGCCCTACTGCTGACGGGCGCATTCCGGTCGTCATGCAGGAGCGGCTCCTCCAGATCGGCGCGTGGCTCAAGGTGAACGGCGAGGCCATTTACGGGACTCATCCCTGGCGGCAGACTTCGGAAGGCGACATTCGTTATACGAGCAAAGGCAAAACTGTTTACACCATCGCGGTAACCTGGCCGGGTCAGGAGTTGGCGCTCAGCGCTCCCCGCTCCACCGCCAAGACGACGGTTACGTTTCTCGGCCGGAACGTGCCGCTGAAATGGCGCCAGGACGGTGGGAAGCTGCGCATCGAGGTTCCTTCACTTTCCAGATCGGAGTTGGCTTTGCCCGAGGCTTACATTTTCAAGTTGACTGGAGTCGAATAGCGCTTGGGGAGAACTCACGATAGACCGGACGCCGTACCCCATGGCGCTATTCGGTCGCGAACTGGCAGTGGAAATCTGAGCGGTGTCCTCACCGCCGCTCCTGACTGATCAACCTCCTCAGTGCTCGGACAGAGCCGCGACAAAGCATAAAGCACGGCTTTCATCCTGACCACTCCGGATATGCCTCGCACTATCGTTGTTGATCCACACTCGGGTTTTATCAATCACAGAGCAAACACCGTACGACAGACCCAATTTGCCTTGAAATTGCACTTCCGAACCTTCAAACTGTTTGGAGGAGGCTGGGAGGTGGCGTTCCAGAACATTTACAGCCCGCGTTGGGTGACGAAACCGCTTCCCTGGCTGGGGCTGATGGTGCAGGTTGTGGGAAGCGTTCTGCTGACAATGTTTGCACCCAGCTCTTCCTCTGCCCAGAAAACCTCAGAACCGGCACAAAGCACCGCCCCGCAATCAACCGTGACCTTCACTCTGCCCAATTCCTGCCAGCCCTCGGTGAACGAATCTCCTGACATTGCAGAACTTCTGAAGACCTTGGCTGCCGACCCCTCGGTTGCGGGATACAATTCGCTGGGGCTGCAATTCACTAATCGACAAGAATTCCCTTGTGCCATACCCGCCTTCCATGCCGCTCTACGCCTGGACCCCGAGTCTTGGGAGACCCGATACAACCTGGGTTTGGCATTGGTACATGCGGGTGAGCAGAAGGCAGCTCAAAGCGAGCTGCGCCGGGTTATCCAGCAGAAGCCGGACTACGCTCCGGCGCATAACGCCCTTGGTTTGGTGCTTGCGTCTCTAGGGGAGGACGAGACCGCAGCCGAAGAATTCAAGTCCGTGCTGAAATTCGAGCCCCATTCTATCAACGCGGCCTCAAACCTGGCCCAGGTTCTTCATTCTCAGAAGAAATACACTGCGGAGATTTATTACCTGCGAGGTGCTCTGACTTTCGGACCATCGCAGGACCAGACTATTCAACTTCGCCTGGCGCTGGGCGCTGCTTATGATCAGCTAGGGAAAACGGACGAGGCCGTGGCGGAGCTTCAGAAACTTGTAACCTCGTATCCGAAGTCCCCGGAGGCGCATTACAATCTCGCCAATGTATGCGCCAAGCACCTGCGGTTTAAAAAGGCCAAGGTTGAATACGAGGAAGCTCTACGGCTCGACCCAGAGAATAACGGGGCACGGCTCTCCCTTGCCAAGACGCTGCTCGAACTGGGAGAGGCAAGCGCCGCGGTTCCCTTGATCCAGGAATATACGCGCCGTTTGCAAGGAGATTCTGAGGGCTACCTCGTGCTGGGCCAGGCTTATCGGAGGCAGGGCGACCTGGCGAAAGCGGCTGAAGAACTGCGTCATGCGCTGGCCATAAAACCTGATAGCTATGAAGCTCGCTACAACCTGGGCCTGGTGCTGGCTCGCTCCGGCAATCTCCAAGAAGCCCAACAGCAATTGGAGACTGCCGTAAAGCTGAATCCCCGGGCGCCAGGGGCCCATTATGAGTTAAGCCTCATTTACGCAAAGAAAAAAGATCCGGAGCGTTCTAAGGAAGAATCGCAGGCCTTTCAGCGCGCGCGGTCCCGGAGCGACGAGGATTGGAACTTCGACCTGCTGCGTATCAAGGGGAGTGACTTTCTGCAGAAGGGCGATGCAAAGGGGGCAGCGGAGGCTTACCGTGAGGCCTTGGAGCTCAAACCCAATGACCCTGGCATGCACTATAACCTCTCGCTGGCGTTGGCGAAGCTCGGGGACATCGCGGGTGAGAAGCGCGAGCTGGAAAAATCGATCGAGCTGGGGCCTGACGTTGCTGAGGTTCACAACCAGTTAGGGATTCTTTACATGGCAGATGGCAAGGTGCCCGAGGCCGAGAGAGAATTCAACGCCGCCATCGCCATAAACCCAGCCTACGCGGAGGCCAAGAACAACCTCGGCACCCTCTATGGAAAGGTGGGAAACCATCCGGCGGCGATTGAACTATTCCGCCAGGCCATCGAAATCAACCCGCAGTACGCCCAGGCCCACCTGAACCTGGGTCTAACCCTGGCTTCACAGGGGAAGGACGCCGACGCTCAGCGACAACTCCGGGAAGCCCTCAAACTTGAACCTAACAATAAGATCGCCCTGTTTGCTCTGCAGATGCTGGAATCCCAGCCACCGCAGCATTCGGATCCTGTCCAACAGACCAAGAAGTGAGCCCGCGCAATCTTGCATCCTTCGATACGCGGGGCAAGCCCTGTACTCCGCGCGAATTCCGCACGCCTCAGCTCTTGAGAGAAAAACGAGGAGCAGTGCGAGTGCGGGTCGCATTCTCCCTGGGCCGGGCAAGGGCCTTCCGCATCGGGTTCCCGGTCACCCTGGGACTTCCAGCGTAACTGGAATCATGTTTATGCCGTAGACGTTTACGGGCGCGCCAGTCATGCGATGGCATTTGCCGATTCTGGGCTTGCTAAATCTTGCCGGTCAGAGCAAGGCAGGTGGAAAGGCGACATGCTGGGCAGACCCACGTCGTTCTACAGAGGATGACAAAATATAGTGACGACCTTTGCTGTAGCGGCGGTCTCCGACCGCCGGTTTTACAGCGCTGAGGAGTCGCCCCGGCGACCCGCTACAAAGGATGAATGTCACTATATTTTGTCAATCTCAATAGGACTCTGTCGCCAACCGGGCTGGACCCAGTCGTATCTATTCCAGCACAATGGTCAATTCCGGGTCGGGATAGATCTCCATGGTTTTCCAGATGCCGTCGGTGGAAATCTGCGCCGGCCGGTTGTCCGGCACCACGGTTGCTTTCTGGAACGGGACCAGTTCGCTGTTGACCGCGAGCTTCGTATAGAGCGGCCGATAGCGCTGGGTGTTGTAGGCTTCGGACATCGGGCCTTCCTTCGTCGTCAGGCTGTCGATCACGTGTACGACGTACCGGTGGTTCTGTCGGCGTATCCGCACGAGGTAGCGCTCCGGGTTGATTTCAACCTTCCACAATGGTTGCCCGATGGTTTCCTTGCAGAGGTAGCGTAAGAGATCCGGCTTCTCCGTAAGTGCAGATTCGGTCGTGGTAAGCGCGTACGCCGTACCGTTACCGACGCGGTTTCGTGTGAAGACCGGCATCTCGCCGGCAGTCCACACGGATGCCCAGAGCAGCGGTTCGGCCGATGTCGGTTTCACGTGCAGGATCGGTCCGGGCATGGATAGCTCGCGGTCATTCCACTTCACGTCGAGCGAGCCAACCACACCCGGCAACACGTAGCCTGAGCCGTGAACCCCGAACATGGATGCGGCGCGGCTGGGTTCGTCCGTTCCGGCGAGTCCAACGCCTCTTCCGATCGCCAGCACTTTGCCACCACGCCGCACGAACCCCTCGAGCATCTCCGCATCGGAAGCGGTCAACTGCGCGCGGTCCGGCGCAATGACTGTGCGGACGGTTTGCGCGATGCTGTCATATCTGCGCGATCCAACACAGTTGATGAGCCGGTGCGGCAAGTAGCCATTGGCCCGCAATTGGGCCTCGAGCTTCGAGAGTTCGTCGCCGTAGCCTGGAGCTCCTCCCGGCCACTGGAGCTCTTTCGGATTGGCCGTCCCGAGCAGGATGGCGACGTCCGTCACATCCTCGGCCCCTTCGATCCATGGCCGGCGGGCCCGCAGCCACTCGCCCGTGAAATCGAGCAACTTCATCGTTCCCTCATCCAGGGTGCCGTCGTGACCTGGCGCCACCGCCAGGTAGATATTCAAACCCGCCGTAAGAATACTGGCCAGCTCCACGTGCATCTGGTCCATGCTCTTCGAGGTCTTGACCGGTCCGCTATTGAGCGGTGTGAACCAGTCATCTGAAATGAGCGTGCCGGCTTCGAACGGTTTGTAAATCTCGCCGACGATCGGCGCGAATTTCTGCTGGAGATCGATGGTGTGCAGCTCCGTGCTGAAATAGTCGAGTGGTTCACCCATGCCGGCGGCCCACGCCGGGCCGCCCGCCACGGGATCGACTAGCGCGTTGGTGGTCACCGTGGCGGCAGGCTTCAGCTTGCGAACGAACGCCGCCACTTCCCGGTTCCAATTCACCGAGGACTCGACCCAGAACTTCGCTCTCTCAGGAGCTGAAGCTTCGTCCATATCCTTGCCGTACTGCTTCTTGAATGCTTCGCGCGTCCAACGGTCATAACTGATGCTGGCGTAGGTGGGGACGTCGAGCCAGATGCCGTCTACACCGTAATCGACGAAGAGTTCCCGAATCTGCTCCAGCGCCTTCTCGCGGAAAGGCGAGTACATGCTGAGCAGATTCTCCGGCCAGAACGGCGAGAAGGGAATGGGCTTGCCGCGCTGGTCCACGCAGGCCCACGGCGCGAATTCGGGGTTTCCGTCATAGTAGGTGTTGAAGTAGATGACCAGCTTGATGCCACGTTTGCGGCACTCCGGCGCCAGCTCCGCGAGGAAGTCGCGCTCGGTGTGGTAGCTGGTGGTCTTGGTCTTGTGGAAGACCAGGCCGTCGATCCATTTGTCGTACCAGATGATCTGAGCCACGCCGGCGCGCTTCGATCGTTCGGCAATCTGCACGGCATCAAAATTCTTGCCAATGCCCTTCGCCCACTGGGGCACGGTGAAGTTCTTATGCTGCGGGTCCTTGATGAAGCCGATCATGAGCGTCAATTGGGGCGGACGGTAGTACTCTGCCGGCCCCAGGTCTTTCGGCAGGGGTTGGGCGGCGCTTGCCCCTGAGAGGGCCAGAAAGCAGGCACAAAAGAGCGCACTCTTCATGTCGATTACCTCCGTAGACGTAATGTGGTGACAGAAGGCGAAGCGGGCAAAGTGATCTGCACAACGCGTCCTCGGCGGCTCAGCCGGATGGGCGCCTTGGGTGAAACCAATTCGGCGCCGCCGATTTCGCCCAAGACACCGGTATCAATCTGTAACCTGACTTCTTCCGGACCTGCGAACGCCGAACCCTTGGCTAACTCAGTATCGGTGTTGGCCCGCGATCCGGTGCTACGGTTCAGCAAGTAGATCAGCAAGTCGTGGCCTTTGCGGTTGGCTGCCATCGCATACTCGCGCGAGCTTTCCACCGCGACGGGCGGAGGCCCGATGAGACGCCCCGCGAGTTCTTCCAGCATCGCGCTCCCTTTGCCGAAGACAGATTCCCCCGCACTCACGTAAATCACGCGGCCTTTGCCGAACCGGTTTTCGATGATGGCTGGCGTCTCACCGGCGCTGGCCCAAGTGGCGAGCACCTTTCCGGTGGTTGGCTTCACTGCGAGCGCGGGCGGGTTCAGCGGCAGGGACGAGGCGATTTCGCTGCCCGCTCGAAACTGCTTGTAGCCGGGGAGGTTGCCTGCGAAGTCCGCGCCAAAGACATCGTTCAGCGCGAAGTTGTCCCGCTTGCGGGCCATTTCATCGAACAGGGAAGCATGACCGAAAGCGAGCACGGCGCCACCGTTCCGCACGTACTCGCGGATTTCTCCGGCAAGCCCCGAATCGAACAGCGCGTTTTCGGGCACCAGCAGCATACGATAGGCAGCGAAGTCGAACTTGCGCGACGGGAACGCATTGCCGACATACTCGGTGAAATAACCGATCTTGCGCAAAGCAAAGTCGAGCGCGTAGCCGGGCCGGGTCCCGTCCCAAAGGGGCCCGAGCGCACTCAAGGGCTTCGGTGCCGCTGCCCAGAACTCGCGCACATCGGGCACGGCGTACAAGTCGGCCGAGGGATTTCCGCCGATGGTTCCGATATCGGCATAAGGCGCCGAACCGATGATCCACTCGCGGTTTTCCTTCAGCCAGTCGCCGGCGGCACGCAGCATCTTCAAGTCGCCGTTTTCATCGAAGATTCCGCTGTGCCCAGGGGCCATCGCACCATACACGTTGGCGCCCTGAATCAATGCAGTGGCCGCGGAGACGACGGTCTCATCGGCGGACATGGCCGGTGGCGGCGCCTGGTCTGTCATCGGGACATACCAAGATGAGTTGAATAGAACGCCTACCTCGAAGGGCCGATTCATGGCGTGTCCAGTGCGCGCGCCGCGATCAATGTTGACCCACTGGTGACCTTCCATGGAAAAGAAATCCGCCAAGGCGTCGACGCGGCTCGCCTGCTTCGGGGACCGCAGATCCGCCATACCGGCGCCGTTAAAGGTGAAACTCATGCTGGGTTGTACCGCTCTCACAGACTGCTTGATGTCCGTCAGAAACTGGCGTCGCGTCTCGACCCCGAAATCCTCCAGTTCCGTGCGTGTGGCATGGTCGATTGGCTTGGCATTGCGTTTCTCGAAAGCTGCCTTCGTAAAGCGGTCGTAAGAAATTAGCGGTTGGTCGAAGATATCAAGCCAAAGTCCGTCGAGCGGGCCATAGTTCTTGGTGATTTCAACCAGATGATCGATCACGTACTGCCGGTAGGGAGACTGGAACGACATCCGGTCGGCAGGGAAGGGTCCGCCCATAGGCTGGCCATTGGCATCCCGGCACAGCCAGTCCTGGAACTTTGGGTCCGGATTGTAATCAAAGCCGACCGAATAATAGATAACGATTTTCAAGCCATGCTTGCGGGCCGCTTTGACGGTCTCCCCGACGAGGTCGCGCTCGGTTTTGAAGTTGGTGAGTCGCGTGTCGTGGGGCACGATTCCGTCATGCCACTTGTCATAAAAGATCACACCAGTGGCCCCGGCTTCTTTGAAAGCAAGAAGGGTCTTGTCGGCGTCATACCGGCTGCCGAGTCCCTTATTCCAGCGCGCGAGATCGCCCTGTTGCTTTTCGTGAGTCCAGACACCGGTGCCGATAAAGTCCGGCCCCCATGTGCCGCTGGTGGTGTTGGCGATAAAGCCGGTCATGACGAACAATTGTGGCGGCTGGTACCAGGCGGGATACGGCGATTCAGTCGCAGCGTCCGCCGAGCGGGCAGGCGAGTGCATAAAGCATGCGCAAATGGTGGCGGCAATTAGTCCTCTGATGATCTGCATAGGGAACTCAACCTCGTTATTGATTGGGTTTCGCGAATTGTACGTGGTTAATCTCCAGGTTGGGCTTCACTTCTGAGTACTTGATCGCAATCTCGCCCCTCGGGAGATCTTGCGCAACTGCGAACGGAAACTTGATGCCGTCAAGATCCCGGTAATCCCAAAGGCGCGCTTGCACCCTGCCCACTCACTGCATCGTGGGCAACTCCATGTCGACACGCTGCGGCAGGAAAGTTTCCACATCGTAGTAATGCGTGAGGGGCTTGCCCTCAGCGGGAGTGAGCTCCACGACGTAGACCGCGCGGTCTCCGAGCTTCTGCTTCCCTTTCAAATCGGCCTTCTCATAATGACGACGTCCAGGGGGAGGCCTTTGTAAAACCTCGCTAACGCCGCGATGTTCCGGTCATTGGCACTTATTCTGTCCTTCCCGCTGAATGCTTCCACCGGCTTGCTGAGATACTCAGCGATCGGAAGCGGCAGCGAGTTATCCCGCGGCTCGGCGAATCCGTAAAGGTCGAGGTCACGGTTCTTTGGATCAGACAGGAACTCCTTCGCGTTATGCGTAGCCCACCCGACAAGGTTCTGTATCATGCGAGTTTGTTTGCCGACCATACGCTTGCCGGCTTCCAAAAGCTTTGGGTCCGGCGATTCATTCATAGCCCAGTCGCATTCCTTCAGCAACTTGGAATCGGCAATGGTGGGGTCACTCATGTCGCCCACGGAAAGCCAGAGTATGCAATTAGGGTTCGTCCGGTCCCGGGTTTCCCGGATGCGCGCCCAGCAGCGGTCGATGGCCCGCCGCTCGTATTCAAGCCTGTCTTCTTCGCTGGGCTACCCCCTCTCTGAAAACGGCTTGCCGGTCAGTTGCGTAAAGATTCTCTTCTCCGCCGCCAGCCAGCCCTTTTGCCGCACGTTGTTCGGGGGATTCCAAACCCAGTCGATCATGTAGCCGTCCATCCCGGTCTTTTGCATGGCGTCTGCCATGGATCGGGAGAGATAATCCAGATACTCATCAGTGAATGGAATGTGGGGGCTCGCCGGCGTGCCGTAGCTCAAATCGGGATGGTCCTGCCCCCACTTCGTGTTCGCGCCCACACAAAAATAGCCCATCGCGAGCATGCCTTTCTTGTGGGCAAGGTTGACGACTTCGGGCAGGAAGTCGTATTTCAGGCCCGGCTGCGGGGGCACGAAACCGCCTTTGTACCAGGCATAACCGTTGCACGAGACTGCAAAGGTCTGAATGACGTTGGCCCCCAGTCCTTCGTACCAGAGCACATGCTCTTGCGGGGAGGCATCCGCCCAATGACCCGGCGGGGCAAAGACTGTGGGGGCCTCGCTAACAGCCGGCGTGCCAGGTTGAGGTTCAAGATGAACCCAGTTGAAGTCGATGCAGAAGGCCTTGGCCTGCTTGGGGACAACGGCCTTCCCGTCCATCCAGGCGGACAATCGCACCGCACAGAATAACCTTGCGACGCCCGTTAGACCAGCGCCAGCCACAACGTGCCAGAGAAATCTTCTTCGGGAGGTCATTTCTGCTGGTTCTCCCTTCCCCGTGATTTCCATTTCCGGGTGTCAGGGTCGGCAGGAGTATACACACTTTCTTTTGGCTTCGCGTGCCGTTTCGGCGTCGGCCCGGTTGGGGCTGCACCAGGCAGGCGGGCACGCCGCGCTCGTCCAGGCCGAATCAGGCTTGAAGCCGCAGTAAGGCTGTCGTATGCTTTTCGAGCGGTAGTCAACATGCGAGCTTACGGCACGAGGCGGTGGTTCAACGCCGCACGCAGGTACTTGTTGACAGAATCGAGCACGGCGGTGACGAGTTCGCGGGCGCGTATTGCTGTTTTTCTCCTGCTGGCAACGGCCACCGGCTGGGCCAAAAAAGGCGGCCCCATTGTGTACCGAAACACGGGCCCGGACGTGGCCTATGCGGGGTCGAAGTCTTGTGCCGGCGCGGGTTGCCATGAGGAACTCTCCCGGAAGCACTCGCAAACGCCTATGGGCAGCTCCATGGCTCCGGCCAACTCGCCCCCCGAACTCGCAAGGGTGCAGAGGCCCATCACGGTTTTCAACCAGAAACTAAACCGCTATTTCGAGGTGTTTCGAGAGGGCTCCGACCTCTACCAGAGCGAGTATGCGCTCGACGAGACCGGCAAGACGCTCTTCAAAACCAGGGAGCGGCTCGAGTACGTCGTCGGGGGTCGGCTCACCGGCTACACCTACATTATCCGTCGAGGCCCCTACCTCTTCGAGGCCCCGCTTTCCTTTTACAACAAGACCCAGGAATGGGATCTCTCCCCCGGTTACGAGACGGCTGATGTGGGGTTCAGCCGGCCGGTTCTCGCCGGCTGCCTGGCTTGCCACAACGGTCAACCGGAATCGGTGCCGAAGCGCGATGGCATGTATCGCGATCCTCCTTTCAGATTCGGGGAATTCGCCATCAGTTGCGAATGCTGTCACGGCCCGGGCCAACTACACAACCAGGAACTAGCGAAGAGACACGGGCGCCGTTCCCGCAAAGTGGACACTTCCATCGTGAACCCGGCGCGACTCTCGGCCCGCCTGGCGGATGACATCTGCATGAATTGTCATCAGGGCGGACACACGCGCATCCTGCAACCCGGAAAAGACTATTTGGATTTTCGCCCGGGAACTCCCCTTTACCAAACGGTCGCGGTATTTAAGCTCCCTTTGAAGAAGGAGCAACGCGCGGAAGCGGACCTCCTGGAAAAACTCCCTCCGGTGAGGGGGAGCATGGCGACGCCCCTCTGGTGGAAGAATTCCTCGCTGGAAATGAGCAAGTGCTACCAGGCGAGCCACGGTCAGTTGCGATGCATCACGTGTCATGTGATCCACAATCCGCCCACTGCTGAGAACCGCGTGGCGTACTACCGTGAGAAGTGCCTCACTTGCCACCCCGACGCAAGCTGTCGGCTGCCGCTCAAAGAGCGCATGCAGCAAGAGCCGGCCAACGATTGCGTGGGCTGCCACATGGCGAAGAAGGCCGTGGCCGGGATCGCGCACTCAGACGACACTTATCACCGGATCGTGCGCCGCGCCGGACAGGCCCTCCCCGAGAGCGCCTTCGAGCAGCCGACCCCCGACCTGCCGGGGTTGCTTTGCCTCAACAGGCCCAAGGGCGAACCGAGCGATCCTATTCCTTTGCTGACAAAGTTGCTTGGTTATGCGGAAGTCATGGTGAAGGAACCCAGCCTGCGAGAGTACTACCTGGCGACGCTCAAAGAGTTGAGCGCGTCGGCGCCGGACGATCCTCAGGTGCTCGCCACCTTGGGCCACAAGGCGCTCGCGGAGGGAGACAACGCGCGGGCCGCGGACTATCTTTCGCGCGCCCTCGAACGCGGCGCGGAATACCCCACTGCGTATGTGGAACTGGGGGAGGCACTGTCGCGGGCAGGGCGGGTTGAGGAGGCCGCCAAGGTTCTCGAGCGGGGTGTTGCCGACTGGCCTTACGTCGCGCTACTCCAGAAATCCCTTGTCCTCCGTTGCATCACCCTGAAACAGTACCAACGTGCCCATGAGCTCATGAAGCGTTACGTAGAACTGTTCCCGGAAGACTCCTTCATGCGCGACATGCTCGCGAAGGTCGAGGGGGGAAGACCTTGAAGCCCCCGGTTGAGAAGTCGCCAACTGCGCATACCGCTGACACCTGCAACCTGTCCCCTGTAACCTGACACCTGCTCTTACGGCGGGAAATTCATGCGGCGGCGAGGCGTAGCGCCGGCATCTTGCCGGCAAGTGAACATGCCGCCGGGACGGCGGCGCTACTCGGGGAAGTTCATGCGGCGCAGGAGGTCCTGAAAGCGCGGGTCGGAGCGCAGGGGATCGTACCTCCAGTTGACCTTGAGCCAAACCAGCGAGATATCCCGATCCTCATAAGCTCTTTCCAGGAAACTCAGAGCCTTTTCCTTCTCACCGAGACCTAGATGGGCATGTGCCAGGGCGGTGGCGGGAACATACCCGGTCTTGGCGCGCCTCTCGAGTTCGCTTAGGATTCTGAGGGCGTCGTCCCGCCTACCCGCTCGCGCATAAAGGAGAGCAAGCAATCCCAGCCAGGTAGGGGGCCTTGTCTCGTCCATGAAGGTCTCCGTCTGTCGAATGGATCTGACCGCTTCATCGGTCATCCCTTTGTGGACGTAATAGTCGGCAAGGACCCAGTAGCTTTGGGCAAAGCGCGGGTCCAGTTCCAGCCCCTTCTTGTACTGCTTGAGCCCCTCGAAGTCACGACCCGCATGTATGAGAGCCCATCCCAGTTCGTTGTAGGCGGAGGGGGAGAGTGGGTCAAGCTCCACAGTTTGCTTTCCCACAGCGATGGATTCTTCAAACCGACCGATGGCAGTCAGGTAGTTCGCATAACATATGCGCGCAAATGTACCAGTCGGGTTCAGTTCCATTCCGCGTCGAAGCTCACGACGCGCCCCCGCCCAGTTCCATTCGTAAAACTCGATCCTGCCCAACGCTATGTGCGCGTCGGGGAGGCTGTCATCAAGTTCCAGAGCCTTCAGAGCTGCCTCTTTCGCCTTAGGTCGGAACTCGCTGGATGGGAGCGAGCTGTGCCAGCCCCCGACCTCCCGGTAAGCGATGGAAAGGCCCGCGAACGCCGGAGCAAAGGATGGGTCTCGTTCAGTGGCTTGCCGGTAGTCTTCGACAGCCCTCTGAAAACCGCCTTCCGAAATTCGGAGCAAGTGGAAGTTTCCTTTGAGGTATAGCTCGTAGGCTTCTGGGTCAACAGGTTGGGCCTTGCTCACGCGAGCTTGTTCCGCCGGAGTGAGCGTGACCCTGATCTCCCGGGCAATTGCCTGTGTGACCTCTGCCTGCATGCTTAAAATGTCCCGCAGGTCGCGCTCGTAGCTCTCCGCCCACAGGTGCTTTTCGGGGTTAGCTTGGATCAGTTGCGCGGAGATTCGCACGCGATCGCCCGAGCGCAGCACCGTGCCTTCCACCACGGCATCCACATTCAACTCCTTGGCAATCTGCGGCGTGGGCTTGCGCTGCCCCTTGTACTGCATCACGGAATTTCGCGAGATGACACGCAGTGCGCTGATCTTGGCGAGATTGGTAATCAGCTCGTCGGTCATGCCGTCGGCGAAGTATTCCTGGTCGGGGTCGTGCGAGAGGTTTTCGAGCGGCAGCACGGCAAGCGATTCGATCTTCGGTAGGGGCACGCCATGGCGTGCTCCTGCGAAGGTCAGCAGCCGGTCGCGTAGGCCGGCGATGTTCAACGCGACGACGGCTGCAATCGCCACGAACGCAACGGCGGCCAGCGCCGGCCACCACCTGCGTAGGAGCGCTGCTTGCTGCGCCCCCGCGGGCGGGGCAAGCCCCGCCCCTACCGATCCCGCCGGTGGGGACACCGGCGCTACAGCACCCTCTACCGGGGCGATAAAGCGGTAGCCCCGCCGAGCCAGAGTCTCGACGTAACGTGGGTTGTCCGCAGAATCCCCCAAGGCTTCGCGCAGTCGCTTGACGGCAGCGTTGATACTATGCTCGAACTCGACCACAGTATCATTTGGCCAGAGAATCTTCTGCATTTCCTCCCGAGTGACCATTTCGCCGGGGTGTTCGAGCAGCAGGGCCAGGACTTCGATGGGCTGTCCCGAGAGCTTGATCTTCAGGCCGTGCTTACGCAGTTCCCCCGTCTGCAAATCAAACTCGAATGGAGCGAAACGGATGAGGCGCTTTGGTCGGACAGCTTGCTGCATCTCTAGCCTCAGCAGCGAAGGGAGGAAGGCACGCGGCGAGCTGAACTGGTTCGCGGCTGATGGCCCTCTAGTTCCTCCGGATGTATTGCCTGCGGAGAGTCTACCACCAAGTCAAGCCGAGTCAAGCTTAGCGCAGCTTGCTCCTCCGTCCTAGACTTAACTCACAGGGAATCAAGAAGTTGGTTTATCACCTAGGTTTCAGACAGATATCACCCTCCTTGCATTGAGGTAGCAGCCCCCTAGGAAGAAAGTCGCCCTCACCACGCAACCCGTGGAGGAGGACGACATGAACAGGCGAGCAAACAGTAAGTTGGCTGTAATTTCTTTCCTGACGTTGGTAGGGGCAGCGACTTCCACTCTGGTTTGGTCACGGGTCTTAGTCGCCCAAGAAGCGCCGCAGCGAGAAGATTTCACACGTTCGCTACCTACAACTCCACCCGGCGCGGTGAAACCGGTGCTTACCGTTCGAGTCTTTGACTATGTCCAGGCCCCGGAAGCCGTGGCGAATGCGGAAGAGGTGGCAACCAGAATCTTCCGCGAAGCAGGCGTCACAGTCGCATGGCACGACTGCGCACCCGTTGTACCGAAGAGTCCCGATGTTTCGACCTGCTCTGGCGAGTTGGGCCCCACGGAGGTCGTATTAAGGATTGTTCCGCTGATCAAGGTATTCCCGGGAGTTGACCACGATGCGGCGGGTTTCGCGGTAGGTCCCTATGCCACAGTCTCCTTTGCTCGGGTAATGGACCTTGCGCGAAATGACAGTGCTCCCAGATTTGTCATCCTGGGCCGGGCAATGGCACACGAGATTGGGCACGTGCTGCTGCGCACCTCGGGTCACTCACCGGAAGGTATCATGCGCGCACAGTGGGGAGGAGCGGAACTAAAGGTCGTCACCACAAACGATATGTTCTTCACACGCAAACAGTCTAAGGCGCTCCAAGCCACGCTCCTGATGGGGGCGAGCCAATCGGGGGCTAATCAGGTTTCCAGGTTTGCAGCTCCCAAATAGATCGCCGACTGTGCCATTGTTCGTAAGCCAGCTTCGCCCAGCCAAGGTGCGTCCTCAACTGAGGCCATCAGTTAAGCTCGCGGAAGGAACCTGGCATCGTGGCACGTGTACCATCTGACGCGTTCGGTCCGTGGTATCTTGCACGTAATCATCCTGAGTTATTGACATAGCATACCGATTCAGCTAGGTTTCTCGTTGACTCAGGGAAAGTGCTCATGACAAGCCGTCTTACGCTCTCGTTCCTGCTGGTTCTGGGACTGCTTGGCGCGGTCATTTACTGTGCCCAGCAGCCGGGCAATCTCCCGTCCTCCAGAGGCCCCTGGCCCGCGAATGTTCCTTCCGAGTCTCCAAGTTACGGTGTTTGGGAGGACCAATCGGTGGATCAATTCAGCGGCCCCGCACTCAAGGGCGATAAGTTGGCAACCGTCCTCGATGAAATCCGGGACCCCGGCGAACGAAAGGCCTTTGTAGCTCTTTTCGAGAGGCGAGACCCCGAGGAGCGGCGCAAGGTCGCAGTGGATTTCCTCAAGCAATACCCGCAATCATGGTTTTTGTGGCAAGCCTATGAGATTGCTGCCAAGACTTCCATAGACCTTGGGGACAACAAGGCGGCTCTGCAGTTTGGCCGCGAATCTTTGAAATTGCTTCCAGAGAATCCGCTCCTTCTCGTGCCGCTCGCCGATATTCAAATCAGGGAAGGCGAGGCGGCCGAAGCCGCCCAAAATGCCAGACTGGCGCTCGACTGCCTGGACCGCTTCGTGGGGCCATCAAGCTTTTCCGGCAAGGAATGGACCGCGCTAGCCAAGCAGTTACGCGCGTCGAGTCTGTACATACTCGCTAGAGCCGCAACTGCCGAGGGTCTGAAAGCTTCGGGCGGCGAACGGGATGCCAAGTTGCAAGAGGCTGAAGAGTTTGCCGGCAAGTCCTGGCAACTGGACTCCTCCGACTCAACTACCGCGTATTTGTTGGGGCTGATCCGACTCGCCCGAGGAAAGCAGAGAGAAGCAGCCGTCGCCTTAGCTGTTACCTACCGCCAGGACGGACCCCTCAAGGGAAAAGCGGAACAGCGCTTGCGCGCCATCTACGCGCGCTGGCCTTCCAAGCCTCAGCAGGGATTTGACGAATTTGTCAGAGACCTTGAGGCCGCTGCTGAGGCGCCGCTCCTGGAACCTGAAACGGCCGGAAACCCTCGCGCGACCGGCGGCGCCGCGCCGGCTTATGCCGGCTCGCGCTCCTGCGAGGGCTGCCATGCGCGAGAATATGCAGGCTGGCAGAATACGGGCCATGCCAGGATGCTCCGCCCCTACAAGTTTGAGAACGTTTTCGGGGACTTCAATAACGCAACCTACGCGGATGAGACAGGAAAAGTCGTGGCCCGAATGACCCACGACGATACCCAGCACTACTTCGAAACCTTGGATACCAAGGATCAGTGGCATCGCTACCGGGTGGACTATACGATCGGCGTGAAGTGGCAACAGACGTATGCGACCCGACTCCCGAGCGGAGAGATCCAGGTGTTCCCACTCCAGTACAACCGGCAGGAGAAGCGTTGGGTGGCGTTCTGGAAGATGATTGACACCCCCAAGTCGGAGCGCGCGCCGGTTACAAACTTTCCCAAGCTTAGCTCTGAAACGGCCTACCTTGCCCATTGCGGGCCGTGCCACACCAGCCAATTGCGACTGACGAAACCAACATCACCTGAACCGAAAGACCTGGTTTTTGCGGAACCAGGAATCAACTGTGAGATGTGCCACGGACCGTCGGGCGACCACGTCGCATCCATGCGCTCGGCCAAGCCAGGCTATAACCCTCCACTCAAGCTTCAGGTTGAATTCAGCAAGATTAGCAGTCGCGACTACGTGGCCATCTGTGCTCAGTGCCACTTGCAGTCGGCTATTTTGGGCCTCGGTACGGACGGGGAAATCAATTATCGTCATCTCCCAGATACTTTCTATGTTCACTATCGAAGCCGCCCGTACGGGGAGTTTGCCCTGAGGGCGATTTACAAAGATGGGCGCTTCCGGGTGATCTCCTTTGCCGTGGAGTCTTTCCGCCGCTCCAAATGCTTCCAGAAGGGGGGCGCCCATTGTGGCCACTGCCACGACTTTCACCCTGCGGATAGCAAGAATGAGAGAGCGCTGAAGTTTCTCGACCAGCCTGACCAGATGTGTCTCCAATGCCACCCCGAGTATGCAGCAAAACTTGAAGCCCATACGCGCCATCCGGCTAAGTCTGAGGGGAGCCGATGCGTCGCCTGCCACATGCCGAAGATCATGAACAGCGTGCTGTTCAAAACCATGACTCACCAACTTGACGACATTCCCGACGCGGAGATGACCGCGCGCTTCGACCAGAAGGAAAGCCCGAATGCCTGCCTCATCTGCCATACGGACAAAGACATCGAATGGCTCGGGCGCGAGCTGAATAAGTGGCCCGAAAGTAACGGGCGTACCCGCTCTTCCCCCGGAGTGCGATATCCGGGGCAATAGGAGGTATGTCCAAACAGCAAGAAGGCATTCACACCTGCGGATTCAACCCTCAGTTTTGCACACCTCGCCTGGCAACTAACCCGAATTTCTCAGTGCACCCCAACGGCGCAGATCACCTGTGGGGGAGGGACCCACGCAAGTAGTTGTCGGTGTCCGCCTTCAGCGGAAATGAGACACCTCAGCGAGGTTCGTTAAGCTCTGGAAGGCATGAACTACAAGATCAAACTCGTCAGCCATCGTTCTTTTGGCTTCCGGAGCGTCCGAAATCACACCGCCGCGATCTATCCTTGCTGTGCCCGGCTGCCGCTCCCGGCGGAAGGCTGATAAGACTTTTGGGAGGGGAGCCGCTTATATTGAATTCAAAGAATACTTGGATTGCTGGTTCGAAGAATGCCGACCCGCGAGAGCTGAATTCGTCAGTTCTCCTTCAAGAAGCCACCCATCTGGGAATTCCTCGCTGGCCTGTCATGACCCCCTCATCGTCCGGAGGGCGCAAACGCGCAGAGCCTGCTCAGCCGCGCCGGAGGATAGGTCCAGGGCCACTTCCGAGGCGCTTCAGCGCACACGGAACTTGTTGATTGCTTCTTCATCCAGATCGATACCCAGGCCGGGTTCCTGCGGAATGTCCAGGTAGCCGTCGCGGGCTCGAATCTTCTGCCGGGTGATGAACTCCCGCAAGTTGGTATCCTCCTGGGTTACAAACTCCGCGATCAGCGCGTTGGGAATGGCATTGAGCCAGTGGAGAGCTGCGGCGACATTGATGTATGTCGTGAATCCGTGATTGGCGATGGGGAGCCCATGATCGGCCACCATGGAGGCGATCTTCATGGCTTCCGTGAACCCGCCGCAGCGGGTCAGGTCCACTTGCACCACGTCGATCTTGCCTTCCTCAATCAAGCGACGGTAAGTGGCGCGGCTACTCTCTTCCTCTCCGGCGGCAATGCGCAGGTCGGTGGCCGCGCTCAGCTTGCGGTAGCCTTGGTAATCGTCCGGGGCTAGCGGTTCCTCCAGCCAGAAGATTTTATATTGCTCGAAGGCGCGGGCGCGCTGGATGGCGGTCTTGGCATCCCACACCAGGCCCGCGTCGATCATCAGATCGACAGCATTTCCCAGGCCCCGGCGAGCTTCTGCAACCAGCGCGATGTCGGTCGCCTCGTCCTGTCCCATGGGGGCCCATCCGAATTTCACCGCCGTAAAGCCCTGGCCAGCGAAACGTCGCGCCAATTCTCCCGTCTCCCGGGGGGTGTGTCCAAACAGTGAACTGGCGTAACAGCGAATCTTTTTTCGAAACCCCCCGCCGAGAAGTTTCCAAATCGGCATGCCCAGTTTCTTTCCTTTGATATCCCAGAGGGCGATGTCAATCCCGCTCATGGCATGAATGCCGATCCCGAAGCGGCCGGCGTAAATATTCCCCCGATACATCTTGTCCCAAAGCCGTTCCGTCTCGAAAGGGTCTTCGCCGATCAAAAAATGCTTCAAGCCGGCTGTCGTCGTGTGCGAGAACGGCCCTTCAATCACTCCCTTGACGGCCAGCGGCGCGGAATCCACCTCGCCAATGCCCGTGATGCCTTCATCGGTGTGCACCTTTACGATAAGCGCATCCTGCCCGCTGTCGCACTGCGCTTTCACTTGCGGCAATCGCAGGTAGATGGCTTCGACGTCGGTAATCTTCATTGTGATAACCTCGGGAAATAATGAAAACGCAGTGGCAAGAATATATTGAGCCGCCTCTTAACTCAAGCGTCACAGCCGTGGCCTTTGGCGAACCAGGTGGCAAGGTCCTGTGCCGGAATTCCGGCGCCCCTGGGGAAAGGAGAAGGGCCAGGCCCTTTCTTATCCTCATCGGGCAGGCATCCTTGCACCCCACTTCTCTGTAAGACTAAGCTGTGGTAGCTTGCGTGAAGAAGTGCGCGCGTTGCCTTGCCGGTTTATCTCCACGCCGGAGGTTACTCTAACATGAAGAAAGTATCAGCGGTTCTCGCTCTTCTCATATTGCTGGCTCTGGGCATCAGCTTCACGTACTACTTCCGGGGAAGCCACCTGTCGTGGCATGACATCGCCACCCTCAAGGCGAAGCCTTCCCCGATCGGAATCCTTTCCGGCGACCCGCTGGAGCCACTTGGCTTGAAGCCCGGAGACCTGCGAGAAACTGCCGGCAGCGAACGGATTCGGTTCCTGGCCAGGAGCCCCTATTTAAATAACGCCCGCGCGGTGGTCACACACACCATCGACGACGCCACCCCAGGCGTCAAAGACTGCCTGGATGCCATGGACAGGTACGGCATCAAGGCGACCGTTTTCGTGGACACCCAGTCGGAGGCGATCTCCGAGCTCTGGCCGCGATTGCGCCAGGCCATTTCCAATGGTCACGAGATTGGATCGCACTCGCGACGACATCAATGCCAGTGGCCCCCCACCTCCTTGTTCTGCTTGCGCGCCTATACCGATTATGAGGTCACGGGGTCGAGGAAAGACATCCTCGCGCAAACCCCGCAGCCCTATGTGTGGTCGTGGGCTTACCCTTGCGGGAATTGCGCGGAACGAGAGTTTGTCCAGCGCAAGCTCGCTCGAGCCGGATATCTGGTTGCCCGCCCCTATCCCGGCGAGGTCGAAGACAAGCATAACCTCCCGGACCTTCAGACCTATGATTCGAATCCCTACTATGCTCGCTATACCCAGGCGGTTCAAAAAAGGGGCGGCATCGCCAAAACCGGACGGACAGATCTCGCCGA
>Ga0315279_10002203_pt1 | contig 30026 bp, 51 predicted proteins | sample YL17G06_20_MG_FD_203694 | JGI IMG/M metagenome (GOLD analysis project Ga0315279, IMG submission 203694) | Sediment microbial communities from Yellowstone Lake, YNP, Wyoming, USA - YL17G06_20 | ecosystem: Environmental > Aquatic > Freshwater > Lake > Sediment | place: USA: Wyoming | collected...
TGTGACGTTGCCACTTACAAGCGGTGTACCGTAGGGCATACGGAAATTAACGCTTGTGGAGTTGTTCCAAGAGGAATAATGGTGAAGCAAGAAGCCCACACCTATTCATAGGTGGGAGTATGTCACCAAAAGGAAAGAAAGCTCCTAGAACTTCGATCCATGCGGAGTTCTAGAACTTGCTCCATCACAAGTTCTATGTCGTGTGATATGAGTTATGATATGGCTTATGATATGGCTTATCTTATGTCGTGTGTTGGAATAGTTTATAGAGAACTGTTGCGATCCCTATCACGAGCAAGAATATGGCCAAGGGAGAAACGAGCGGCATAGCTGGAATCAGTATCGAGCCGATCAAGATCCAGATCACTCCGAGTATGGCAATGTTTCTCAAGCGAATATAGAGCGCGGCTCCGATGAGAGTGGAGATCCAAGCATAAAACACTTGGCCGATCACTGAGGTATAGCAAGCGAATATGAATCCAACAAAATCTCCGGCAAGAAGGTATTGCCAGAGCAAGCTCACTCCCGAGCCGCTGATCTGCGAGATCTGGCCATAGTTCATCTGGAGAGTCGTGTAGTCGCTCACGTTCAAGCTCTGAGTTTGGCCGCTGAGAATTGTTGAGCCGTTGAGAACCCAATAGTTGAATTGATAAGTGTTTCCTCCAGCGGTTACGGTTGGAGTGGCCACTCCGTAAGTGTGATAGCTCGCATCTAGATACAAGGCTTGAGGAGTCGCGTATGCCACTGAGTCGAGAGTGAACACGCTTATCCCTCCGAGAGTGTCCAAGGTCGAGGTTACAACAATCAGGTGAGGAGAATCTGGAGAGGTTGGCTCTGTGAAGTTTGATCCGCTCCATGGAGCATAATAGGCTCCTATGTCCGTGTCCGAGGTCGAGTTCCAAAAGAATCCATCCGCGGAGGATCTCATCCACGCGAACCCGAATCCGTTGAGGTTGATGAATGCCTTATTCATTGTTTGGTTGGCTCCAGTTGGTAAGCCTATTGCCGTATTGAGGTTTGTCGAGTTGTCCGGGCCGGTATTCGGATAATAGATTTGCGATCCTATGGTTGTGTCCGAGGTCGAGTTCCAATATATGGAATCAGTATCGGCTCTGAGCCAAGCGAATCCGAATCCGTTGAGATAGAGGATCGCGGCCGTGAGGCCTTGAGCGGTTCCAGTTGGAGTTCCGATCACCGTGGAGAGCGAGGAGCTATTGATGTTCGTGGAGTAAATCACGTTTGTATTGTCGAAATAAGTTTCGTTTGTTTCGGCCATTCCGAAAGTGAAACCGAACGATTGAGTTCCGACAATACAAGAGGTCGCCGGCCAAACGTAGAAAAAGGTTAAGTTCTCCGTGGCATTTGCGACCGCTGGAGTGTCGTCATAAACCGCGGTCGTGTTGAGCAAGCCTTTCCATCCAGTATAGTTGAGCCAGAATCCGAGCTTGAAAGTGAGCATGATGTCGGTTGAGCTTATTGTGGTATTGAAACATTCTCCAGCGGTGAAGAAATAAACATAGTTGCTCGGATCTGATTGCTTGCTGAAAGTGTTTGTCGAATTATCCCATAGGATTTTGACTCCTCCAGTGAGGGAGAGAGTGGCATTGATGAAGTGTGAGATCCCGAGATCGCTGTGAATGGTCATGTTGAAATAGTCTTTCGTGAGAACAAACTGATCCGAAACCACGGCCACTGAAACGATGCTCACATCAAGATCGGCATGGACAAGGCCGAGGCTCATTATCACAACCATCGAGAACGCGAATATCGTGATAACGGCCTTTCGCATTTGAACTCTCTCTCATTCTCGGGAACTCTCTCTCATTCTCGGATCAGTTGAGCCAGAGGAGAACAGTGGCTTGACAACTCATAATGTTCGGATTCCCTTGACTAAGGAGTTGATTCCATGTATGTTTGATGTTTGTTGTGAATAATGCGATCCAAGTTACCATATCAAAAGAGGATCTCCCGATTGTTGCTCCAGCCCCCATCGCGCCAGAATTCAAAACAATATTCCCATCAAATGTTATCGTAAGAATCGCTCCGCTGAATGTTGCGAATGCGGCATATTCAACTTGACAATGAACGTAATTTATTCCAGATCGTATTGTCACATATCCAGTCCAAGTGAGAGCCGAAGCTGATGAAAGAAGCACGTTTCCGAATATCGCCAAACGTGTGGCTGTTGTATATTGATAATCGTAATAGCTGAATCCTCCATATCCGAGAGTTGGAAAGGTTTTCGCGGCCGCGGCATATACTCTTTGCATTGCTCTGGCCATACTTGTTCCGTTTGCTGGAGGATATGTTCCCGCGATTCTGAGCGCGGCATAATAAACATAGTTTGCTTTTTCTTGGTTCTGATTCATCCAACCCATGATCCAACCATCGCCGCGAACGCGAACGGAAACATCAATATATTGATCCGTTCCGACATAGGTTGAGCCAGTCGCGTCTTGCCATACTCGAACGTATCCATCAACGTAAGTAGCCCAATCCGTGTAGTTTTGAAAGGCCGTGTATGTGAGGCTCAAGTTCCATCCGGTCGATTCATAGTAATAGCAAAAGAGGCCGATGTTCGATACGTTGATTGGAACTCCGAAACTTGGATCTTCGAGGTCGAATGGAGGAGCCGCGAACGCGATTCCAACCATCGGCATTCCTCCACGAGTTGGAACGATCGGATCTTTTGTGGTCGAGGGAGTTAGGTTTCCACGGAAAGCCATGAAAGCTCCGCTGAGAGAGAGGATCACGATCAAGCTCGTTACGATGATTCTCCTCATGTTGAATCTACTCTTGGTTTTGGCTTTTGTTTCGTTCATGTTTTTCACCATTAGTTTGATCTAGTCATTGAGTACGCGGCCACTTATAATTTCTATCATCCACATGGCCATTAACACGCTGAATATGGCTCCCAAGGCTCCGCTTAATATGTCGAATGCCACTCTCGCTCCCGAGTCGGTGAGCATTGCATCTCCGATCCATGCGAACATGAAAGCGAATCCTCCGAACAAGTAAGCGATGTTCTTGATGAGGAACGAGAATCCGCTCCAAATATCTCCGATCACTGGAATGTTGAAAGTGTTTTGGCTCCATTGATTCGCGATCTGAGTCGCGTTAAACCGTGAGGTCGTATCGTTGAAAGATCCGGTCGAGTTTGTCGGAGTAACATATGCCATTCCTCCGATCGGAGTTCCAGCAGCATTAAGGTTCATTATGAGTGTGAATGCCGTATTAATGCAGAGGATGAAGATCAAGATCTGCATTTGAACTCTCATGTCCACAACCTCCTCTTGGCCGCGGTGATCCCGATGAGGACCGCGAATCCCATGGCCGTAACCAAGGCTCCTCCAGTGATCGGAATCCATCCAAGATAGGAAAGCGTTATCGCGGTTACTGATCCGAAGAACGCTCCCATGTAAGCATTCAACATACTGAAAGATCCGAAAGCAAACAAGATCAGAAAGATCGGAATGAGCGAGCTTGATGGAAACGGCCACGTTCCAAGAAAGTCTAGGCCAAACGGAGCCGTTGAGAATCCTCTAGCGAAATATTGGTTCCAAGTGAAAACTCCGAATTGAGAATGATAGATCGTGGCTTGGAGAACATAGTCGGTATTATTGGCCGCTCCGCTGAAAGTGTCCACGAACAAACTTGATCCGACAATCGTAGCGGAATAGGCCACTGTTCCATTCAAGTAAGAAAGCTGATAACTCACTTGTGTCGTCTTGTTGAGAACGTCTTGATAGCTCACGCTGATCGAGCCAGTTGGAGATGCAAACACTCGGTTCGCGTAAATCCTCACATACTGATAGCTCAGTATGATGCTCTGAGGAAACTGGAGGCCAGTAACGAGGAGGTAGATCGGATTTGAGCTTATGGAAACTTGGCCGAAAGAATAGTATGGAAGGCTATCGGATAGACTCACATAGTAATTCGTTCCATATTCCAAGGCCATGATCACGGCCTTGTTCGTGTCCAAGTATCTCCTCTCGACAATGTAGGAAATGCCGTTCACATACTTGGCCGCATAGACAAGAGAATAATTGTCCAAGCTACCCACTTGATCTCTGAAAACGATTTGAATGTTCAAGAGTAAGCGGCTCGAGTTGAACAAGAAGATGTTTCCAATTCCAGTTTCAGAACTCTTAAGCCAGAACTCTCGATGGATGTATCCGAGATCGTATAAGAAATAGAGCGGAACAACTGGCGAGGTAAATGTGTAGTTTCCGTTCACTGTGAAGTTCTGATTTGAGTATCCGTATCCACTCGAGAAAACAGCGGTCACATTCACCGGACCAAGAAAGATTCCGCTATCTTCATCAATCAATCCTTGAAACGAATATGATGGATCAGCATCGGCCTTGGCCAAGCGAATATTTGAAAAGGCTATGCTGGCCACTATTACCGAAATGGCAAGCATGGAAAGGAACTTATACCTTGTATTCGACAAGAACACTCCATCCCTCACATCTTGCGCTCCATAAAGCATCCAACACTCGGATGAACTGGCTCTCGCCATAATGAGCGCGCTCCGCTTGTTCCTTGGCCACGCTTATCAGTTGCTCCAGATTCATATCGTTCTTGTTATGGATGAACAAGGCCTTGATTCTCCGTTCCATCTCAATACATCTCGCTTTCGACATCCCTCTGAGCGGAGCTTATCAATGCCCATAGGAGAAAGACAATATCCAACACCGGACACCATAGATCATTAAAAAGGAGTAAGATGGTTCCGGTCGAGGTCATTCTCGCTGAATTAACCACGCTCGGTCCGGTTGCTTGGTAAACCGTATTCGACATAGTTATCGCCATGTATCCCATGGGTTGCGTGATGTAAAAGGCGATCGTGCAAACCGTGATGAGCAAGATGGCCAGAATCCAAGTGAAGATTATCCTCATCATGCTCCCTCCGAGGCCGCTCTCCTCTGTGAATAGATATATACCCAGTAGCTCAAGCCGATCAAGGCCAAGCCGAGCATATAGGTCCACAGATTCGTTATGAATGTGTTGATGAGATTGTAGCGCGCGCTATTACTGCCTACCGCTTGAGCGATCGACACTCCGGCAGTTTGAACGGAGATAACGATGTTGTCCATGATGAACCAAACGATGGCTATGAGCATCACGAATAAGACGATCACCGCTATCGTGTAGAGAACTCTTACTGGCCTCAGAATAATGGGCCGGAATATTGTTGGGTTTTGCGTTTCTTCTTGCTCCTCTTTTTCACTTGTCCTCCTACTACTCGGATCGTGATTGTTCTCGAGCCTCCGCGTTTCTTAGGCTTGCGCGGTGGACTATCGAAAGATCCCCATCCTCTTCCTCCGGCAAACAGTGGAGAGGTTCTCATTTGAGAACTCACTCGAGCCGAGTATCTTGATCCCTCTTTCACATAAGGCCTCGATTGCTTGGCTACCTCTCGCACGACGGCTCCGGTTTGCTTGATCGCTGATTTGCCGAGAGATCCCATGTGGCCAATGACTTTCTTGCCTCTCTCGAAGAATCCTCTGTGTTTCTCTCTTGTTTCCTCAACGTGCCGTCTTATTCTCCAACTTGCCTCAGATACTCCCATTTTCTTTTTGTTGTTGTTGCTCATAGTTTCAATCTCCTCTTTTTCGCTTGGTCCAACCAATAGTTAAGATGTTTCTGTTCTTGGCTCGCTATCCTCGTGAGACCAAGGCTCTTATATGCGGCCACTCCGGACCGCTCCTCTCGAACCATCTTTCTGATAGTCTTATCCTTATGCGGCAATTTTCTCCAGCAACCTCTTGAATGGATCTCCTTTCGTGTTCGCGATCTGGCTCTTGATGGATCGGATCTTTCCCTCGTAGAGATGGATCTGTTTTCTCGAGAGGCCTTTATGTTCCGCTCGTAAGGCTCTCCTATGCGCGGCCGGATAACTCAAGCCGTTCTCGAGCCGAAGTTTCCGTTCTGTTTTCTCGTGTCTTTTGAGCCGATCTTTCATCCTCATTCCCTTGTAGGATGTTGGAACCTTGTTGCTCACTCGGACCGGACCACGCTTTCCATATCCGGCAATGCTCGATTGATTGTGGAGGAGGCTCTTGTCCATGCCGAAACGATCTCCGGTTATGCCTCTCGTGCCAAAACCCTTAATGCCGAAATGAGCGGCAACCATTCCGAAAGATGGGATCGCATGAATGCGCGGAATCCAGAGGCCTTTCATCCTCCGAGTCTCAAACGTGCGCTCGCCTCCTCCAAGCCTCGGCCACAAGGCCGGAGGCAAACCTTTCTCCGGAGTAGTTGTTGGAGGAGGAAAGCTCGGAATGATCAAGCGCGGAACCACGATCTCCTTTTCTCGTGGAACTGTAATCGGAGCTACAATCGGAACTTGATAGACTCGCTCCTCCAAGCTCGGCATGATGGTTGGAATCGTTATGCTTTCCTCGAATGACTTGGAGAGCGGTTTGAGAGCAAGGCTCAAGGATAGCCTCGAGAGCAAGGCTCCTCCCATTGCCGTAATAGATCCGAGATGAGATCCAACATCCTCCGTGAGATCTGGAATCTGTGGAATGTCCGGAAAGATTCCCATGCGAGTAAGCTGAGTTTGAGTTACGAGTGGAGTTAAGCCAACCTCCGGAGGAAAGAAAGGTTTCTCAAAACCATATTGAGCCGCGAATCCGGCTCGATAAGGAACCTTCTCGAATGCTCCCCCGAGTTCGGCCGGAGGAGATCCAGTTGCCATCTTGCCAATGTCGCTCCATTTCTCAACGGCTCCTTTCTCAAATCCGGTTCGCTCGCTTATGAGTTCGGCCTCCGGAAAGATCTCCTTTCCAATGCCGAAATAGATCGGCAGTTTCGTGGCCTCCTCTGCCGCGGTGATCGCTTGTTTCGTATAGGCCACTCCTCCCATCCTCGGAGCCACTGTGAAGTCTAACGCTTGCATGGCTACATCTCGCGGCTCTTTATAGAGGCCGAGCCGGATCTGTTCCTCAAATGGAACCTCTGGAATGCTCACTTCTCCGACAGCGAAATGCGGCTTGGCTCCAGTAACGAAAGAAACAATCTTCTCCGGCAAGCCTCTCCATTCCAAGGCTCCCTCAACTGTTGGCTCTCCTCCCTCCTCGATGTAAGTGGACAATCCTTTCATGCTCGAAACGTATTTGCTAGTGAGATACTCCTCGGCTCTTTCACTGACCCGGCTCGTGATCTGGCCTCCAGTTTTCTCCCATGCGTAACCTCCGGCTTTCTCGAGCGGAGAAGTCAATCGCTCCGGCAGTTTCTCCCATGCCGCGGCTCCCAATTTGCCGAGGCCAACTCCAAGGAAATATTCTCCGAGCAATGTTCCGGCTCCATACTCCGGACCGTAACCCATGGCTTTCTGAAACTCTTTCGAGCCGAATGGCATTCCAATGAGGCCTCCGAGCATAGTCGGAGGAGGAGTTGGAGTTTTCACTCCGAGCAAGCGCGGAACTGCATAGGCGAGGCTCTCAAATGGAGCGATTATTCCAGCGGCCATTCCGAGAGGCCTCACGGTTGGAGTTTCGATTTGCGCTCCGGCCTTTCTGGCCACATAGGCCATTTGGCTAATAAGTGGAAAGCTCGAGGGAGGAGGAACGATCTTGGCCTCTTGCAGTATTGGCTTAACTTGCCACTCCAACATCGTTCCGGCAAGGCCTCTCTGTAAGAGGCTCGCTCCGAGATCTCTTAGGCCTTTCGAGATCGAGCCAAGAACATCCACTCCCGAAACGAGTTTCGGAGTTACATCTAAGAGTTTCACAGTTATTCCGGTCGGAACTCCGGTGAATGTTGGAGGAGGATGAGTGGCCGCGTATTCTTGGCCAGCGGTGTATCTCCAACTTGGAGCCGCGACTTTCGGTTGATAGCTTATCGCGGCCGCTGGAGAATACGACTTTTCGGTTCCGCGCTGTAAGAGAGCCGGATAATTCTTCGCAACCCAAGCAATATCTTGAGCCGGAACCTTTTGGCCTTGCTGATATTGCCGCGCGATAGTCTCCGCTTTTGATTTATCCGCTTGTTGTTGAGTTTGGCCTCCGAGAACCGTGATAACGCTCATTTCTTTTTCCTCAATAGCTCGCGCGTTTGCCTCATGTATAGTCGTTGATACTCTCTGAATCCCTCGGGAGAAGTTGTTTTCAAACCTCCAAGATCGAAAAGCGGTTCCTTGAATCTCCGCTCATAGGATTTCTTAGCCACGAGATTTCCTTCTCGGAGATCGCGCTCTGGCCACATCTAGAAACATTATTCCCTCCGGACCTCTGCCGAGCATACTCTCCATCTTGGCATAGGAAACCTCCGGATGAACTGCCGAGTTGCGGATTCTATCGAACTCCTTGATGAAATCCTTTTTTCCCATGTTGTCAGCGGCTCCGAAAATGTTTGGCCACGAGAGAGTTTCTCTCAAAATCATAGCTTGCTTTTGAGATCTTGCCGCTGAGAAACTCGTTTCCTATCTGTTGGAGTTTCCGTTCATAAGCTGGTTTCTTGGCCACGCTATTTCCTCCGCGCTCGTGAGGTCCATAAGGCTTTTTGCCGGAAAGAACTGATCGACATTGCGCTCAACGGTGACGTATCAAAATCTAGCTTTTTCAAGAGTATGCCTCTGTTAGAACGATTATGTTTTTAACAGTTATTTAAAGATGTGAGAAATTCTAACGTTTTTAATGTGACTCTAACAATTTTCGTAATTGGATTTTAGCTCTATATTCGCGCATATACAATCTCATGTATTCTCTGAATCCCTCAGTCGTTGTTGTCTTTCTCATGGTCCGGATACTCCTCACGGTTTGATATGGATGTTTCGGAATTAAATCATGACATTTCGGGCAGAGCGAGATCAGATTTTGAGGTTTATTATTGCTCCGATCTCCATCTATGTGATGAACCATTTGAGCCTCAGAATCACATTTACGACAATGGAAATTATCTCGTTTGAGAATGGCCATGCGGATCGCTTGAAATTCTGTTTCATAGTTCTTTCCTTTCCTCTCATTCCAACATTGAGAGCATAAAATTCCAATGATGGGATCTAAGAGCGAATAGTTTTCCTTTCCCTCCTCCCATACAATGAAGAACTCATCTCCATCATAAGAGCCGAGAATTCTACCGCATTCCTTACATTTGATTTGGAGAAGCATCTAATCACTATACTCAAGTCTTTTCCATGCGCTTGAGTTCTCGTTCCCTCAAGATCGTGAGGATTTGAGCTTTCTCGCGTTTGAGTCGTTTCAAGAACATCGTATCTCCTTTTATGCGAGTCATCATCGTGAAATCAGCTTTTATATGTTGGAGGCCATGCGCTCTCTGGAGGCTTATGGCCAACTCATTCAAGCGGTCCTTGAGTTGTTGATCGCTGTTCTGCCTCAACTGAGTTACATCTTTCATACTATCGCCTCCGTTATAGTTGGCCAGTTGGAAACTCGCGATACTTCTCCAAGTATCCTTTCTTGTAGAGGATCTCCATTGTTTCCTCGAACAATCTGAGAACGTGAGCTTGAACATAATGGTTGATCCGGTAGGCTTGAGTTGTGAATTGTTGATAGCGATCCAGTTGTTTATCCGCGGCAATCTTGTTAATCATCTCTTGAACTTTCTCAAACTCTTGGATCTCTTTCTTCTTGACCTCCGGAGGAGAACTCAGTATGAGCGAGCGCAATCCGATCCAAGCGTGGAAATACTCTTGAGCGTTCAATTCCTCAATGATGTATTTGATCTGGCTAATGAGCAAGGCTTGGAGGATCGGAGTGATCTTGCTTACTTGCCGGACCTTTTCCAACTCAGTCATGGCGAGGCCTCCATAGGAATTTATTAGTGCAGTATTCCCATTGAACGCGGTTGAAAACCCATTCACCATTTTCAACTCTCAAGCATTCGTTACAACAAGGACAAGGTTCCTCTCTCTCTGTGAGATGATTTGATTCTTTCATTATGCAGAGGCCTCCTCAATTTTCGGATCAAAACAATCTCCAGATTCTTGATAATCATAACTCCGAGTGCAATGATCGCAATCTTTCCCTTGATTCTTGCATTTGCTAGATACATCACAATACTGATAATCTCCGCTCATTTCTCTGGCTCCTCCGGTTTCTTCTTGAACTCTGCGAAGATCAAGGAACCAAGCGCGAGATCGAAAGCGAAAGCAAACGAGATAACGATTCCGTTGATGTATGTCAAGGTTCCGATCCTCGATTCAGTTTGAGGATCTGGAATGCTCGAGGCTTGTAGCTGTTGAATGTTCCGAGCGCAATAGATAGTGAGGCCGAGGCTACAACCGAAAAGAATCGCGAGGAGAAAGAGCTTGGCCTTGTTCATCTTTTAATTCCCTCTGCCTCGAGTTGATCGACCACTTCTTTCATATCGGCCACGTTCTCGCGGTCCGGAACGCTTACTCCGATCTCCTCCTCCACGTTCTCGAGTTTCTTAATTATTTCCCTATCTCGCTTGGTGAGCCTACCGACTGATTTGATTCTCTCCAGCTCTATTATGAGTTCTCTAGCCTTATCTTGCTTGAGGATCAGATGATCCACAATTCGAGGTAATAGAATCCTCAGAGTGTTTGAATAGAATCGTAAATGATAGACTTGGCGATGATTCTCCGATCTTGGTTTTTGGCCTCTATATATGTGGCCATATCCTAAAAAGAACGCAACTCTAACCAAGAGAGGTTTTGAAATGTTGGAAATATCTAGGAGGACATCAAAAGTTTGGCCTTTCATACACCGTTTATCTGAATGTCTAGTCATCCCAAGATAACCCTCACCATCTACGAGGCCGGCAATGTAAGCATAGAAAGTTTCCTTGTTATTTGTCAAATTGATTCACTACCTCCTTGAAATCTTGAACTTGCTCCAGATCCGGAATGCTATGGCCATGGCCAAGCTCCTCCTCTATTTCCTCCAGTTTCATTTTTATGCTGGCTCCTTTCGATCGTTGAATTGCTTCTTGGATTCGCATTGCGGCCATCTTCACATATCCTTGACGAATAGGCAAATACCATTTGTAGAAATCATCCGGCATAAGCGCGGAAAAAAGATCCGTCCAAACATGAGATGAACCATGTCTTTTCAGATCATCCGAATACCACGGTTTCTTCACCACGGCCGCTCTCGGCTTTCCACTCGTATTCTCATCCGTAACCGGATTGCCATGAGCATCTTGCTTGTAGATCTTCACTCGATAAACATCCTCGAGTTCGAGGATCTTATTTGGCAAGAGTGTGAGGCTCGGAGTAGAAAAGATGATAGCCGCAAACTGTGTGCGCTGGAGCGTCATGTAACGCAAGGCCTCCCTCACGAACTCGTCATACCAAAACAAACGGTTAAGCCAATAGCCAGCATCCTCCCAAATACCGATAATCGTTCTCTCAGTAGTATGAGTTACGACCTCACAGAACTCTTGGGGAGTAAACCATATCCACTTCTTGAGCCGCTCATAATCCGGCTCACTCTCCCTACCGACAACCTTTGCCCCTACCTTGAAACTCCAAGAGCTTTTCCCGAAACCACGAGGAGCATACACAATGAAGCCAAGGCTCTCATCATAACGATAAGCATTAAGGATCATGTGAACAGTTTGAGATCTACCAACATTGACCTCCATACTATACCCGAGGTAAGTAAGTGCATAGATGATCTATAAAAACAATGTCCTCCATCAAGCCTCCATTCAAGTCTTGGAAATTACCGATTAGTATAGTAATGGGTAAAAGTATATTAAGCCGTATGCTATTCCTATTAGGGTAATAAGACGGAGGTTGAGAATGATGATTGATGGACAACAAACCGAGGCCAAGGCTTTCGAGCCAGCGGCCGCTTGTGGCTTGACCGAGATGGATACGATCAAGTGTCCGACTTGCTCAGAGTTCTCGGTATGCGCGGAGAGAGCCAAGGCCAGCGGCATGAACGAGAACCTCTTGACATACATGAAGATCCAGAATCGGCTCTGGAAATATGATCAAGAGAAACGAGATCGGAAAGCTCGGAGAGCCAAGGCCAAGAGACTCGCCAAGAAGATCCTCAAGATGCAAGAGGAGATTGCCGAGAGCCAGAAAGAACTCAGCGAGATCTTTTATAATGACGAGCGGAACCGAGCGTTCTCTCACATGGAGAGAACTTGCGATCCGAAGAACGAGGAGATTCGAGATGCTCTCAGATTGAGGATGGACCGGAGCGGATTCTGAATGGTTGAGATGTTGGAGGATAAGCGTTTCGTGGTTGCTTGGATCGATCCTTATCGGGATCGGAGGAGTATCTACAAATTCGGGAGCGAGATCTCTGGAGCGAATGGCAAGCTCGGATGTGGAACGGCCTCGCTCACTTTTGAAGCTGAGGAGCCAGCGTTCTACATTGGATCAAGCACAATACTCCCTCTGCAATATGTGAAGAAAGCCACGACCGAACAGAGGGATCATTATTTCATAGCACTCAAACGTCTAGATGAGGCAAAAGCGGATTTGAAAATTGCAGAGATGAACATAGCCAACTATGGAGAATCTATCTCATGGGAATGGCTCCTCGAGAACGGCAAGCCAAGAGAGCCAAACGATAAGGGAGAGGTTTACGTTCCGATTCCCTACCATCACAAACACGCGCTCGCGAACTTGAGGAAAGGATCTCGAGTGGCGATCGCCATAGTCTCAAGCCGATATTGCGATATTGCCGACAAGATCGGCCGGATCGAAAAGAAAGGATCGAAAGAGGTTCTCGTGAGGTTTGGGAAAACGCTCTGGAGGATTCCGTATCCGGACCTCAAGCCAGCGAACGAATCCACGAAAGAGGAACGTGAGAGCCAGAGAGAGAGCGGCAATGCTCAAGAAAGTAGCCAGCGATCTGAATAAGGTAATAGGAGGCTCGTGAGATGGTTGCGTTTCATAAGAAGTCATGTCCGGATTGCCGATTCAACAATCAAGATTTTGCTTGCGTGAACTCGGACGATGGGAGAAGCAAGGTTTTACTCCGGTCCTCATTGAACATACTCCGGAGAACGAGGCCAAACACGGAGGAGAGTAAGATGAAACTGGCATATAGATCTCCGCGGAATTTCAGAGGAGCAACCAAACTCCTCCTTGATCAGATATTGAAAACCGTGGAATCATATCAGAGCCAAGGATACGTTCTCACGCTCCGGCAACTCTATTATCAGCTAGTGGTCCAAAACATCTTCGCGAACGTGCAAAAGAACTATGCGAAACTCTCGGACCTACTTGGAGAGGCTCGCATGACTGGATTATGCGATTGGACAGTGATCGAGGACCGCATCCGAGTTCCCAAATTCGTGAACGAGTTCGACAACATCAACGACGCGATGAACACGATCATCGCGGTGTATCGGAGAAAGCGTTGGAGCGATCAAGAGAACTATGTCGAGGTTTGGGTTGAAAAAGATGCTCTGAGCGGAGTTCTCAACCGATAACGCAAGACTACCACGTTCATCTCCTCGTCAATCGAGGATACTCCTCGATTTCGGCCATGCACGATTCATCCATTCGTTTCCGAGTGGAAAGCCAGAACGGAAAGAGTTGTTTTCTCCTCTATCTCGGAGATCACGATCCGAGCGGAGAGGACATGGTGAGAGATATTAAGAATCGCCTCGAGGAGTTCCGAGCGGTTGTGGATGTGAACAAGCTCGCATTGACGAGGGAGCAAGTGGATGAATATGCCTTGCCTCCGAATCCGGCCAAAATGACCGATCCACGCTCGAGAGGATACATCGAGGAACACGGAGATCAATCATGGGAGGTTGATGCTCTGCCTCCGGCCACGCTTAACGAGTTGCTCCGGAATGCTCTCGAGGAATTGGTCGATCGCGAACTCTACGAGGCTCAAATAGAACGCGAGGAAACCGACAAGGAGAAAATGGAAACATTCGGAAAAGAGCAAGGAGGAGCCTAAATGATCGAGCAACCCTTAGTTGTCGATAGAAAAGACGGATGTATCCTTGTCCGAATGCACTGGAGTAGGTTCCGCGTAGAGTGTGATCTCGATAAGTTTGAAGTTAGACAAACATTGTGTGATTCGGGATCAACGATAACCATCCTCATTGCTCCAAAAAAGGAGGTCGGGAAGAAAGCCTCCAAGCGCGCTCGCAAAACTCCGGATGGAGTTGTCGAGAAGATGGAGAAGTCTTTCGATGATCTTCATAAGAGAATGTCGGGAGAGAGAGCCTATTGAACGAGATCAAATTCTGGATTGCCATCATAAGCATGACTGTTCTCTTTTCCGTGGCGATCTATTTGGCAATTAAATCTCTTGGAGTGATCTGAGATGAGCGGCCGATTCGAGTTCCGAGATACGTTCACGATGTTGTTCGTTGGCATATTCTTTTTGCTGGCCGCGGCCTTGCTCTATGGAAAAGGTCACATCACGGATCTGATCGCTTTCGGATGTATCGCGTTTGGCTTGCTCTCGCTGATCGCTTTCTTCATCATGCTCACGAGTGGAGGAGAATGAAATGGTGAACATTTGGGAGAAACTCAAGCGCAAGATCACGCATACGGCCACACTCAACGATCAAGAATATCTTGCTCATTTTCAATGTTTGGCCTACGAGTGGAGGCTCGAGCGCGCTAAACGATACAAGGTCGATTATATTGTATGAAAAAGCGAGAGATTTGGATCTTGGCCAAGACGGTGATCAAATGCTTGGTCCTCGCGTTCGTTTGGAGCAACCTCGTGATCACGGCCATCTTCACGGCTGGGCTCGAGGAGATCCTATTCATAATCTTATCGAGTTTCGGATTCAGCGTTTACTTGGTCCTCGGAATCATAAACGATTATCTACCGCTCAAGAGGGAGAACTATGAGCGAGAATGAGGAACTCCAGCGAGCCAGAGATGAGGAGAAACAAGCGCGCGCGAAACGAAAACAACTCGAGGCTCTGGCCGCGGCCAGAATCTTAAAAAAGGATGCTGAGGAAACGATACAACGGCTCGAGATGAGCCATGGAGCCGAGAGGCCAACGAACTCAACCTCCGAGGCCTCTCCGGCTCCGCTATTGAAAAGACTTCTCCAACCGACATCCATGAGAGCCAAGGCCGAGGAACTTTCGGATTTACTCAGTGGTATGGGATGGATCTTCATCATTGCCGGAGTTGGCTTGCTCGCATTAAAGTTCCTTTATGGATGGGAGTTTTTGTTCACCTACATCCAACTTTTCGCGGTTGGCATAGTCTTTCTGATCGGAGGATCTTTCCTCGAGGCATTACTCAAGCCGAAAGAGCCAGAGAAAACCAAGAGGAGGAAAAAACGTGAGGAGTGATCTGGCCAGCTTCGGCATTATCATCACCATTATTATGATAGTGATTCCCATAGCGTGGTTGTCCATTGGTCCAAACCTTGACACTCTCACAATAAGCCGGAACAATTCCACTCAAAAATTCGATACTTCACCATTGAACGTGATGATATATAATGTCGTGTGGATCGTGCCAGCGTTTCTCTTGATGGGAATGATTAGCTCAATATTATGGTATGCCTTTCGTTTTCAAGGGAGTGAAGTGGATTATGTTCCACTTGTGAGCGAACCGGAAACTGAGGAACCGCATGAAATAGTTGAAACTCCGAAAGCCATGGTTTTCATCTATCAATGTCCGAAATGTTCCGCGAACCTTGATTTTGAGGATGGATTAAGAAAAACGAAATGTCCGTATTGCGGAGCGCACGTTTATCGTAAAATGGAGGAGGAGGATGAGGATTGAGCCACGCGAATCGAATTAACGAGATCAACTTGCGAGCCATGAAACCCGAAACCTTGGATAAGTTCATAGCGCGAGCCGAGTTCGTCTTGCGAGAGAAAGGATTCGAGCCGATGTTCAAGCGCAAGGTCCGAGCGCGCATTGCCGCAATAGAGGCCGCATGGAAAAAGCATCTTCTCGAGGAGGGAGGATCATGTTATTGCATGGCCTCGGATCAGTCTTGCGGTCCTCAACTCATTGCCGAATTAAAGAAGATCTTGGAGTTCTGATCACTGAATGCCGTATTACCGGAGGGAGGGAAAGATTGAAACTCCTATCACGGATGAGGAGTTTGATGCTGGCATGGAGAAAGGCCAGTTCGTCAAGGAAACTTTCTCTCACACTATCACAACATCCTCCGGAAAACAAAAGCTCACAACGGAGCGTTATGTGAGAAAGAGCGGTCCATTCCTCAAACAAGGCCACATGGCCTTGTGCGTCTTGCTTTTTTATACAGCGATCCGATTGTCCGAGGCTCTCCGCGTCACCACGAGCCAGTTCAAGCTTACCGAAAATAAGAAAACCATCTTGTTCGACGTTGGACCTCGCATGAAAAAGATCAAGCATAAGAAGATATGTCCGATCTGCAAGACTCAGAACGCGCTCAAGGCTCTCGCGTGTAAACAATGCCGCTCCTCCCTCGAGCAAGTCAAGCCGAGCGCGGTTGGCAAACCGTTGAGAACTCAAGCCTTGCCGATCCCGATTGAGGCTCCCTATGTGATAGAACTAGCGCGCGCGATAGCAAACACGAAACCGACCAAGAGAGTGTTTCCATACTCGCGCAAGACCGGATACAACATCGTGAGGAGAGCGTTCAAGTATCCGCATCTGTTCCGGCTCACGCGCATAACTTGGTTTTTCGCTCATGGATGGACCATTGACCAAGTGAGATCATGGACCGGATTAACATTGGCCGCGCTCGAGTATTACATCGGAACGGCAGATATTGGCCGCATGGGAAAGAGCATGGCCAAGAGGAGGAGGGTGAAAGTGGTCGAACCGAATATAACCCATATGAGCGCGCTCGAGGCGAGAGAATGAACTGGAGAGAGTGGCTCCACTGGCTTTCATTGAACGTGCGAGCCAAGCATACCGAGGCGAGACTCTACGCATTGGAACACAATGAGGAGGGAAAAGAATGAGGAAACGCAAGAGAGATCCAGATGAAGAAATGGATCGGATTAAATTGATCATGGAGAGCATAGAAAGGAATGAGGCATAAGCGCGCTCGAGAGAGAGATCCGGAGGAGGAGGCTCCGGCCGATCAGTTTGAGAACGAGGAAAAGTTTGAACTGCCGGAGAGCGAGCTTTCCCTCGAGGCTCGGAGATGTTTCGGTTTCGGAACTCTCGAGGTCAAAACTCCGCTCGGCCACAAGAGCCTCATAAGCGCGAGAGAACTCGAAACGAGCAAGCGCGCAAAAGGTCTAACTATCTGGCATTTTTAGGCTCAAAAGAGTGACTCGTGAATGTTGAGCTTGGAAACTGATGGAGACTCAAATCAGTGTGCGGCTTTTCAACTCCCGAAGGAGCTTACTGAGTTTCTGCCTAATTTAAGAGCGCGACAAGGGAGCGAGGAGAAAGGAGAATTGGAGAGAAGATTCTTCCTCGAGGGAAAAAGAGAAAGAAAAAGATCTCGCCAGCTCATGCGTTCAACCAGCAAACCTCGCTCCCTCAAACCGAGGTTGTTCGTCTTGCTATATAAAACCCGATGGAACTATGTCCTATGTGTTTTCACGTTGAACAGTTTAAGAGCGAGCCTTATATCTCGGATGTCTTACGATACTATGATGGGATGGATGAAAGATGGCAACACTCGCGGAAACATTGAAAGAGATATTCGGAGTGGACCGGATCGAGCTTACGATCCGCGGCCAACCGCTCGAGCCGCTGGAGAAGCTCGCGATCATCAACCATGTCATGGATGAAATGCAGAACGAAAGATCCAAGCTCATCATTGAAAGCTACAAGGATCAACTGCCGAACTAGAAGATAGTTCCATACACATTAATATCCCTCCTTTTTCTGTTGATAGAACCATGTTAAACAAATCACAGATCCGAAATCGGATCAAGTGGATACTCGAGCATAGAGCAACCGCGAATACATCTTGGTTTCTTGATCAACTCGAGAGCTTGCTTTCTTCCATGGATTCTCCGGAGATCTTCGCGAGTGATGGGATCTCGGCCGGAGTGAAGAAAGGAGGCTAGTAGAATGCCGAAATGTAGTAACCTTGCTTGCGACAGAGAGGCCACGCAACATTCTCTCGTAGATATAGGAGGAGGCATGGTTGCCGATGTTTGGAGTTGTGAAGAACATTATCAAGAAGTGATGGATAGTTTGCCGAAAGGAGAGAAAAAGAAATGTTGAAATACTACTGTGATGTGTGCGGCTCCGAGGTCGAGGTTGAAAAAGTTGGAGAGAACCTCGCCTTGTTCTATGGTCCTCCGAAGGGAGGCTTTCCTCCAAGCGCGGAGTTTCCAACCATTAAGGATCGCGCTCCTCTTTCGATCGATATTGTCCGATTTCCTTTTACTGTTTGCTCTGATTGCCTCCAAGAGAAAACGATAATTCAGATCATTGGAATCTTGGCAACCGCGAAAGTTCCGGAGTTATTCAGAAAGGAAAAGATCCTCGAATACCGAGTGATGAACACACCACTCCATAAGCAAACAGAACGGAGGAGAAAAGATAACTAAAATCTACAAGAAACAAGGATTAAAAGTCAGCGAAAAGGACAGTTCGGCACAAGGTAGAAACGAGATAATCGCTAAGTGGAAAATTAGAGTCAATAACAAAACCGAGCGCAAGATCCGCGAGATGCTGGCCAATGCCGTGGAGAATGCGGCAGGCCATCCTCCGAGTTTTGTTTGCATCGAACATTCAGTCTATTGCCGCAAGAAAGATCCATGTGAAAACATGGAGTTAAGACGAACTCGGAGATGGAGAGCAAGCACACACAACCGAGGCGAGCAAGGCATGATCTATTATGTTCTCTGCATGGCCAACGGAGTTCTATGTCCGAAAAGAACTTTCTATCCGGTCCGGATAGACTTGCGAGAGTCTTGAAATGCGGATAATCGTTCGAGATTTCATCATAGCAACCTTTCTGTGGTTTCTCCTATGCCTTGGAGTTTTCATCGGAACTGCAACCGTGTATATTGTTGGATGGACAATTTATCAAGGTTTAGGCCTCGCGATCGGGTTGTTTGGAATCGGTGATTTGATCATCTATGCGATCTGTTTTGAAAATGAACCTCGAGAGCCAAGGAGAGAAAGCCTAACATGAAAGAAGTTCATCACTACTGCAATTTTTCAGAGGATTGCATCTATCAAGACGTTGAGGGTTTGAGTGTCGAAAGATTCAGAGAAACACGCGGCCAGAATCCAGAGTGTTTAAGCCGAGATAGAAGTTCGTGCCATAATTGGACCGACAAGCGCGCGTTAGATCTTAGAACCGATGAAAGTGATATCAAAACTGTATGAGGTTATGTTCTGGCAAGCCGGGCTCACCGTGAGCGTGTAAGTTGTTTCAAGCCACTGGCCAACGGCCAAGATCTGGCCATCCGCGCTCCAAGTCGTATTAAGGTATTGAGCGGGCTCCGGAGGATTCCAAGAATCATTTGTGAAACTGAGTTGGACCGGAACGGTTCCATTGTTGAGCATCCAGAGAGTAACGCTTGCATTGCTATCCGGATAGAGAATTGGCCAAGTGAGAGCGGTTGCCGGATCGTTTGTGTCATTGGTCCAATAAGCCGCGATTCCTACCGTGTGAATTGAGCCAGCGTTAGGAAGGGAATAGCGCATTATGAGCCGCGTGTATCCATAAGCCACACATGAAAGAGCGAGGCCGCATAGGAAAATCAAAAGCAAGGATTCAAGAAATTCTTGTTTCTTTCCCATTCCGATCCGGATCAATCTATCTGTGAGAAACCTTATAAGATTTACCTAAGTTGAGCTTGTGTATGTTGGAGTTGAACTTTATGAGTTGTTGGAATCATTTGAGGATCGAACTGGCCTCAAGAGATCTCCGCATTGAGGAAATAGCGCGGAAAGAACAGAATGAGGATCTCAAGGTTGAGTTGATTTGCGATCTTCTCTCGAGGTAGTAGGGAGTAATTTACGGTATTCCTCAAGGATAACACTGATCGGCCTTATAACGAATCCTTTCTTCATTGCCTCAACGTCTTTCTTAACCTCTCCGTTCACTCGATGAATGAAAACAAGAGCGAAAACAGCAATCGTTATAACTATCGGAATCCAAGCATAGACGCTTCCGATCAGCAAGCCAGCAATGATCAAGGCTCCCGAAACCATGGGAGGGATCAAGCCTTTCAAGAATAACTCGAGAACATCACGCGCGGCAGAAAAAAGGGAGGATGAGGCCATGGCTCTCCTCTCTCATCTATCTCCTCAAAAGCCACGGCATTCCCCATACTGCCACGGAGAACAGTAGGAGAACGGCCGAAAAGAGTTTGGCATTCATTCTCTCGCCAAAAGATCCTCTGTGTTGGACCTCCTATTTAAAACCTTATGATCCTTTCCACTAGAGGAAAGTTATAGAACTTAGTTCTAGAGGATTCCTCTAGTGGATATAAGAATAAGAGAAAGAGAGAAAGAGAGAACGGCACGTTTGAAGTGTGAATTTATTTAGTTGTTTGTTTATCTATTTAATTGGAGCCTAGTATCTCCATCCTCCTTAACAATTCCAACACTCAAACACACCAATAAACCAACCACAAACCAAACAAACAACAACAACAACAACAACAACACTTTTTATTTACACTTGCCTTTCCATGTTTTCTTTCTCTCTTTCTCTCTTATATATACCACAAATCTTTTATAGCCAAACTAATAATCTCGGAGTAGTGGTTTCAAATGGTCCGAAACGACGCTTCACTTTTGCGGCAGAACCGGATTAATGAGATTTCAAAAGTAGTGGTGAAACTTTTCGCGAAACACAACGAGAACATTCCTCTCAAGAATTTGCTGGCATGGATCAGTGTGAATATGGGCCTCACTCATAAGACGGCTCTCGAGTATCTTGAGGATATTTGTCGAGTGAGAGGTTGGTCCATAGATGAGGAGGCCGATCTCCTCCGGAATCCAGAGTTCGACAAGGAGGAACAAAAGAAGAAATGAATGAGGCTCTCCTACAATGGACCTTGAAGATGATTCTCGAGGTCCAGAAACACGCGGAGAAAGATGATTGTTATTCGTGCAAACAACTCTTAAAGGCTCCTCACATTCAACCCTTGCTCGAGTTGCCAGCGTTGGAACGAGTGAAAACATACTTGGCGCGCGCGGAGGCCTCTAAGAAATGAATAATGAAGGCAAAAACAAAACTCTAAAACATCTTTTAAAATGCCCTTATTGTGGAGGTCCGGCTAATCACTATCACCCGATCAGTTTGAAAGGGAGAACCCTTTTGGTTTTGGTTGAATGTTGGAGCGGAGACTTAGACAAACCAAGCCTTGCACATTTGTTTATAGTCAAACTGAAACTCGTAACTCGATCTCGGATCATTGAGGAATTTGAGCCAGAGCCAAGAAGTGAGGCAGAAAAACAATGAATGAATACAACAAGGTCCGGAGGAAAGTTGAGAAAGAAATGAAGGATCACGCGACTTTCGGCCAGTTGAGCCATGAGGGAATCATAACCGGAGCTTGGTTCATCACCTTGATGGATGCCGTGGATGTCGCGACTAAGCTCATCATGGAGCGGAAAGAATGAGCGGAGGCCTCGAGCCGTTCCGAAAGGATGCTCCATACTCAAAAACAACGGTTCCATGGGATCGAACTGAAATAGCTATCAAAAGGCTCCTCGAGGATTATGGAGCGGTTGGAATCCAGTGGACCTTATATCGAGGCAAGAATACCTTGAGGTTCATTGTTGAAAAGAAAGTTAAAGGAGTTCTCAAGGAGATTCATGCGGCCGTTCAACCTCCGGCCGTTGAAACAATGGATCGGAAAGGCAATCCTAAGAGGAACAAGAACCAAGAATATCGGATGCTCTATTACTGGCTCAAGAGCAAACTCGAGGCGATCAAATGGGGCATGGTTTCTTTCGAGGATGAGTTTCTCTCGAAGATTCTTTATATTGGAAAAGACGGCCGAGAAACAACGATCGGAGAGGTTATCCTTCCCATGATCGCGGAGGATAAGCTCTTGGCCTTGGTTCTTGACCGTGACTTGAACGCTGCACATAATATTTTGAAGCGGTGTACCGTAGGGCATACGGAAATTAACGCTTGTGGAGTTGTTCCAAGAGGAATAATGGTGAAGCAAGAAGCCCACACCTATTCATAGGTGGGAGTATGTCACAAGCATCGAAAAAACGCGGAAATAAAATCATCATGGTGAGAGAATGAGTGAGGATGAGGAGAAAAGAAAGCAAGTTCTTTATGCTTTCAATATCGTCATGGAGGCCAAGATCAGAGCCTTGACCATATTGATCAAGAAGTATTATCCAGAATGGAACAAGGCTACGATCAAGGAGGTTCTTTCCGCTGGAGTCGATATGTCTTATGCCAAGGACAAACTGGAGGAGTGATGAAATTGAGTGAACAGAAAGAGGAGCCTAAAAGTTGCGATAATTGTGGAATCGCTCCGCGGAAATTAGAAGCGGTGTACCGTAGGGCATACGGAAATTAACGCTTGTGGAGTTGTTCCAAGAGGAATAATGGTGAAGCAAGAAGCCCACACCTATTCATAGGTGGGAGTATGTCACCTCACTGTGCTGAGGTATGGGAATCTCATGGAGGATGCAACCAATGGGAAAAATCCAAGAAAGAGCCGAGCGAGAACTCAAGGACCGAGTAAAGCGCGCTCACTCGAGAAAGATCCGGAATCCAACATATCTCGAGGAGGGAAATAAGAAAGAGCGCGAAGGTCTCCGGCAACAAGCGGAGATCCACGCGAGCAAGAAAGCCGCGGAACAAGGCTTTCAGAAAAAGCGAACTGAAGGAAAGAGCTTGGAGGATTATGAATGATGCAACAACCGGAAACTCCTCAGAAATGTCCGTATGTCGGCCAAGATCTCGAGAACTATTATCTCGTATGCAAGGCCTCGAACTGGAACAAGAAGAAACCAACGGATGACACTCCGGATTTTCGGCCGATCGGCCGAGAGGAGATCTTCGCTTGTTGTAGTCTCGCACATCTCGAGTGTCCGGATTTCAAGAGGATGAAGAAACGCGAGGAGGTGAAATGAATGGGAGAGAGAGTTCGTGATCGTTTACAAGAATTGAAAGAGAAGAAACTCAAATGGATCTTGATACTGGCCGCGCTTATGATGGTTGGAATGTTCTGCATGGCTTTTGTGATCGTTGCGTTCCGCGCTGGCTCCGGCCTACTGATTGCCGGATTCGGAATCGGTTTGGTTGTGGATATTACTTGGATCATCTGGATCATCAAGAAGAAGTTTGGAGATCTCGACTTGTGAGGCTCCGGATCTTCTGTATTGCGGCCTACCTCTTTCTTTTCTTATTGAGCGGTTTCATGCAAGATCCACTTTCGGCCATGCTTATCGCGGCAATTTACGAGATCGGCCTCGTCGGCCTCTGCCTATTCTACAAGAGCGCGTTTCTTAATTCGGCATTAAGATGGCTCTACCTCGCTCTCGGTTGCTTGCTCATCTTGCTCGCGTGGATCTGGCTCCAAGTTCTCAGCGGAATCATTCCTCTCGGCTTGTTTCATTGACCGCGCGCTTTCTCCTCCTCCGCATGACGAGGTAGCCTCCGATCACTGAGGGAGCGACAACGATGGCCATGATTGCATAAACCATCTCGATCGGGATCTCCGGCAGATTCGTATAGCCGTTCACCAAGAAGTTGAGAACTATGGAGCCGTAGAAGATGAGGTTCTTGGTGAGGATTTCCACGATCGGAGATCCGGCCACTTGAAAGTTCAAGAGGATGTTTCCTCCGAGGATTGCGCTCGTGTGTGTTCCTCCGGAGTTTATTCCGAATGCCGCATTAACGTGGCCATAGAGTGGCAAGGTCCACGATGATCCGGAGCCGGATGGAGTGAATGTGATCGTGATAATGCCGTAATAGGTTAGAGCTTGAGCCGTTATGAAACTTAGATAATCGATCTTGATGTTGTAGGGAGCCGCGAGTGAATCCATGAAGAGAACGGCTATCTTGTTGTTGGAGATTGAGGGATAACAATGGATGGTGCTTGCCAGAACATCCGTGCAGAGTGTAGACTCGCTAATCAACACAACCGCGGAACTCCAAGAGTCATTCTCAAAATGTTGTCTATAACTGATTTCCGTAAGCGGATAGGCTATTCTACTATAATAGAATACCCAACTCTGATTTGTTGCGCTGGCATTGCATGAAACGGCTCCGGTGAGATAAGGAACACTTATGATATTCGCTGTGATTTTAAAGCTCGGCAACCATGAATCCGTTGAGTTTTTCATTATATACATGAGGCTCCCGTCATGGCCTCCTCCGGCAGTGATGTTAAAAGAAATGAAAGATACATGGAGAATGTTTCCATTGGAAACAACACTCACATACTGCATATTTACGAGATCGGAGGTTGCGGAGAATGTAGTGCTATTCCAAGCCGACCCATTGTACAGCCTCATCCTCATAATATCGGCAGTATTGTTCAAGTTAATGAGACCAAACATCTTTCCAGAAGAGCCAGCTCGTATTATGGGATAATCGGTTACGGTCAAACCACCTCTGAGAACTCCACTTTTATCAGTTATCCAACTGCCATTAACAGCATTGTTGGAGAAATACATATCGCGTTTGGCTCCGGCTCCGGTGATTTGATAATTTACAAGCCAGTCATAGCCGGAACTGTTCATCTCTAGACTTGGAAAGTAATTTCCTAGAGAGAGAGAACTCAAGGTATAATTTTGTATGGAGGCATACCATGTTATTCCTCCGGTGTTGTTTGCCAAACCTCTCCGGTAATAAAGAAAATCTGTTCCGTTGAGGATTGCATAACTCACATCGGAACCATTCGAGGCAATATCGAATTGAAAGGAATAATCAACCTTGGAGAGAATCGTTGAAACGGTCCAACTGTCATAACTCGTTTTAAACTTCATGTTTGTGCTATCACAGTAGAAAACCCAGTCTAACCCTTGAATGGATAAGACTCGTTTTTGATATGGATAGACTAGAGCATCCTCCGGAATACCGTAAACGCTATCGATCAATGTAGGATCGAGGTTTGAGGAGCCGGAGGCCAGCATGACCGTTAAGGCCGCGCTTGTTTGATTGAAAAAACAGTATCGACTTATGTCATTCCAGTTGATTCCAACCGCGGAGCCGTTCGCGTCTTGGCTCAAGAACTGATTCAAGGTTGCCTTATAGATCTTGCTGTTGCTGGCCAGCATGGCATAGCTTAGATTTGCCGGAGTGGCCACATAACTTATGATACTCATCTTTATGGATGATTCTGAAACGGCAAGATTGAACGTGATGTTCACACCATAAGGAGATCCGATCAATCGAAAATACTGGAGAACAAACGAGGCATTGTTGAATATTGAAACCGTGAGGTTCGCATTCGTTAAGGTTGGCCTCTGGAACATGAGAGCATCCGATTTCGAGTTTCTGATCAAGAAACTCCCATCACTATTAAAGGTGATGTTGAAAGGCTCCTTTCCAGTTGTTTGATTGTTGAACTTGAGCATGGGAATATATTTGGTCATGGTGAAGGGAGTGGAGCTTGGAGGCAGAGCGGCCATCACAGTCATGGATTTGAAAAATGGGAGAATGGTGATCAGCAAGAAACTTAACAAGATCAGAGCGCGCGCTTTCTTCACGGTTCTGATCCTCCTATGCCATGCCTACCTTGAACTCCACGGTGATCGTGTAAGTGTTGTCTATTCCGGTTTTCTTGGTGAAAGTATCGTATCCGAGCAAGGCATTGTTTCCTATGCCACTCTCGTAGTTTATGCCGATACAACTCGCATTATATGGTCCAACATCTGGATGGATTATGGCCGTGAGGTTCCAATAGCTCGGGTTTGTATTCACAATAATATCGTGAGGAGTTGCGCTCGTGCGGTTCCATTCGTTCGGCAAGGCCGTGAGCGTTTGATTCATGTTCGCGCTCGTATCGGTCCATCCGATGCTTATCTGTGTTGCGTTGAGATTGTAGAGCGTCATGTTGTAGAGGGAGCTATTTCCGAGGAGCTTGGCCGCGGTGATGTTGTAGCCGAGGTATGTGAATGATCCGGCATGGTATTGTTGGAACACGATTTTTCCATACCTCCAGAACGTGATCGTGCAATGGATCGAGAACTCGAGATTCAAATGATGCGAAGCCACTGGCTCTCTCACGAAGATTCCGAGGAGGCCGTATCCGAGCAATTCTCCTCCGAAGAGGATGAGCGCGCATAATACGGTAATCAGAGCGGAGGTAAACTTGTATCCCATCGTTCCTCATCCTTGCCCTTTCTATATTGCCGATATGAATCCCATGAGTGCAAGATCACGAAGATGAAACTCAGCATTCCGAAGAATATGAATCCGAAGAATGTGGCTTGAGCAAAAGCCTCTTGAGTGGCCAAGATCAAGAGGCCAGTCATAAAACTGAAAATCGTTGAGGTCATAAACCAAACGATGGTTTTATACCAGTTGTGAAGATCTTCATCGTCTTGTTCCATGCCGAGAAAGAACGTGATGAGCGAGATCGCGATAAACGTGGAGAGTTCTATCAGAAAGTAATCAGTCATAGATGGATCGCTCCGGTGAGGAACGCGATCCCGAGGAGGCCAACCGCTCCAATGATCAAGATAACAATGAGGAACTTTCCAATGTTGCCCATGTTGAAACCTCCTCCTCTCTGATTCGCTCCGTCTTGCCTCGCTTGATCCAGCAAAACATCATACTGGCTCTCGTCATAATGACTGTCGAAAAAGTAACGGAGCTTTCTCGGATCAACCGTGAACAGCGTGGTCGCTACAACACCCTTAAATCTTTTCTTTATCTTGTCCGATACGGTTGGCTCCTCAGTGGCCTCTTTATCCTTGGCTTGCTCGGGCTCAGTTTCAAACAGAGGACCGTTATCATCCTCACTCTTTTCCGAGAGAGTGAATCCTTGAGTTTTCGCCCATTCCTTAACATTCGCTGGAATCTCCGCGGATTTCTTGGTCTCGTTGAGATCCGCGATCTCCATGGCCGCGAGTGTTTCCTTGTTTACGGCCACGGTTTTCCCTCCATAATGATCGAAGATCGGTCTCCGGATTCCGGCCAGAAAGAACCTTTTGCTCACGAATGGATTGTTGATCCTCGGAACAACGTAGATCGTTCTCTGCCGATACTTGTTCGGACCGCTCATATACTGGCCGGAGCCGAGCGATCTGGCCACTCTGAAAATCACTTGGCCGCTATCATCGGAATCGCTTATCATCACTCCTCCAAAAAGCTGGCATTTGATGAAGGTTCTGGCCTCCGGATTCCGGATGAACATGATGAACAGCGGCAAGAATCCAGCGAGAAAGGTTCCTCCGAGAACAAACATGAGGGAGGCATCATCGAATAGATAGAATCCTATTTCCGTTTTCCTCCCTTTTTCGGAGGCCTCTTGTATCCCTCGCTTGCATGATAATATTTCCGCTGTTTCTCACTTTTGAATTTTGGTTTCTTCTCGCATGGCATTATCCAAGTATGCCTCCGAGCTTTTTCTTTTGGAGTTGTTCCTCGCGGATCGTGAGGCTCTTGTTCCGCTCGGTCAAGACACGGATCTTGAAACCCTTAAGACTATCGTTTATTCTCATGTGCAAATAAGCCTTGAGGTTGTCAAGGAGCATATAATCCGTACTCGAGCGAGCCTTGTTCTTGAGCCTCGCGATCGCAATGTTCACTTGAATCTTGAATGTTCTCGCTTCATTCTCGCTACAATTACTCAGAAAATTGAGCCTACTTATGAGAGGCAAGAGCGGCATGAGGAGAGGATGATAAAGCGGCTTGGTTTCATCAAACAAGTCGAGGATCTTTTCATCGTCAAGAGCTTGCTGATCAAAAGCGATTCCGGTGACTCCTTGCATTTCGGCATTCATGGAGCGGTTTTCATCCACTGCCATCTGACCTTTATTTTGCTCCTTTATGATCATGAGCGAAGATGGACCTGCCGGATCTTTCCGTTTAAATGGCCAAACCAATCCTCACACCTGCCTCATCAACCATTTGAAAGAGCGAAAAAAAATTGGGTTCGCTGTGCGGCTTATCTGAAGATCATTATCGCGGCTATCACAGTGGCTCCGATCATTGCCAACACGGCCAAGCCCAACAGCGGCCAAGAACTGTATATGATGCTCACGGTGTTGTTGAACGCCAAACTCGCGTTTGTCGTTACACCAAGAGTATTATACACAGATTCCGTCTTGGCTACCATTGCCAAGCCGATAGCTGATCCGATGCCTACCGTGATGATTGCGAGGATAATCCCCATGATGGCCATTCCGCCCATGCCTTTCGACAAGTTGCATTTCGCCTCCTTGTGCAAAATATGAACAAAGATTCTATCATTGTATTGAGTATTTAAATTTTGTCAAGTATCTAGTCGAAGAATTTAGCGAGCTTAACGTTTATATGTGACGTTGCCACTTACAAGCGGTGTACCGTAGGGCATACGGAAATTAACGCTTGTGGAGTTGTTCCAAGAGGAATAATGGTGAAGCAAGAAGCCCACACCTATTCATAGGTGGGAGTATGTCACCTCTGGGATGAAAGCGAGCTTAACGTTTATATGTGACGTTGCCACTTACTTTGTAGTATATGCCAAAGGGTTACTTATCCTCACAAACTTCAATCTACTTCTTGAATTACCACTTTGTATGGTGTCCCAAGTATAGGCGTAAAGTTCTTGTTGACGCTATCGCCAAAAGGCTTGATGAACTCATAAGATTAAAATGCCAAGAACTGAAATGTGAGGTTTTGGCGTTATCCATCCAGTCTGACCATATACATCTTTTTGTGAAGTCATCGCCACAGCTTGCTCCCAATAGGATTATTGGAGCAGTTAAAGGGTACACTTCACGGTTGATGCGTCAACAGTTTCCAGAGTTACGCAGTAAACTTCCTACGTTGTGGACACGCAGCTATTTTGTTTCAACTCACGGTCACATTTCAGACAACATGATTCAAAAGTACATTGAAGAGCAGAAGGGAATGTGATGCGAGCCTACCGATTCCGTTTGTACCCTAATCGCTTGCAGGACGAGACGATGCGTCATCATTTGTGGTTGTCGAAGGAACTTTGGAATCGGATGCTTGACTACTCCAAAAGTAAGTACAAAAGCGAGAGAAAGTTTGCTTCCAAAAAAGAACTGCGTGAAATGGTTAAGGGTCAGGGTTTGTTCAGTCAGGTTGCTCAGGAGCTTGTTGACCGTCTTGTTGATGCTACTTGGCGTTTTGTAGAGTTGAAGCGGGAAGGAAAGGATTGTGGGTTTCCACGGTTCAAATCGTTTGACCGACTGAAGAGTTTGTGTTATCCCCAGATGGGCTTCAAGCTTGAGAATAATCACTTGAAGGTAGCTCCGTTTGGAGAAATCAAGTTAAAGTTGCATCGTGAAATCAAAGGAAAAATTAAGACCTTGACTTTGAAGCGTGAGCCTTCAGGAAAATGGTTCGCCATATTCACCGTTGAACAAGAGGAAACACCTAAGCTAAACAATGGTTCAACAGTCGGTATTGATTTGGGGTTGTCTAAATTGGCTGTTGCTTCTGATGGTTCAATTATTGCTAATCCTCGTCATATCAAGAAGCATGAACGTAAGATTGCTTTGTTGGGGAGACAGCTTTCACGGAAAAAGAAGGGTAGCCGTAACAGGTGGAAAGCTAAGGTTAAGTTGGCGAGGGCTTATGAGAAATTGGGTAATTCCCGTTTGGATTTTCTGCATAAGACTTCTCGTAACTTGGTGAATCAGTATAGTTTGATTTCTCTTGAAAACTTAAACATTAAAGGCATGATTCAGGAGAAGTTTGGGAAGCAGATTAATGATGCTGGATGGGGAACGTTGGCAGGTATGCTTTGCTACAAGGCTGAGAGTGCTGGTTGCAAAGTTGTATTTGTCAATCCAGAAGGCACAACACAACAGTGCAGTCAATGTGGAGCTACCGTTCCTAAGACGTTGGCTGACCGTGTGCATAACTGTCCGAGTTGCGGTTTGGTTCTTGACCGTGACTTGAACGCTGCACATAATATTTTGAAGCGGTGTACCGTAGGGCATACGGAAATTAACGCTTGTGGAGTTGTTCCAAGAGGAATAATGGTGAAGCAAGAAGCCCACACCTATTCATAGGTGGGAGTATGTCACCAAAAGGAAAGAAAGCTCC
>Ga0315279_10002204_pt1 | contig 30021 bp, 38 predicted proteins | sample YL17G06_20_MG_FD_203694 | JGI IMG/M metagenome (GOLD analysis project Ga0315279, IMG submission 203694) | Sediment microbial communities from Yellowstone Lake, YNP, Wyoming, USA - YL17G06_20 | ecosystem: Environmental > Aquatic > Freshwater > Lake > Sediment | place: USA: Wyoming | collected...
GCCGACAAGGTAATGGTCACAGTTGGAAGACGACCGAACTCTGATCAGATAGGGCTTGAAACCGCGGGCGTGAACACGGACCCGGCGGGGTTCATTCAGGTGAATTCGCAGATGCAAACCAACGTCCTAGGAATCTACGCCATCGGAGATGTCGTCGGAATACCGATGCTAGCTCATAAGGCATCGAAACAAGGGTTGGTTGCGGCTGAGGTCATATCCGGTCAAGCAAGCACAGGGGACTTCAAGGCGATGCCGAGCGGTATCTGGACTGAACCAGAGATCGCTACGGTGGGCGTTACTGGAGACCAAGCAAAGAAGCTCGGATACGATCCTATCGTTGGCAAGTTTCCACTCACCGCTCTGGGTAGAGCTGTTGCAGCCGGGGAAACCGAAGGATTCGTTAAAGTCATTGCTGACAAGCAAAGCGAGCAGATACTTGGCGTTCACATGGTTGGAGCTGACGTGACAGACCTCATAAGCGAGGCCGCGCTCGCGATCGAGATGGCAGCCACCGTAGATGACCTTGCGTTGACTGTGCATCCTCACCCTACACTCCCGGAAGCGATCATGGAGGCGGCTGAAGCGACCAAAGGAAAGGCAATACATGTCCTGCAATCATCATGACTGCGACTTGGCTTGTTGATTCGCAGATCCACTGTTCCGAGCGAACCTTCTCAAACTGCGGATACTTGAAAGCGTCTTGGAGTCTCGACCGTTCCCTCAGACCTCCCCAATCCCAGACGGGCTCCTCGTTTTCGCGAAGGCTTTCGAGTTCATGGTAGATGTGGATGACCGGAAGGAATTTGCCCACAAGGAAAGATTCGAAAGCAAGAATACGATATCTTTAGGCGGGTTGGGTGTGACAGAGACCGAAGAATGCGGCCATTCTGCTTCAGACTTTCTTCGTTAGGCATTTCTTCCAATTGGGCATCTAGGCGTAACTTGGTTCTCGCCATCGCGCCTGCCGCACAGCGCTTCAAAAAATTCTCCCGTAACTACGTCAACTTACTGCTCATGAATTGATTTTTCCAATTCGACCTTCCTTGAATTGGACTTTCACCATTTAATTATCCCGTATCGTCCCTGCGCACAGCGGAAAGGAGGGTAGACGTGAAATATGAAATATGAAATATGAACTAGAATTCTGCGTTGGATGCTATCTGCCGGAGGCAATGCGGATTGCAAGAGCTCTCCTGACAAGCCATGCTCACGACGAGAACTTTGAAGTCGTGATGGTCCCAGGAAAGGCAGGTGCGTTCGAAGTCAGAAAAGACGGTCTAACAGCATACTCGAAGAAGGAGACGGGCAGACTTCCAGCCCCTGGCGATGTCGAATTAGGGACGCTCCAAACCATATCCCTGAAGCCAGTGCGTAAAGAATCAGGCGGCTGCTGTTAGACGCCACAAAAACCACATTTCTTCAATAACACCTTTTCTTGATTCTTAACGCACGCCGTGGAGGAAGTCGTTTGCGTATACCTCTAATCTTAGGTTTTATCGGCTATGTTCTAGGATTAACTTTGAAGCCCATGTATTCCTTCGGGCGATTTTATCGGAGTCCTAAGCATTTCTCAGTCCAGTTGTTTTAGAGCTTTCTCTCGCTGACCAACACCAACCCGTTGTCACGAACCAGATTGCGAATCATATGACCCCTTTTTGGAGGTCAAGTTTCCTGGTTCTCATCGATGTAGTCCCGAAGGTGCTCCATAGCTCCCACCAATTACGCCAGCGGCATTCCGTCGAAGATATCTTAGAATGGACGCCGAGCACATACGGATCATCGTAGCAGTAGATCCGTGCTCGAGACAGCAGTAGATGTCTAATAGTTCGCCGACGACAAGTACACCAATAGTGTACGTCAGTCTTGAATGATGGTCAACCCTAACGTACAAGAAAGCAACTCGCGTAGATTCGGGTAACTCGCCGGCAATTGACCGTCTATTCTTTCAAACCCGTGCTCCTTGCGGACTTCCCTAGATGTTCCACCAGCAAGGGGTTTTTCTCTATTAGATCTGTGGCTGTTATGATACCTACGAGTTCATTGCCACGCACAATTGGAATTCGCCTGAATTTGTGCCTAGCCATCAAGCTAGCGGCCTCTTCAATTGAAAGGTCCTCTTTGGCAGTTGTGGCCGGCGTTGTCATTATGTCTCTGGCCTTGCATATGCTTGGGTCCAGACAATGTTCAACAACCTTTCGGAGAATGTCTCTCTCAGTGATGATGCCCACCGGCCTTCTCTCTTGAACCACTATGATTGACCCTATGTCGAATCGATTCATCTTCTCAACAACCTCGCTCACGGTCGAGTCTGGTCGCGCAGTCTTAACGTCAGAGCGCATAATCTCCTTAACATACATCATCTCAGACGGCTTAACTCCCGACAACACAACTCACCTACCTGCATCACTACGATCCGTCAACATTCGCTCATTCCTTCATCAACCCTGTAAGCTGCTGCAAGACGCGATGCTTTGTAATCAAATCATTCCTGAGCGTAAATGAAGTGAATTTGCCGTTTTCCTTTCTGGTGATTACGTCCGCGTCCTCCAACATCGCGAGATGATGGGCAACAGTTGAAGGAGGCGCTTGTAGAGCCTTGATTATGTCGCAGAAGCACAACTCTTCAACTTCGAGTAGGCCGAGAATCATTAGTCGGACATCGTGGCCTACCGCTTGAAAGAACCGTGCTCGCTGAGCAAGCTCCTCATGGTTAGCCAGAATGGGATGATTAGCGCGTGCCTTCTTTGCTATGCTGCGGAGTTCCTCAGGTTTCCGTTTCGAGAGAGTGAATTGAGGCACTAATTTGGACATGATACCTTCACTACCTTGCATGGGCTTCCTTCAGGGATGACCCCTTCAATGAAGGTGGGCAAGGCTGTTAAACTTGATTGTAGTCGCCTACTTATCCACAATAGCGCTAACATTGTAGGCATTGTTGGTCGCGGGGGGGTTCATCGAGTCATACTTATAAAACTAGTTTTATAGGCTCATCATTGAGAAGGAGGTTAGCGTTTTAATGCTGTGTATGCGAGATGCGAGAAATTCAATGATGATTGCGATGGTTGAGAAATTAACGTTGAAGGTTGAGAAAACAGAAGGCAACGCATGCCCAACTTGTGGAGGCAGTTTTCAAGGGGCCGCGCTCGAAAACACGCTGATGAGACTGAACGGTGTATTCAAAGCGAAGTACGATGAGGTGACTTACAAAGTCAAGATAGAGTACGACCCACAAAAAGTCAACCCACCAAAAATAACCGAGCGCCTGCAGAAGCTCGGTTACCGAGTTCAAAATGCTTGATGTGAGAGTTCGTGAGACAATACATTCAAGGAACAATCCTATTCACTCTAACCGTAATATTCACCGTAACAAGCTGGATTATCCTACAAACCGGCTTAGTTTATGCGTCTGAAACGAGCATCCTTCTAGCCTTGCTTGGCGTCGCTTGTGGTTACCGCCTCTACGCCAAAGCCCTCCGACTCCTATTCCACAAGAAGATAACCGTCCAACTGTTCGTTGTCATAGCAATCGCCGCTTCAATCACAGCCGGCTACTACATACCCGCAGCAACAGTGGTGCTCATAATACTGGCAGGGACGACCCTTGAGGACTACGTCCTCCACCGAACTAGAGGCGCAATCGAGAAGCTCGTCAACATGAGCCCAAAGACTGCCCTTGTACGTCGAGAAGGAGGAGAGGTAGAATTACCAGTCGAAGAGATCAAGTTGGGTGAAACCGTACTGGTCAAACCGGGCGAAAAGATACCGATTGATGGCACCGTGATTTCGGGATACAGCGCCGTCAACCAAGCCGCAATAACCGGGGAATCGATGCCCGCAGAAAAAGCGAAAGGCAACTACGTATTTGCCGGCAGCATGAACGGCAACGGAGCATTAGAAGTCAAGACCGAGAAGATAGCGGAGGACACTACGCTTGCCCACATTATTCATCTGGTTGAGGAAGCCCAAGAGAAGAGAGCCCCAATACAAAACGTCGCTGATAAATTCACCACCTACTTCGTACCCTCCATATCGACTCTTGCCGTCGTAGTGTTCACAGCCACTTACCTTCTAGTGGGTCTACAGCAGGCAATCACAAGAACCGTATCGATCCTCTTGGTCGCATGTCCTTGCGCATTATCGCTGGCCGTCCCAATCGCTCTCGTCGGAGCCATCGGCAACGCCAGCATGAGGGGCATAATAATCAAAGGCGGCACAAACATTGAGAAAGTAAAAGACGTGAGATGCGTAGCGTTCGACAAAACCGGGACACTAACCATCGGCGAACCCAAAGTCGTTAACATAAAACCCCTAAACATTTACTCTGAAGAAGAAGTAGTCAGGTATGCGGCGATAGCTGAGAAGTTTTCTGAACATCCCATATCTAGGGCTGTAGTAGCGAAGGCTAGAGAGTTGGGGGTAAGCATTCCAGCCCCAACGGAGTTCAAGACAGTTCCCGGCCGCGGAGTCGAAGCCCATTATGGAAATCGGGAGATCCTAATCGGACAAGGCATGATGGACACGACGGCCACTAAGGAAGAGGACCAGGCAATAAGTGAATTTGAGAACGAAGGAAAAACAGTGCTCCCTGTCATATTAGACAACCGAGTAGTCGGTCTGATTGCTGTCGCCGACACGCTGAGAGGGAATTCACGTGACGCCGTAAAGCGACTCAGGCGACTAGGAATCAAGACAGTCATGATTACTGGGGACAACAGGCGAGCCGCCAAGTCTATTGCTGGACAAATAGGCGTCGATGAATTCTACGCGGAACTTCTGCCAGAACAAAAGGTGGAAATGATAGGAAAAATGAAGCATGACAGCATAGTTGCCATGGTGGGCGACGGCATCAACGACGCTCCAGCATTAGCCAACGCAGACGTCGGATTTGCAATGGGAGCCGCCGGGAGTGACGTGGCAATCGAAACGGCTGACGTGGCATTGCTCGGAGACGACTTAACAAAAGTCGAGTACACGATCAAACTGAGCCGAAAGGCCTTCAGCAAAATGAAGATGAACATAGGTTTCTCAATCGCATGGAACGTGCTCGGATTAACTCTAGCCTCTCTGGGCTTACTGGCGCCGATCCTAGCTGCAGTTCTACAGGAAGCGGGCTGCATATCCGTCGTAATCAACTCCTCCCTTCTCCTGCTATACAAGCAGGCTGGCGGTTGACAGGAATGACTTTTGAAAGCCTGCTCGCGGCATGCATAACCTTCCCGCGGCGGTACTCTTCGGAATGCTTGGCGCGATTCGCTGGCACTTGCCTTACGCCGCTTCTCCGTGCGGGTGTAATTCTTGAGTAGCTCCGAAGGGGTGACAGAGCTATCTCCAACGGATCTGGAAAATGGACTTGCTCCGCTAGGAGCCATGCCACTGTTCGCGATCGCCGTCTTCTTGTCCGCCGTAATTTTCATAGTCAACGATCACCTCAAGGTATACCTGATCAGTCGTGAGTCCGCTGTTTCTTAGGGAGTGTCGTTGACGCCGCTTCCACTAGTTGAACGCTCAAAAGAGGAGATAGCACGAGCGATCGAGAGAAGAGTGCGGTCCGTGAAGGATGTTCGAGACTGTAGTAAGCCGAGCGTGCGCCTAACCGGGAAGAGAGTTCGGGTCGAAGTCTCGGTGTCTCTGGACAGTAACCTCGAATTTGAACGCACGCACAGAATTGGGCTTGCCATTGAGAGAGAAGTGAAAAAACTTCTTCCCAATGCCAGGGTTATAATACGAACCAAACCATTCCAAGGGCACTTCGAAAACACCTGGAATATTGTCCGAAACGTAGCGCAAGAGGTACCCGGGATCAGAGGACTGAGCAACATCCATTTGCAGGAGATGGCTGGCAGGCTTACGCTTGATTTGATGCTCGAAGTGAGCGCAAATATGACCATCAAACAGACACAAGAAGCATCACAGGAACTGGAAAAGAGAATTAGAGCGATAATTCCAAGCCTGACCGAGGTGAACGTGCATGCTGAAACTGCTCTCGATCGCATATCTCGCGAAAGGGCCGGGGGTGATACGGAACTGAAATTGTACGTAGTGTATGTGGCGAAGCGTTTTCCGGAGATTAGGAATGTTCGCGGAATCAAGGTGCGAAGAGTGGGTGGCGACCTTAACGTTATTATCGAGTGCGTGTTCGATCCAGATCTCAGAGTGAGGAAGGCCACTGAGCTGTCAAATGAGCTGGGACGACTACTAAGAACTGCATATCCTGAAGTCGCGCACATAATCATCAAGAAAGAATGCGTTGACAGTAGCGGAAGCCGTGAAGCTGGTCGCATGGGATAGGTGATCACGATCAAGGCGGCTAGCCGAGAAATATCTTGAGCCTTCTCGACTCTAGGAAGATTGATGACGAGCAACCTTCAGGTGGCAAGTCGATTCCAAAACAGGGAGACCAGAAAAATCAGAGTGCCGGAGATTACTACAAGTGGCCCAGCCGGTAAACCTGTGTAATACGCAAGTAGGATCCCAGAGGTCGCACTCAATATCCCCGCTATACCGCTCGCAATGGAATAACTGGAGAGCTTCTTGCTGACGTTCTTGGTGGCAGCGGCTGGCACTATCACCAAAGCTCCTACTAGTAGAGTGCCAACCAGCTTGATTCCAATCGACACAACCATCGCTACGAGAAATAGATAAACAAAATTGAACCTGCTCACATTGATTCCACTTGATTTCGCCAGCTCCTCTGAGATTAGGCTCAGAACGGTTTTCAGGTAAATCCATCGGACAAGAACCAGTACAACAATCGAGACTATCACGGCAATCAACGCATCATAGGCTGAAACATTGCTTATGTCGCCGAATAGCGCCTCCAACAAGTCTGGCTGAGGAGTTATCAGGATCCCTATCGCTAACGCGAGAACAAACAGAACACCGATTATAGCTTCAGCAGATAACTCGGTGGATCTCTCAAGGTACCACGTTATTGCTGAGGCCGCAAATAGGAATGCGAAAGCTCCGATGAAAGGATTGAAGTCAAACAGGATTCCAAGCGCGAGGCCCGGTAATGCAACATGAGAAAGCGCATCTCCCACCAACGCCATCTTCTTTAGAACCATAAGCGAACCCACATAGCCCGCGGATAGGCCAACGAAGATTCCCGCAACCAAACTGAATACTAGCGGCTGAGCCATTTGCAATACCTCAGGTCTTTCTGCTAATGCCTATGCTTATCTAGTATGGAGCCGCTACCATAGACCTTTTCCAACAGCGTAGGCTCAGCAAGGTTTTTCGAGTTACCAAAGTATACGACGCCTCTGTTCAATGCAAGGACGCTGTCTGAGTAATGCAAAATCACATGAATGTCATGTGTGATCAGCAAAACAGTGATCCCGACTTCTTTCTCCAGTTTGTTCAATGTCTCGTAGACTACTTCTCTGCTTCCAATGTCTACGCTTGCGGTAGGCTCGTCGAAGAGAAGCACATCGGGTTTATCAGCGATAGCCCATGCGATGAGAACTCTTTCCAATTCGCCCCCTGACAGAACACCGAGTTTCCTGCTCAGTATCCCCATTCCTTCAAGACCAACGGAGGCGAGGCAACCTTCAAACGGGGCTTTGCACTTCAATGATAGAAATTCGCTAACAGCGATTGGAACATCAGTCACAGAGAAATTCTGGGGCACATACCCTATCCTTACCTTCCTGCCCCACTCAATCTTGCCTGTGTAAGGTGTAAAATTCAGAAGCGCTCGGAACAAGGTAGTTTTGCCAGCTCCGTTTGGGCCAACGATCGCCAGAGTTGCGCCTTTTCTTAAATTGAAACTCACATCTTCCAAGATAACATTGTGATTGGACTTCACGGTGAGGTTTGATACACTCAGTAAGACGCCGACGTTGCGCGCAGATTCGTTTGCGAATGTACTAGGCGTATCAAATGAGCTCATTTCGGCTCGCACCAACCTTGTAATACTGTTAGACATCTCATAGGCTTTACTCAAATTGAGGTTTAGACCAGTCGGTTTTGCGTGTGGCTAGACCTTTATAAAACTAGTTTTCTAGTTGTATTCTCGAAAGGCAGGGTAAGCCATATACTCGTTCCGAGGTTGACGAAAGTCTTGGTTGAAGTAAACATGAGTTTGATGCAATTATCAGGAGGAGAATAGGATGAGCACACAGCTTATTCCACCTGAATGGGCGTGGGAGTTTCACGGGCACCAGTGCCCCTTCATGCCGATTGGCTACCGGATGGGGAAACTGGCTATGCAGTACTTGGGCGTGGAACATGAAGCTGACCATGGCTTTTTCATCTTTCCCGAGCTGGGTGAAGGCCACCCGCAGACGTGTATGATGGATGGTATGCAGGTGGCGACAGGCGCGACTTATGGCAAGGTGCTGATGGCTAAGACCTTCTATGGCAAGCTAGCGGCCACCTTCTACCATAACAAGAAGGGCGCCGTTCGGTTCTCGCTGAAACCGGAGTTCGTTGACGCCATGGGCAAGTTCGAGTTCTTCGCATACCGCAAGAAAGGAATTGAGCCTTCCCAAATTCCGTTGGCAGTACGACAGAAAGTAATCAACTGGGTTAACAACCAGCCTGACGAAGCAATCTACAAAGTAGAAGCGAAGCCAGATTTCACGTACACGCCTCCAAAAGGGTCGTTCAACAAGACCAAGTGCAGCGTATGCGGAGAATACGTGTTTGAACGATACGTTCGCTTCAAGGACGGTCAGCCGATGTGCATCCCATGTTCTGGCTTCACGGAATCAAGGCTGGATGCCCTAAAGGGCATGCGGTGAGAGAACGCGATATGGACATCACGCTTCTACTTCTGGTCACCATTCTCTTAGTCTTTTTGACAGGCTTTGTATTCTCGATGTTCGGCCAGGGTGGAGGGTCAGCATACTCCCCGATCCTGATTCTGCTTGGCTACGCGGTATTGCTTTCTACTTCCACATCCCTAGTGTTGAACCTAGTAACATCGGTCTCTGCGGGTTATATTTTCTACCGTAACAAGATGATTGACTTCAGGACATCCCTCGCATTCGTGCCGGGTATCTGCGTCGGCGCCTTTATCGGAGGAGCTCTGGGCAATTTTGTCGATACACGCATTTTGCTATGGCTGTTCGTCTTTTTCCTGGTTGGTGTGGGAGCTAGGTCTATCTACGCCTATTGGGAAAGAGGGCGAGCTGAAAGAGAGCAGCCCCCAGCAGGCTTCTCCGCCGGCATGTACATGCTCATCGTGTCGGCCAGTTTCGCTGTGGGATTTATCTCCGGTCTACTAGGGGTTGGCGGCGGCGTACTCATCGTTCCTTTCATGGTTTTCGTTTGTAAGTATCCGGCGAAGTGGGCGGCTGGATCGTCGCATTTGATTATATCTTTCTCAGCACTTTCCGGAATAATCGGTCATTCAGCATTTGGCAGTCTCGACCTTCCATTGATTGCGGCGACAGGTGTGGCCGTTCTCATCGGTGGAAATCTCGGGGCCAGAACCAGCATGAGGTTCAAATCTGGCGCGATAAAGGCTGGGCTGGGTCTCATAATGTGGGCGCTTGCCGCCGAGCTCCTTGTGAAGCTCCTATGATGTATGTGAGGGGTGCATGAACCCAGGATGAATCATGTGACTAGGCCTATCAGGAAGCTGAACGCGGTGGACGGAATTTTCACGAAGGATAAGCGGGCCAAAAAGGTCACAGGGGTTCTGCAGGGTTAGAACGAACGAGACGGACCGCTTCTAGCATTCGTAGATTCGCTGAATTAGCGGACTCTGATCGCGTACCTGCCAGCCTTAGTGATGCCCATTTTCTTCGCAACTTCGGACGCAGCCGGGTCGATTATAACGATTAAGCCGCTCCAGTCATCGCTTAGGTCCATTGAACCACAGTTGGGGCAAACGGGCCCATTGCTTATGAACTTGCACTTCCTGCAGGCTTTTTCAGTCAAGTAATGTCCTCTTCTCAACCAGACTTCCCTAAATCAGCATGCGACAATCCAATCGAGGTGGGCCGAGATTAAGCTGTCGAATCAGGATGGCTGTGCATAAACTGCCAATCCTTACGGTTCTAATTGTCATCCTAATCTATTCCAGGTTTTACCGCCCAATATGCCCGCTAGAATTAAGCTCCATCAATTGAAACAGGCGTGCTGCCAATGCTCGTCTCCGAGAAAGGAGTGGAGAGAGTTTGTATTTGCTTCGCATAGCTTCACCGTTTCCTTCTAATGTGGGTGCCACGCATTGGTGTGGGATTGAATGTTGCCTAAATGTGCAATGTGCGGCAACGAATTTCCGCTCGAGAAGCTTAAGAAATGCCCGTACTGCGGTCAACTGTTTTGCGAGGATGATTACCCGAAGCATATGGCTTGGGAACATCGACATGAAGGACTTGCCGAAGATGAGGCGAAGCTCTGGCGGGAGAGACGAGAAATCTCTGAGTGATGCCTCGGTCGTAACCTGGCAGAGGGTTCTCTTCTATCGACGGACAGCGCAGGGTATTCTTCTAACGCTCGTTCGACATGTCTTGGTTATCTAGTCAATAAGGCATGACGAGGTAGATGTGCGATTGGACAAAACCATCACAGAAAAGCGTCATTGTGTGGAAAACGGATTCGAATAGCATCATCAAGAATTGGAAAGGTCTGGAATTGCGAAGCAATCGGCCTATGAATGGCAGACGCGAACAGGCCGTGATGAAACTTCCAATTCCACAATACAGGCAAGCCACTCAATTCGCGTGCGGACCTGCTTGTTTAATGATGGCGATGAAGTTCTTCCAGCCCAATCTGCGACTTACCCGTGAACTGGAATTCGACATCTGGCGAGAAGCAAATCTAGTTGAGAGCTATGGCACAAGGAAGGACTTGCTCTTGCCGCGGCAAGGCGGGGGTTCAAGGTCTACACCATGGGAGGAAAACCTCCCTCATTCCTAGGTAAGCATCAACGCTTACACCCCATATGCGAACTGGGAATTATCGGAGATGACCTTTGACCAGATTGAAGCCTCTTGGCACATTACTGACACAAAGACAATGGCAAGTTATGCGACTCAGGGCAACAGGACTAACTCAGGAACAAGTCGCAAAGAGACTCCAAACTACCCGAGAGAACATAAGCATAATTGAACATCGCGCTCACAGAAATTTGAAAGCAGCAAAAGCTACTTTGGCTACATTGGAACAGCTCTCTGAATCAAGAGAACTCATCATACCGACCGGGACAAGCATCTTTGAGGCCACCTCCATGATTCTGTTAAGAGCTGACGTGTTGCGAACTAAAGTGAAAATCAGCGCTGACTCATTTCTAGCGGCCATTCGGTCAAAGTGTAAAGGAAGGATTCGACGCCATCTCCTAACGGCTGTCGTTAAGATCCGGATCAGCGAGAACGGCGCTATTATCATAAGGTGAGAAGCCAAATGTGTTGGATGATGAGACTCCCATGCGGCCAGTAAGATACAACCCAATAGGAATCATTCATTCCTCTTTGAAGAATCCATCCGGCGCTCCTCTGCAATCAATTACAGCGAAACACGTCGAAGGGACTCTCAACATCTTTCCAAAATATGTCCCAGGATTGAAAGACTTGGCAGAATTTTCTCATCTATTCCTCATATACCATTTTCATCTTTCCCGCAAAGTTTCGCTTAGAGTCCAACCTTACCTCGACAACAGAGAGCATGGAGTATTCGCCACACGAGCCCCAGCTCGTCCCAATCCAATCGGGCTATCCGTAGTGAGACTGTGAGCGGTGAAGCGTAACAAGATCTACGTCGAAGGCCTTGACGTCGTTGATGGTACGCCGCTCTTGGACATTAAGCCATATGTGCCGCAGTTTGATGCCAGAAGAGTCCAAAGCATTGGTTGGTATAAGGGCAAACTGAGGATACTTCATCGCACCAAGGCGGATCGAAGATTCACCAGATAATGGGTTTCACACGGAAATCTGTTCAACCGGAAAGTAACAGTTCATCCGCAAGAAGGAGAATGTCTCAATACCGCTTCAGGAATTGTGACACCTGGAGAAGGATTGTTGATAGTTCGAACTGAGAGTAGATTTAAATCGTCGCAGGAATGGCTTCGTGTCAGTCCCACTTGTTCTCTGCTGGCTCTTACGAGCTCGGATGACCGCGTTCTTTCGTCTTTATGACCTGGACGCTAATTTTCTCGGGTTGAATCGGCTGCAGGTATCTAAAATATGGCGGCTCACATGAACGTCATACCACAGGCCGGGTCCTAGGATTCGTGCGAGTCACGTCTATTGCCTCCCAGAACAAATCCAGATTGATTATGGTTATTGCACTCACCCTCTCGTATATGGTGGTCGCGTTTGTAGGCAGCATCTTGGCCAACAGTCTGGCCTTGTTGACAGATGCCGTTCACATGTTTGCTCACGTTGGAACCCTAACGATGACTTTTCTCGCAATTACTCTTGCCATGAAACCCCCAACCCCGGAGAGGTCCTTTGGATATTATCGGCTCGAAGTATTAGTTGCCCTATTAGAAGGTGTGATCTTAGTAGTGATGGACCTGTACATCTTCTTCCAAGCCTATCTACGTTTCCTTAACCCACCCGACGTTCGAGGAGGACCCATGACGGTCGTCGCCATAGTGGGTTTGGTTCTGAACTCGATTGGAATTAAGCTTCTAAGGGGCCCTTCCAAACAGAGCCTGATCTTTCGAGGCGCACTTCTCGAAGTGATGGTACACGCATTAAGCTCCGCAGGAGTAATCGTTGCTGGAACAGTAATCTCTCTGACGGGATGGTATGTTGCTGATCCCGTCGCAGGAGCGCTGATAGGTCTCATTATGATACCTAGCATATACAAGCTGATTATGGGGAGCGTGAACATACTCATGGAAAGTGCTCCAAGCGGTATCTCTCCGGGAAAAGTCGAAGAAACCTTGTTGAGCATCCGTGGCGTTACAGGAGTACACCACCTTCACTTATGGACAATAACTTCTGGCGTCCATGCGGCAAGCGTACACATCACCACAGATAGGTCTCAGGAATGGGAAGCGATCCAAGAACAGGCTAGAAAACTCCTTAGGGAGAACTTTGGGATGGCTCACGCCACGATTCAGGTCGAAGATGAAAGAACACATAGATTGCATTCAGGGAAAACCGGATAGAAAAACGTTAAAAATATCCCTGCTACGAACCAAGTGTTCAGCCACATTCGTTATTCTAGGTCCACGAAAATCGTAGTACACGCGCGGGGGTACGAGTTAAAGTTTGGCGAATCGTCCACTGAAGGTGAATCGAAAAAGCCAAGGCGTACGACTAAGCAAGGCCGAGAAAATCGCTATACCGATCATTATCATAATCGCCATTTGGGTCGTTTACTCAGCGACTCAACCCAGCAGTCCCACTTCCACACAGACTGCGACCTCCACCGGCACATCACAGGTTAGGGGACTGGATTTTACCTTGCCGAACGTGGTGAACGGCCAACCTGTTACGTTATCATCGTTCCGTGGAAAAGTTGTGTTTCTGGAGTTCATCGAGCCTTGGTGTCCCCACTGCCAGACGATGGCCCCTGACATCGAGAGCCTGTACAAGCAATACGGGAATAAGGTCGTTTTCATCTCGGTCGTCGGGCCATGGGCTGGGCCTAACGGACGAGCAACATCTGCGGCTGACGCTGTTAATTTCGTAAATCAATATGGGTCCACATGGACGTATGTCTACGATTCGTCCGGCACCATTATGGGTAACGAGTTCGGAGTCACGGCGACACCGACCATCTTCATCATCGGGAAAAATGGTTTAATCCTCACTTCATACCAAGGCCAACAATCTTACGATACGCTAGCGGCCTATCTCAGCAGCGTTAGCTAAGCTTCTCGCGAGATGCTGACCGCTGGTAGCCTCCCAGCGTAATTTGTTACCCGTGAATTCGTTCCTCGTGGTTTTCAAGTCGTCCCTCAATGAAGGCTTGCACGGCTTCCTCGATTGACCTAACGTCTGTCACGATCGGTCGAATTCCTAGCGAGCGCAAGTTCTCATATGCGCCCATGCCCATTCCCCCAACGACGCAGACTTCGCAATCCGTAATGGGTGCAAACATCATACCATGTCGATGCTCCTCTTCCAGCCCTACGCCATGCTGAGGCCCGTGGTGATGCTGGTTCCCGAAATCCGCATGACCTAATTTGTCTCGAGACTCACGTTTCTCAACATGCCCGTTCTCTATAGTCAAGACAACGTAACCGCGTGCTCGACCAAAATGCTGACTAATCCTCTGCCCATCGTCAGATGCCACTGCAATCTTAGTTATCACCAGTTCACCTCCAACCCGTATGGATAATCATGTCACATGTCCTTCCAGACTGTTCGCATCCATTCTAGGCTTTCTAGTCCCTCTCGTCTTACGGTTCGATACTCCTTCAAAGCCCCCAGACCCTTCGCAGTTATCTTGTAGGGCTTCCGAGCTTTCTCTCCTCTGACTTCGACTATACTCTCAATGTAGCCGTTTTCCTCCAACCAAGAAAGGGTGGGGTAAATCGTTCCAGGCCCTGGTCGCCAGACCCTGCCTGTCCTCTCGAAGATTTCTTCCATGATCTCGAAGCCGTGCATTGGTCTAGTGGATAGAAGGCGGAGGACGTAGGGTTTCAGTATGCCGGGTGGTATGAAACGTATATTGAACGGCCCGCAATTGCATCGCCACCATCTTGGCATACTGATTCCTACCCTACTTCTTCTCCTTCAGACCATTGATTCTCTTCTCAAGTGCAGTTATCTCTGCCTCGAGTTGAGCCTTGTAGTCCTGCATGTCTTGTACGACCTCATCTCTTGTCATGGCAGGTTGCCATCCCGAGACTGGCCCTCGGCCGTACCAACTAGGATCGTCATGGCAGTAGCAGCCACAATGACCGTGATGTCCGTAACCAAAGCGTCCCATCAGATGTCACCTCATATCAGCACCTATATCGGCTACGATATATGACTTCCTCTCACTTCTCAGCTTGAAAATCTAGCCAGGAGAATAAGAATCGTTACTCAACTGAATGCCGGTAAGAGACTGGGCTTTAGGAAGTCTTGCTATGCAAGCGGGAAATCAGATCGTTCTTCGACCTATCGGAGTAGTTAAGACCCGATCTACAGACGACGAGGTCAGGAAAGCGCGCGAAGAATTAGAAGCGACGGTGGAGGTCTTCCCTGAATTTCGAGAAGCGCTTGACGCCCTTGAAGGCTTTTCCCACATCTTCGTTTTGAGCTACATGCACAAGCTACGTCCAGACCAGATTGGCCCTTTGAAAGTCAGACCACGAAGGCTACTGAAGGCCGGTTTCAAACCTGAGGAACTGCCGTTGGTGGGAGTTTTCGCTGTCGACTCTCCTACAAGGCCAAATCCAATTGCGCTAAGCCTCGTTAGGCTTCTACGAATAGAGGGGACACGGCTATTCGTTAGCGGATTAGACTGCTTCGATGGAAGCCCCGTCCTCGACATAAAACCGTACCGCAAAAACTACAGAGCAGAAGACTACGAGGTCCCTGAATGGTACCGCAAGATACTCGATCGGCTCGGTGCAGACATTTGAGAAATGAACTTCGTTCCTTCGTTGGTTGTCAACAGGAGGCTCGGAATAAGAACCAACGCCCCTTATGGGTTCATTCTGAGCTAGGAGGCGCAGACCTGGCCGCTCCCATTTTTGATGGGTAAATTTCGAGAATGCCAAAATTCTAGTGAACAGCATGAGCCGACAATTAATGCGCAAAAACCACTCTTGGGCAACTCGACTCGTTGCCGAGGAGTCAAAAGTTCCGGAACGGAGCATATTCTCATGAAGGTCGAGATATGGGGCTGGTTTTCCATCTCCGTCAGCATAGTTCTAGTGTTATTGAACTGGATGATCGCGGTAACGTCTGGGAGCGTGGCAGTGGGCGCGGAAACCGTTCACAACGCTGTGGACCTGTTGACGGCCGTGGCAGTTCTAGTCGGTTTGAAGCTCTCGACGAGAAAGTCCAAGTCTTTCCCCTATGGTTTGTACAAAGTGGAAAATATCATCACGGTTATCCTGGCCGTGATGATCCTATTCACCGCATACGAGATCGTCAGAAACGCGATCTTCACTGTGCCACACCAACTTACTGTGAATCCATGGATGTTAGCGGCAGTGCTCGTGACGGCTGCTATTCCACTCGTCTTCAGCCATTTCGAATTGCGCGCCGCACGAGAAGCTAACTCCCCTGCCCTCATCGCCAGTGCAAGAGAGTACCGCGTTCACATCTTCACATCTGGCATGGTGCTCGCGGTCCTATTGGCGCAAGGGTTCGGTCTCCCGATAGACCGTGTTGCGGCGCTGGTGATCGTCGTTGCCATCGTTAAGACCGGCTGGGACCTGCTCTCGGATGGGATGCGGGTACTACTGGACACTTCCATTGACCCTGGAACTCTCGATCGCATTCGCCAGATCATTGACAGCGAACCCGGCGTGGCTCAAGTGAAATCCGTCACAGGCCGCAACTCGGGGCGCTTCCGTTTCATCGAAGCTGACATACTGCTACGCTTCCACGATCTGGAGAAGGCTCATTCGGCGACGCATCACATCGAACAAAGAATCCGAGAAACCGTACCTTATGTGGACAGAGTCCTAATCCATGCCGGCCCCTCTGAGCGCACACACACCCGCTACGCTGTGCCTCTTGCAGACTTGCATGGAACGATTAGCGAGGAGTTTGGTGAAGCGCCATACTTCGCTTTGGTTACGTTGCGCCTTGGAGATCGGCAGGTGGAAGAACAACAGATCATCGCCAATCCCCACTCTGGAGTGTGCAAAGCTAGAGGCATCCGCGTAGCGGAATGGCTGTTGGATCAAAAGATTGACGTGGTGCTGTCAAGAGAGAATCTGCAGGGAAAGGCTCCTGGGTACGTCTTCCGCGGTGCGGCTATCGAGATAATGCTGATCGATGCGACAACGTTGACGGAAGCATTGATCAACTTGCCTGAGCAGGCCAAGCCAACTCCATGATCATCTCTGGAAGAGCGAGGGGCTTCGAGGGATTGGCGATTAGTCTTCTGATGTAGTACTGCAGTGTATCCTGCAGGTTCGAGACTCGCATTGCTACGCAGCTATTTCTTGTTGAGTTCCGCAGTATTCGCGACTGTTGATGGATTTCAATTTCTGCAGTCCATGCACCAAACTTCCTATTCCGATTACCCCCACAACGCTCAATACTAGCCCAGTTGCGAGTCCTACTGCGTCTACATTCGGAATTGGCATTCCTGTGCTAAATGCGAACGATTCAAGTGATGGAAAAACGAGAACTAAGAGCCCAACCAGCGCGAAGAGCATCCCTCCATAGTAGAGTGTTCTTCCCGCAGTGTACTTTCCGAGGTAGCAGACGTCGTCTTCGCTGAGTTTCTTTAGTTTCGCAAGGTGCGCGAACATGGCGCCGAACGCGACCTGCATCAGCATTGTTCCCAGACCGAAGAATATGCCCGGTAAGGGGGCGTAGAGAAGGCCAGGTACTTGCGGCGCCAAGACAAACGTGATTATAGTGGCATATGCACCAAACCCGAATCCTGCAACGAGACCATGTACCAATGCCATCCTCATCGAGATATCGTGCATGTGCGCTTCATGCAACGGGACTCTCTTAGCCATCGGAGAATGATGGCGAATGCCATGTAGAAGTGTGTCGAAGGGCAAGTGGAGGTACTTGCCCTTTAGAACGTATGAGCCTGCAACAGCCATGAGGATGCCAACTGCGATGTACACGGGGCCGTCCAAGTTGAATTCTCGATATACTGCAGCTAGGCCAATGAAACCGAGCGTTGTAAGCAGAGCGCGTTGCATCGTGAAACCTGCAGAGAAGGAGAAACCTGCTTTCATTCCGCCCTTCGTGCTGTAACTTCCTATAGAGTAACTGAACGTGATAGGCCACGTGTGTTCGTCTGGCGTGGCACCGTGAAAGAGACCGAGTATGAAGGATATCACGAGGATCATCGAAAGTTTGAGTCCTCCAGGAGGATTGAAAAGTATACTCAGATCGAACAACGATCCCATTCACCCAAATCTATGAACTCGTACGGCCTCTTCCTCGCCTTCGGCGATGGTTCTCGGGTATCTCCAACCCATGCGGACAAAGCCGGGGATGCCCTAAGTAAGAACAAAAAACGTCCACTGCCCTCGCATCCATGGTCTCATCCACTTTGGAAGACATCTCGCAGGCGTCACCCAACGGCACGCCTAGCTTGTAGAGTAACGATTCGAAGACACGGTGCGCCCTGTAATTGTCTCTCAGGAGCTTAGTTCCACTCTCCGTCGACCTGTAACCTGTTGGGCCTCTTTCAACCAAAGACTTCCTCACTAAGCTGTCTAGGAAGCCCAGCGCAGTAGGCCCTCTGACATTCAGGTCACTGGAGATGTCTTTCAGCCTCGCCGGCCAACCATTGGCGGAGAGCTTCTCGACAGTGCGTAGGCAATCAAAGTCCCGCTCGGACATTTTCGGAGCCATTAGCCTCAACCTAATGACTTTAGGGTAAGCCTATATTTAGGCCAATGCCCCAAGGGACAAAGGTTCGGATAATCTGTAAGCCCACGTCAATGTAAAGACTCAGTTTCAGCAGTCAAAGATAGAAGGCGTGAGAGGTTTATGCGCTAAGGTGGTATTAGAAATGAGACAAAACGGAGCGTTGAACAATGAATAGGTTAGAGACCAACATGGCCGAGTTGAAACGAACCAAGTTAAGGATTGAACCTTTCGATAGACACGCACGCAAGTATGAAGCTTGGTTCACAGAAAACAAGTACGCTTACCTTTCAGAGTTACGAGCGCTGCGATCGCTTCTTCCAAGAGGTGGCGTTGGTGTGGAGATCGGGATAGGTTCAGGTAGGTTCGCGAAACCTCTCGGCATCAGTATCGGAATCGAACCATCAGCCGCGATGATGAATATTGCGCACAGCAGAAGCATCGATGTTATCGATGGCGTAGCCGAGAGTTTACCAATTGCAGGCAACGAATTGGACAACGCGTTGATGGTCACGACAATCTGCTTTGTAGTCGATCTTGAAGCTTCGTTGCGCGAGGCGCATAGGATCCTCAAGCCAACCGGTCAACTTGTGGTGGGTTTTGTCGATCGCAAGAGTTTTCTTGGGCGAATTTACGAGCGACGGAAGCGTGGAAACGTCTTCTACTCCGCTGCAAAATTCTATTCTACAGAGGAACTCGTTTACAGCCTTCAAGCCGCGGGCTTCAGTAGGTTCGAGTTTAGGCAGACGATTTTCAATGATCTCCACCAGCTGAGAAAGGTGGAAGCTGTAAGGAATGGGTACGGTGAAGGAGGCTTCGTGGTCGTAGCTGCTTCCAAAAACTAGGCTCTCTCCTGTCACATGTCTTCGATTCGAAGGTTATTTCATATCTTTTAGTTGGCCTTCAGATCGAAGGGCAACGATCTGAGCCATTATGCTAAGTGCGATCTCAGCTGGAGTTCGAGCTCCGATGGCTATTCCTATCGGCGCCTTGACTTTTCTGAGGAGTTCTTCCTTTATGCCTTGTTCCTTGAGGTGACTGAACGTTGTCGCGACTTTTTCTCTGCTTCCAATCATGCCAATATATCCCGGCAGATTCGCCTTTGAGAGGCATTCCTTGAGAACAACCTCATCGTGTTCATGCCCACGTGTGACTATGACAACAGAGTCGTCTTCGTGAAAGTCAATAGACTTAGTCACATTGACAAAGTCTCCCATCTTCACCTCGTCGGCTTGTGGGAAACGCTTCTTGTTGGCATATTCCTCGCGGTCCTCGACAACCACAACGGCAAATTCAAGAGTCTTGGCGAACTGGACTAACGGAACTGCGATATGCCCACCTCCGAAAACATACAGTGCCGGCGCTCGTTGGATCGGCTCCACGAAAATCTTAATCGTCCCACCGCATAATGCACCCATGCTATCAGCGCTTTGCTCATTCAGAGTATACTCCAGCAGGGCTGTTTTCTTGTCACGTAAGCACCGTAGAGCTTCCTCTCGAACCTTGGCCTCAAGTAAACCGCCCCCAACTGTGCCTAGAATCCTGCCATCTGGATAGACGAGCATTCGGAACCCTGTTTTTCCCGGAACACCTTCTTCACCGCCGACCACTGTTGCAAGAGCAGCACTGATTCGCTCTCGCCTTATCCGCACAATCTCTTCAAAGATATCAGGCATCTCGCCATATTCCTCCTGCGATAATCTGCCAACTCGATAACATCGGCATCATCTTGGCGGCTGTTTTCTCGCTACGTTTCGGAAGTTCAACATTAGCATATCGTAGTTAGCTGCCAAGAATCAGTATAGGCCGGTTATGATTCCATCGTCGGTCAAGGCGATGTTCTCTGCTGCAGGTCTCTTTGGTAGGCCAGGCATCGTAACCACGTCTCCCATGTAGGCGATGTTGAAGCCAACTCCGGCTGCCACCTCCAAACGCCTTACCAAGGCGGTGAACTCTCGAGGTCGACCTAATCTCGTGGGGTCGTCTGAGAGTGAAAGTGGCGTTTTGGCAACGCATACAGGTTCATTGACCAGTCCCAGCGCTGCAATGCGTTCGAGGTCTTTCCTCGCGTCGAACGTGTACTCCACGCCAGTTCCGCCGTACAGATCCTTAACGATTGCTTCCAGCTTGTGCTCTATGGGAGCCTCCAGTGGATAGATGGGGGTGCTCTTGTACCCTTTGTTGGCTGTCTCTGCTGCTCGTTCAGCGAGCTCGACCGCCCCCTCTCCTCCCTCTTCGAAAGCTGTCGACAAAGCGAATGGTACTCCTTGACTACTGCAGAATTGCTCTACGAGCTGTAACTCCTCTTTCGTGTCGGACTGAAACTTATTGATCGCAACAACAGGCATAGGACCAAAGGTGCGAATATTCTCAATGTGTTTTCCAAGGTTTCCAAGCCCTCGCTTTACAGCACCAACGTCGGGTGAGTTGAGTTTCTCTTTCGCAGCTCCTCCGTGATGCCTGAGGGCTCTCACTGTTGCAACTATGACGGCTGCGTCGACGTTGAACCCTCCTGTCCTAGACACGATGTCAACGAATTTCTCCGCTCCCAGTTCTGTTGCGAAGCCAGCCTCGACAACGCAATAATCAGCTAAACACAGGCCTAGCAGTATCGAGACTAAGCTGGCTGTTCCATGAGCAATGTTTCCGAAAGGACCACCGTGAATCAGGGCTGGTGAGCCTTCGCTTGTCTGGGCAAGGTTAGGTTCAAGTGCATCTCGCAGGATCGCTGCCATGGCACCAACGGCTTTGAGCTGCCTCGCCTGAACTGGCTTTCCGTCTTTCGTGTAACCAACGATTATTCGGCCCAGCCTCTCTTTTAGATCTGGATAATCTTTGGCTAAGCAGAGGATTGCCATGACTTCGGAGGCGGCCGTTATTATGAAGCCATCCTCACGCGGAACCCCATCCCTCTTCCCGCCGAGCCCTATTATGGTTCGGCGGAGGGCGCGGTCATTCATGTCGATTGCGCGGCGCCAGCTAATCGTCCTCCAATCGATTCCCAACTCATTGCCTTGAAACAAGTGGTTATCGAGCATTGCAGCAAGCAGGTTGTGTGCGGCACCGATTGCTTCAATGTCTCCCGTGAAGCCCATGTTAATATTCTCCATAGGTTCAACAGTAGACTTGCCTCCTCCAGCCGCACCGCCTTTAATTCCAAACACGGGCCCTAAGGATGGTTGCCGTAGGCAAACAACGGAACGATGGCCTAACTTGTTCAAGCCCATCGAAAGGCCGATGGAGGTAACGGTCTTCCCTTCACCGAAAGGTGTAGGCGACATCGCAGTCACGAGAATCAACTTTCCATGTCGTGTCCTCTTGCAGTAGTCGCGTAGCGAAGCGTAGCTGATTTTAGCTTTCCATTTCCCGTACGGTTCTAGATCACCCTTCGAGATTTCTAGTTCTTCGGCAACCTGAGCAATTGGTTTCAAGCTTTCACGTCACTTCACATGGTGAACGTAGTTATTAGCAGCACCCTTCATGTAGCGAGTCGATTCCAAAGCATGGCAGCCAAGAAAATTACTGTTCCAGAAAGAACAACAGGTGGCCCGCCGGTAAACCTGCGTAGTACGAAAGCAGAACTCCATAGAGCGGGCTTGCTTCCTGTCTTTTTTCTCGGCATGTCACGATATCATGAATGCGAATTTAGGCTGTCGAAAATCCCGAATCTCTGTGGAGATAAATCCCCATCTTCTGGAACTGTTAGAGCCATTTTCTTTAGGGCTATGAGTTAGCCGATGTAGCCTGCTTATTGGCCGATGAAGAATCCCGCAACCAAACTGGAGACGTACGGCTGGGCCAAATGCAGTATGCCATGGTTTAGATAATGCTCAAGGGCTTCTAGTATGGAAGCGCTGCCATGCTTGAAACGTTGAGCGAAACGTCGCGCGGATTCGTTGCTTAATCCACCCTGTATGACAGATAAGGTTATTTTAAGCCCATTCCAAGAGCAGAAACTCTACGTACCGTTAGTCCTTGTCGCCTTAAACCTCTGACAATTACTGCACATCGAATTCCCCGATATCCCAGATTGCGCTCTAATATTCGCTGACCAAGTCTTGTGTTTGGTTGTTTTCCGAGAGGATTATTGAGATACCAGCTGTCTTTTCCATATCCTGTGAGTACAACCCAATGTGGAAGACCATCGTTCTCCCCAAATAACGATGTACTTGTTAGCAGGATGGGAACATGCGATTTTTCCAAAACCCTCGTCAGCTTCCGCAATTGCACTCGTGAACTAATGTTCCGGAGGAACATGGACTTGAATTTCGCTCTTGTGTCATCGTAGAGCAACTCAAGCATTTTGTAATCGATGTTAGGAATTCTGTCGGCAATCTTGTCCACGAATGAGTGCGGCAGTATTTTTCCCATCGTGTAAACGTCAAAACCCCGTCTTGCTGCTGCTAGCGCTAATCCTTCCTTGCTTGTACCGTAACTCTCAACGAGGTTAGCCTCTCGCCACAGGTCGAATTCCAACTTGCGATCGAGATGGAGGGTTGGATTGAAGAACTTCATCGCCATCATCAGGCATGCCGGTCCGCAGGTGAATTGGGAAGCCTGACGGTAAAATGGAATAGAGAGGTTGAAAGAGGCGGCGCTGCGTTGTCTCGACTTTGACGTCAACCGGTACCCGGTGCGCTTCACTCTCTTCGACTTCTAAACATCCTTTATCGCTGCTTGGACCTTTGCAAGGATATCTTTGGGTATCTCGGTCATTCCATGTGCAGTCTTAGCGTGGTCGGCAATTTTGGGCATTAGTTGCTCGGTCGTGTTGGCCGTAGTTTCGAAGCCACAGTTCATACCAATATCAGCGCATTTGAACTTCTTCGCCACGATCAGTCACCTCCCGTCGGCACCTGAACCGCAACTTGTACATCGATGCCCTTCCTTACGCTCTGAGTGACGATGCAGAAATCTTCGAAAATGCCAAGACAACGTTGCATGCGTTCCCGATCTTGCTCGCTTACCAGATCAGCTTTTATGTTGACTTTGACTGCCGTAATTCTCCAGCGGCCTGCGTCATTTCGAGCTAGGGTCGTGTAAACCTTCGTAGAGACATGCTTCAATGAGATCCGAGACTTCTGAAGACAGAAGAGTAGACTTGCGCTTAGGCAATGTCCTATGGCACTGGAGAGGATTCTGGCGGCGTTTGGTCCTGTCTCGGTGCCGAGCGGCTTCGGCTCATCAATTATTAACCGTGGAAAATCTTCTTTGTCGAAGGTGGCTTGAAATGCGTAGTCTTTGACCTGTTCGAGGCTTGTCGTGAGTTCTTCCAAGATGCATGACCTCACGTAACCGTGATTTTCGTTTCATCTTCCATTTCGATTACGGGAATCTCAAGATGTAAGACTCCGTTCTCGTATGTTGCCTTGGTTTTCGCGGCCTCCGTTTTGCAGCCTACATAGTAGATGCCCGAGTAGATCACATCCCGTGCCGGTGCGTCAAGTCGGAAGCCGTCCTCGAAGGTGTGAACCTGGATGTCTTTCTTATCTACGCCGGGTATTTGTATGTCCGCGACTACTTTGTTTTCATCTATTCCGCAGCAACACATTGGTTGTACACGGAATTTTCCTTGTTCCTGCATTGTCTCACCTCCTTTCTATCCGAATGTTTGGGAAGAATGCTTCGCTGCGGCTTCGACATGACGGAGGAACTCTTCTTCCGGTTGCAATCCCAAGAGTTCGACAGTCTCGTTGATCACAATCTTCGGAACGCCCATCACATTGTACTTGACCGCGAGTTCGGGGAATTCACTGATCTCGATCATATCCGCCTTGATGTGAGGGTTTTCCATAGCGAACTGGTGTGCTAGGCTTACAGCTCCCGGACAGTACGGGCAGGTCGGAGTCACGAAGACTTTGATGTGAACATCGGCTTTGAGTCCATTAAGGGCCTTTCTGGTTTCAGGTGAGAGTTCGGTCTCTCCTCGTGAAAGCTGGATGATGTCTTTCAAGAGGGTGTTAAACTCGTATCCAGCTGGGATTCCGTAGAATTTCACTCGCGATCCCTTCTCACCAGTGATTACTGTCGCCGGAACTTTGTCTACACCTAGTTGGGAAGCTTTCTCCTTGTCCTTAAGAAAATCAAAGACTTCAACCCTGACCTTGTCTGTCAAGCTGACCAGCTCTTGGGCAAGCCCGCGATTCTCTTTACAGTAATCACATTCGTATTCTTGAGTAAAGATATCGAGAGTCACGGGTTTCAAGAGCCTCTCCGCAAGATCTACTTGCAGTTGTTTTTTCTGCGATTCAGTCAGAAGGCTCATTCAATGTGACACCTCCAATACCGCTGATGTCGCCATGCGGCGATCTTGTTCGAGCAAGTCTCTGAGAATCTCTTGGATGAGAGAGCAGGCATCAGCGATCTTCGGGTGCGAGGCCTTATAGTACACGTTCATGCCGACCCGTTTAGTAACTACTAGCCTTCGATGCCGAAGAGCTGCGAGATGCTGTGACAGATTGGATTGCCCTGTCCCTACCAGTTTCACTAGTTCATCCACGGTTCGCTCTCGTTTAGAGATCAGGTCCAGAACCTGTAATCTTACCGGATGCGCGAGAGCTTTGCAAAGTTCCGCTTGAAGCCTGTAATCTTTCATGACACGTCATTCTGAACTTATTAGAATACCTTAATAAGCTAACCCCTGAGCTGTTCGAAGATGTCCCTATACTCGACTTCGTTTATTGAGGTAGATGGTGAAGAACCCTGGCCAAAGTCAATGCCTCAGAGCTAATCTATGTGAAAGAGATTATGCAGAGGAACGTTAAGACTGCCCATCCTGACTCAACCGTCAAAGAAGTGGTTGAGAAGATGAATCGATTCAACATAGGTTCCATCGTCATCGTTCAAGGGGAGAGACCGATTGGCATCATTACCGAGAGAGACGTTCTTCAGAAGGTTGTTGAGCATTGCCTGGACCCAAGCCTATGCAAGGCCAAGGAGATAATGACGACACCAATTCTAACCGCCGGAGAAGACATGTCGCTTGACGACGCTGCTAAGTTCATGGCAAGCCGCAAGATCAAGAAGATACCAATCGTCCGAAACCAAACTCTCGTCGGTATCGTAACAGCGACAGACATGATGGAGAAGAATCCAACGATCGTGCACGTTCTGGGAAGAACTTGAGTTAGAGCATAATGGCGACAGATCCTGTCTGTGGTATGTTCGTAGAGGAATCACCAGACACTCTGCACGCTACGGTCAATGGCACAATGTACTATTTCTGTTCCGAATCATGTCTCAAGACGTTCGTTGCTCCAGAGCTTGAGCTCAAGTCTTTGAAAAGGAATGTCGCCCTAAGCTTAATTCTTGGGATTCCGATTCTGGTCCTCTCCTACGTAACTCTTCTTCCCAGCTCGATCCCTGTTGGATGGTTGCTGCTGGCATTAGCAACCCCCGTGCAATTCTTCGCTGGGTGGCGATTCTACCAAGGAACCTGGAACGCAATTAAGATGCGCTCATCCAACATGGACTTCCTAATCGCTGTGGGAACCTCTGCCGCTTACTTCTACAGCTTGATCTACGTTCTCTTTCCCGAAGAGTTTCCTTTTGGCGGTTTATTCTTTGATACTTCTGCAATGATCATTGCGCTTATTCTGATCGGAAGGTTACTTGAACAAAGCGTCAGGAGCAAAGCAACCGACGCGATAAGAAAGCTTGCAGGGTTACAGCCCAGGACTGCGAGAGCAATACGACCTGATGGTACCGAGGAAGTGATTCCAATTGAAAAAGTCGCTGCCGGCGACATTTTCTTGGTAAGGCCCGGAGAAAAGATTGCAACTGATGGCGAGGTCATCGAGGGGCACTCCTCCGTAGATGAGAAGCTCGTGACCGGCGAGAGTATTCCTGTGGAGAAAACAAGTGGAAACCAAGTCATTGGAGCCACAATAAATGGCTCGGGTTTTCTCAAGGTTAGAGCAACACACGTTGGGTCGGATACGACTCTATCAAAGATAGTGCAGGTCGTGCAGGAAGCTCAAAACACAAAAGGGCCTGTGGAAAGGCTCGTCAACACAATTGCGGCGTACTTTGTGCCGATTGTGATTACCGTTGCCCTCGCATCTTTTGCCTTCTGGGTGGGACTGGCTGGAAAGCCTATCAGTTTTGGCTTCACAGCCGCTGTGGCGGTCCTCGTAATTGCCTGTCCCTGTGCTCTCGGACTCGCAACTCCTGCCGCGATAGTAGTCGGGGCAGGAAAGGGGGCGGAAAACGGAATCCTGATCAGAGGAGGCGAGTACCTTGAAAGGACTCAGAAAATCAACACAGTTGTATTTGATAAGACTGGTACTCTCACAAAGGGCGAGCCATCCGTCACGGACATTCTGAACCTGGATCCCGCCACTACGTTTTCTGCCTCTGAGATTTTGAAGTTCGCAGCGATTGCGGAGAAGCAGTCAGAGCATCCTCTGGCTTCAGCAATCCTGAAGCGGTACGAAGAAACCTTCCTAAATGAACCCCTGCCAGACCCGGATTCGTTTAGTTCAGTGCCAGGGGAGGGGGTCCACGTTACGTATTCTGGAAATGACTTTCTGTTTGGAAACTCTCGATTAATGGAGGCGAATGCGCTGAGGCCTGAAGAAAACACGAGAGCTCAGCTGGACGACCTTCGGCGGCAAGGCAAGACAACAATGTTGCTCGCTGTGAACAAGAAGATCGCCGGAATAGTTGCGGTCGCCGATACAATCAAGCCTTCCGCGAAAGAAACGATCGAAGCCCTTCGAAAGATGAACATTGAAGTAGTCATGATTACGGGCGATAACAAAGAGACTGCTTCAGCCGTAGCCAACCAATTGGGCATCAAAAGATACTTTGCTGAAGTCTTGCCGACGCAAAAGTCTGACATGATAAAGCAACTACAAGATGAAGAAAAACGCAAAGTGGCTATGGTTGGAGACGGGATCAACGATGCCCCGGCGCTTGCTCAGGCGGATGTTGGGATTGCAATCGGCTCTGGTTCCGACATTGCGGTCGAAACTGGGGGACTGATTCTCATGAGAGACGATCTGAGAGACGTGGTCGCAGGCATACAGCTATCACGCAAGACGATGGGCAAGATCAAACAAAACCTCTTCTGGGCGTTCCTCTACAATGTCGCTCTAATCCCAGTTGCGGCGGGGCTACTTTATGTCGTCATTGGTGTTCTATTGAATCCGATACTTTCGGGCGCCGCCATGGCGCTCTCTTCTGTCACGGTTGTCACAAACTCTCTCAGCCTCAGGCGTTTCAAGCCAAGATTTTGAGGGTTCAGCCTTGAGCGATAACGACCTAATTTCTTTCTCAGCGCTAAGCCTTGTGTGCATCGCCTGTACTCCAATCTTCAAAAGAGAGCTTCAGAAACTTCCTGGAATTAAGAATGTGAAGCCGATAGTTATGTTGAACATGATCAATGTCGAAATAGACTCGAAGATCACTACAACGGAGGACGTTAAGAACGAAATCCTGAAGATCGCAGCCAGAGCCGGCTTGAAAGAGAAACTCGTATTCCATAGCCAGAAACATTAGGTGACGATCGGCCGCCGAAGTATTTTCGTGGGCCACGACGAGAATCAGTTGTTCGCCTTGCGCAAATCTATGTCCGTGGTGCTAACAGACTTCATGGTCGAAGCAACACTCCATTCTCACTTAACTCCCCGTGCGAAAATCGCACTGGTCTGAAAGAGATTTTTCGTCTCTTGCATTGAAGCACATTCTCATTTTACTCTATATTCGAAAGGTCCTAAAGCAAAGTGCGCAAGTCGCGTTTTGATTGAGCATGGTCAAAGTAGGCATAATGATCTGCGATAGGGACAGGACCTGCACTGGGAACAAGTGCTTCAAGTCGATCATCGAACGTGACGGAGCATTCGCAGAGTACGCTGAGGATGAACCCATAGAGGTCGTGGGGTGGATGGCTTGTGGCGGCTGCCCCGGCGAACGACTCGAATCAGCACCTGCGGACATGAAGAAGTACGGTGCCGAGGTTATCCACCTCGCCAGCTGTTACCTAGCAGGCTTCCCAATCTGTCCGTACATTGAGGATCAGAAGAACTACATAGAGAAAGTGGTCGGGTTGCCAGTTAGAATTGGTACCCACCCTATGCCGCGAAACTACATAAACGCCCATGAGCAACTTTGCGACTGGAAGAGAGATGGCGCAGCCAAATGGTTGCCTCGAATCACTCGAAACAAGAAGGACGCCGACAAGTACGACTCCACCAACCCGAACTTCCTCAAAAAGTAATAGGCGCTTCTGATCGTTACCGGTCGCGTAGCTTCATCTTTCGAAAATCAGAGTACACAATAAGAATCATATAGCTAATTGTTGGCTAGGATTGGCCATTGGGCGGGTGGGTAAAGTCAGATTCCTTGTATATGCAGTACCAAGTCGCAGTGGAAAGCGAATAGGAATCGTTTGAACTTTATGCCAGTTTCATTCTGAGTGGGCATGGGGATGGATGTGAAGGACTTGCCCGTGTCTGTGCGCATGAACATGGACTAGGTTGGCGTTCAACAGGAGATCCCAGTTGCCGAGCATTTCCTCTGCTGATCCCTCGCCTGCTATGCCGTGTTGCTCGGTCATGATGATACAGCGGTCAGATGTGTCGGCTGCAAGTTCAAGATCGTGAGTAGCCGTAATGATTGTCTTGCCGCTATCATGCAACTCTGTGAGGAAGCCTTCTAGCCAGACTTTGGTGCGTGGGTCGAGGTCTGAGCTGGGCTCATCCAGCAGGAGGACATCGGGGCCTAATGAAAGGACTGACGCTATAGCCACTCTTCTCTTTTCGCCCTCGCTCAAGCTTTGGGGACTACGATTCCTGAGATGCGATATTCCCAAGAGAGAAAGCGCTTCATTCACCCGTTTCTCCACATCCTGTTGAGACAAGCCAAGTTGCAAAGGCGCGAACGACACGTCTTCCCAGACTACCGGCGAGAATAGCTGGGAATCAGCATCTTGAAAGACCATCCCCACTCTTCGTCTGAAGTAGCGAGTGAATTCACTTCTGTTCAACTCCATTCCCGCTTCGCTTAATGCACACCCAAACGCTTTGACGGTCCCCGACGAAGGGAAGATTAGGCCGCATAGTATCTTGAGGAGCGTGGATTTCCCTGAACCATTCGCGCCAAGAATGGCGATCGATTCCCCCGCCTTGACGTTCATCGATATGTCACTCAGCGCAGTATGATTGCCGGAATAGGAAAAGGACACGTTCTGCAGTTCGAATACGAACTCACTATCTTGATCCATCTCAGATCCCGTTGAAGACGGCGATATTGCGAAGCATGAGCAGTATTGCGCCCAGTCCGATGAGAAAGGCCAAGAAAGCCCAGTCAAACCCTTGAGCGTGGAACCTTGTAATCTTTCTGACTTTCCCGTCGTAGCCGCGTGAAATCATTGACAAATTAACAAGCTCGCTCATATTCATTGACCGTCGGAAGAGAACTCCGATCGTTGCACCCAACCACTTTCTCACATCTCCACCTCGTTCGGGCCTCAGCGTCCTGCTCTTTAGAGCCATAGACATGTCTTGGGCAATGCCGACTAGGACGAACACGTACCTGTAAGTCATACTGAGTATCATCACGAAGGCCGCTGGTATCTTCAGGCTTTGTAGAGATGCGAGCAGAT
>Ga0315279_10002205_pt1 | contig 30016 bp, 19 predicted proteins | sample YL17G06_20_MG_FD_203694 | JGI IMG/M metagenome (GOLD analysis project Ga0315279, IMG submission 203694) | Sediment microbial communities from Yellowstone Lake, YNP, Wyoming, USA - YL17G06_20 | ecosystem: Environmental > Aquatic > Freshwater > Lake > Sediment | place: USA: Wyoming | collected...
CCCAGACCCGCTCGGTGTTGTCCCAGGACCCGGAGACGGCCCGCGCCCCGTCCGGGGTGACCGCGACCGCGGCCACCGGGAGCGTGTGCCCCTCGAGGACGCGGAGCGCCTCCCCGGTCGCGAGGTCCCAGACCCGCACGGTGTTGTCAGCCGACCCGGAGACGGCCCGCGCCCCGTCCGGGGTGACCGCGACCGCGCGCACCCAGTCCGTGTGCCCCGCGAGGACGCGGAGGAGCGGCCCGCCCGGCGGCGTCAGCGTGGGGGAGATGAGGCGGAGCGCGGGGCCGTGTGTCGGACGTCGGACGGCCTCGACGAACTCGCGGAGCGCCGGCGCTTCGAATCGCCCGAGCCGCCCAACGAGCTGGTTCCGCAATTGGTCCGGATGCGGAACCAGCACATGTGCCGAGAGACGGATAGCGCCTTGCACGAGGCGCACGTCCGCGTCGCCGGGGATGAGATCGTAATCCGACAGGAGCGCGTTCGGGTCATGGATCGCGCCGAGTTTCGCCTCGAGCCACCCGACGTCGAAAAGGAGCTTCCGCAATTCGTCCGTCCGCCCCGCTTCCTTCATGTGCCAGGCGAACCACCGCCACGCGTAGGCATCCGGCAGGTTGAAAGGATCGCCCCACCGGGATATGAGGCGATCGTGAACGAGCGGTGCATCATCGAGCTGCAGCCTGAGATAGCTCCGCATCACGTCGTGGAGACGCGCGGTTCCCGATGCAAGATCCAGCTTCAGGAGGGAAAGATCGGCAAGGTCCATGAGGACCGTCTCCGCCGCGGTATCCTCCATGCCCCAGAGACGCGCCGCCGTGGCGATCGGCACGGGCACATCCTCCGGGAAGATGCCAAGCTCGACGTATTGCCGGCGCTCGACCTCCCGCTGGAACGCGAGGCTCACGCCGACCGAATGTGCGACCGCGTCGTTCCGTTCTCGGGGATGTGTCCGGTCAAATGCGGCGGGGCCTTCGCGCTGGTGGGCCTCGGCCAAGGCATGGAGCGCCGTCGCGACATGCTCACCGTGCCGCATCCTTCGTCTCAATGCAGCGTTCGCCAGTTCAAGCAGGAGCGGCCATCCGCCGAGGAGCGACGCGAGAGCCTCGAACGCATCTCGGAGACTCTCAGGCGTTGGCCCAACGCCTGCCGTCAGCATCTGGACGGACTCGGGGCCGGTCATCTCGTCCACGTCGATCGACTCAAAGTCGCGGACGAGCTCCGGTCGGCGCGTCGTCACGAGGCGCACGCAGTTCGGGCCATCACGGAAGAATGGGCGCAGGGCGTCGTCGGTCCACACGTCATCCAGGACCAAGAGGCACTTCTTGTCGCCCAGGGCTCGCGCGACAGCGTTTTCCGCCCCCTCACGCGTCGTGTAGTGACCGCCGTCTGTTCCCAGCACTTCGTAGAGCGCGTTCAGACGATCGATGACATCGGGACGTTCGCCGAGCGTGATCCAGAGGATGCCATCCGGGAAGGCGGCCGCTATGTCGGGGTCGTGGCACACGGCGATCGCGAGGGAGGTCTTGCCGAATCCTCCGGCACCGGCAAGTGCCGCGCGTCCGCTGATGGCGACGTGACGGTCGCGCCCGGCACCGAGGATGAGATCGCGCAGTCTGCCGTATTCCGTCGGACGCTCGACGAAGCGAGCGGGCATATCGGGAGGCGTGGGCGGCCTGCCTTGTCGTCGCGGAGTCTGTGAGACCGTCTCCTCGATTCTGTCCAGCTGATCCGTCGTATCCCGCTGCCAGACGAGGTCCTCTCGTCGCGACCCGTCGAGAGTCGCGCCCACCCGTTCCACCACGCCGCGCAACTCCCGTTGGGATGGCGTCGGCTGCGCCTGGACGAAGTGCTCAAAGACGTCCTTGAACCCGGTGAGCCGGCCTCGCAGGTCACCGCGAAAGTCACCGATGAGCTTTGAGCCTTCCTCGGATTGCGCGTACTCCTCCGCGGCTTTGAGGAGGACCTCCCAGTTCTCCGCCCTGTGGGCTTGCTCGAAGGCCTCACATACGGTCTTGCTTCCGACGAACCGGAGAACGGAACGCGGCTGCCCCAGCCCGTGCTCGCCAACGCCCCAGGTGACGAGCGCGACGTGATAGACATCTTCGAACGGAGATGCGGGCGTCACATGAAGCAGCTTGAACAGCGCGAGGGTTCGCGCGACCGCAGGGAGTCGTTTCGTCAGATGCCAGGCGCCGCTCGCGACAAGCCCGAAGAGCCATCGGATGAACCTCTCGAACATGGGCGACGCCTCACTTCCTGACGCACGCGACGAATGGCGAAGGTGGCAGGAATGCTCGCATCAGGAAAACTGCGGATGCACGGAACGAGGGTCAAGCTTGACGTACGAAAGCAGTCCGACCGGTCAGCTTGGCGCTGGGAGCAACGGGAGGTTCTGTGGGTTTTGTGTACGCATCTCCGCGGATCGCGTCAGCATTCGTCCCGACGGAAGTCCGATGATGTCAGTATGTGTGCCCCTGTGCCATGGCACACTCACGGCACACTCTGCCGCGAAAAGGCGCGAATCAGCTCGACAATGCACGACAGGGCCGTGCCGCACATCACCTTGATATTTATGACATTGACTCGCTGTAATTTGTTGCCGCAGATTGCCCAGAAGCGGGTGTCTCAAACCTCAGAATCCGCTCAGAGCGCCTTCCGGATCTCGTCGAGCGGCGGCTCCTCCCCCGGAAACGCCTCGCGCCACGCGGAGACGAACTCCTTCTCGCCCATCGCGGAGTAGGGTTGTGCGAGGGCCTGTGCGATCCGGGATCGCACCAGCATCTTGTGCTCGACCGCGATCCTGTACGCCCTGCCAAGCCAGGATACGGCCTCCGGAAGGTGCTCTTGCCGCACTCGCAGTACCCCCAGTTGCGCCAGCGTGTTCACCCGGAGCGGCGGATGGCCGAGCCGCTCGCAGATCACCAACGCCTTCCGGTACCACCCCTCGGCTTCGTCGTACTGCCCGCGCTCCTGGTAGACCATCCCGAGCTGGTGGTAGTCCGACGCCGCGTCGCGTTCGAGCCCAAGCCGTTCGAAAACCTCCAGGGCCTTCCGGTACCACTCCTCGGCTTCGGTGTACTGCCCGCGCTCCTGGTAGACCATCCCAAGCTGGTGGTAGTTCTCCGCCGCGTCGCGTTCGAGTCCGCGCCGGTCGCGGATCTCCAGCGCCTTCCGGTACCACCTCTCGGCCTCGTCGTACCGCCCGCGCAACTGCTCGACTATCCCGAGCTGGTGGTAGTCGCTCGCCGCGTCGCGTTCGAGTCCGAGCCGTTCCCGGATCTCCACCGCCTTCCGGTACCACTCCTCGGCGGCGTCGTACTGCCCGCGCAGAAGGCAGATGTTCCCGAGCTGGTGGTAGTCGCTCGCCGCGTCGCGTTCGAGTCCGCGCCGCTCGCGAATCTCCAGCGCCTTCCGGTACCACGCCTCGGCCTCGTCATACTGCCCGCGCTCCTGGTAGATCATCCCTAGCTCGTGGTACGCGGTCGCGATCTTTGGCTCGGCATCCGTTCGCCCGGACTCCACGAGGTACTGGAGGATCGCCGTATACGCCGCCTCGGCCTCGTCGAGTGCGTTCCGCGGGAAAGCCTCGATCGCCTCACTGCCGAGCAGGAACATCCAGAGATCCGCCTTGTCCCGATCAGCGTCCGGCGGCATCCGCCGTCCCAGTCGATCGAGCAGGCGACCGAGAAGGATGCGCCACTCCGAGCAGCGTTCGCGCGCCTCGTAGAAGAGGCCGAGCGTTTGGATGATTGCCTGCACTTCCGCCCACGACTTGGCATCCTCCGCGAGGCGGAGCGCACGGAGGAAGTTCGCCTCTTCGAAGTGAACCGCGGTGAGCGCCTCGGCGTCGGCCTTCCGAGCTCCATCGAGCAGTGAACCCGACCAGCCAGCGTAGAACCGCGTGAGCTCCCGATCGAGCCGAGCGACGCCATCATCCCCCACTGCGTCTCGCAACCGCCGGCGCAGAAAGACCGGGATCGTCGGGTGGAGCGCGTAGAATCCGCTGCCGAGGGCGTCGACGAACCCGCACCGCGCCGCCTCGTCGAGGACGGCTTTCCACCCGTCCTCGTCGACCGCCTCGCCGATGATCTCGCGGTAGATCCGCTCCTGCTCGTCGCCGACCCTGGCGAACATGCAGAGGACTCCCACGTGCACGTATGTTGTGAACAGCCCGACGAACGGCAGGTGTCGCCGGGCGCGGTCGGACAAGTGCTCGAACGCCCAGACGAGCGACGCATCCTCCATCGCCTCGCCGAGGGCATCTACTCGGTACTGAAGCGCGTCGATGATCCGCGCCGGCGTCTCATGCTCGAGGTGCGGGAGGACCACTTCGAGAGACTTGGGGTGTCCATTCAGCAGGCCGATGAGGCGCGAGTAGTCCGGGTCGTCGCGGAAGTCCTCGGGGCGCTTGCCGACGGTGCTGAGGATCTCCCGCGCGAGGAGTCCGGCGTCCCGCTCGACGAGCCCGCTCAGCTTCACCGGGGTGCACGAGATCCGGAGCCAGCTCTCCTTCGGATGCCGCGTGGTGATGATGACGCGGCTCTTCCCGCCCCGGAGCGCTCGGAGGAAATCGGCGATGTCCCCGCGGTCCGCGTCGGTCGCCAGCGCGTCTTCGGGATTCGGGTATCCGGCGACTGTCTCGAAGTTGTCCCAGACGAGCAGGCATCGGCGCCGGCGCAAGTAGTCGATGACAAGGCGCCGCTGTTCGGCCTCCGGCAACCGGGAGAGATCGGTGCCATAGCCGACGATGTCGCCGATGATCTTGCCGACGGTCGCCATCGTCTTGAACGAGGTGACGAACAACCCGTCCGGGCAGCCGCCCGTCTCGGCGAACCACCGGGCGAACGCGTACGCGAGCTGCGTCTTGCCGATGCCGCCCATGCCGCTGATGAGCACCCACGGCTTATCGTCGCGCCACAGCGCGCGCTCGATGTCGAGGATGTCGTAGTCGCGGCCGATGAACCCGAACTGCTCGGGAGGACATTCCTTCTCCGCCTTCTCCAGGACCGACATGTCCTCGCGCGATTCCGGCGCGCCCGGGTCCGTGGTCGCGGCGGGAATCGGCACGTACGCGTGCGTCTGTTGGTAGAGTGACGGCACGACCCAGTCCTGCAGCGGCAGGTCGCCGATGACGGAACGCCGCTGCGGCGTCGCGTGGAGCGATCTTCGTCCGGCGGCGACAGCGACACTCAGCGGCTCGTGCGCGACGAGACGCTCGTAGAACCGCTCCATGAACTGCGCCGCGGTATCCGCGTGCACCGAGTACGACATTGCGACGACGCCGGTGGCCCCGGTGGCGACGAGGCAGGCCGCGACGGACGAGAATGGATCGGCTCCGCCCTGCTGAGCAGACTGGCACGCGTTGAGCACGAACAGCGGCACGCCTGCGGTCGCAAGCGCCTGCCCGATGCGCCCGGCACCGACGCTATCCTTCTTCCCGGCCGCGGTCTCGAAGGCAAGAAAGCCGATGGATTGCCCCGAACCGAAGAGGGAAAGCGGACCGGACGACTGCGCCGGCACGAATGCGCCGTGGCCGTCGAAATGGACGAGCTGGTAGCGGCCGCGGTTCTCCGTCAGCCGCCGCTCGAGCGCCCCGAACGTGAACGGACGGAGGACATCGAGCTCCACCTTCCGCCGCAGCGGCCGGAGCACGTCGAGCATCGGCCGGGCGACAGTGCCCAGCGGGATATCCCGCTCGCCGTACGGCCGCGCCATGACGTAGAGGATACGGAACGGCTCACCAGGCGCTGGAGTCGAGACTGCCGCCGCGTGCGCGGCCGTGTGCTGCCGGTAGAGCCCGGCGAGGAGTGGTGCTATGTACCGGCCGCCGGACTCGGGGTCGCGCATGATCTCCCACGGGATGCCGAGGACGCGCGGATCGTCCGAGCAGATGCAGAGCTCGCAGTCCTGTAGCCCCGCGGGCACAGCGTCGCGGTAGAACGCGCGCGGGTCGGGGTCGCAGTCGAGACGGGGAAACACCTGACGGAACAGCGCCTCGCCCCACTCCTTCATCCGCTCTTCGACCCGCGCGGCATGTTCGCGCTCGGCGCCATAGGGGAAGGAGAGGTAGTCCTCGAGGTACCAGCGCAGCTCGTTCCGGTCGTCATCGCCGAGCGGGTTCGCGATCGGGACCGTATCCCGGCACTCATCCGTCGTGGTGCCGTGCTGCCAAGAGATGCGCGCCTGACCGCGTCCGACGTCGACGATGCGCAGCGCGTTCATGGCATCCTCCGCTTCCTATTTCTTCGGCGGCTTGGGTGGCGGGGATGGTGGTTTCCGTCCTTCGATTCCTTCGCTACCGCTCTTCTCCGACGGCGCGGGTTTCGGCGGCTTGCGCGATTCGGGACCATACTTCCCTGGTGACGCTGACTTCGACCCGTCCTTGTCGGCCATCGCGACCTCCCGTTCGCCTTGAGTTCGAGCTACGTTCGACCATTCCTATCTGCCTGCTGCCGCGCGTCTTCCCTCGGGGCTGGCGATCCGGTTCCCGGTCCGCGCCGTATCGGCACCCGTGATCGGCGTCTTCCCCACTTCTCCGGCGATCCCCCTGTCTCGATCGGGCGTCGTCGGGCTTCCCGTCAGAAGGCTCCCCACGCCGAAGACCCCGATCATGACGATCCCCAAGGTGAAGCAGAACAGAGACCAGCGGTTGCATCTTCTCGTCGCCTTCTCCCACCGGCCAACCACGAAGTCGTCAGTCCCGCCCTGGTAGAGCTTGTCGAGCGCGTCGAGGTAGTCATCCTTCGCCCTCATGCTCGCATAGTGGGAAATGCTCGTCAGCAGGATCGACAGCAGAAACAGGATCCAGGCAGATACCAGGACCACGGATAGGAACAACGATGTCGGACGGATCTTGTCGAGGAACGTCACCGAGAGAGCGACAGCGCCGCTCGATAGGGTTATCAAGGTCGTATCGAGGCTGCGGGATGCTTCGAGCTTCTCGGTGTAGACCGCGTCGCGTTCGCGGAGGTACTCCCCGCGGCTCATGGGCGAGGCCGGCTTGTCCTCCCGTCGGCCGTCTTCCGGTTGCTCATCCTCCCTGCCGCCTTCCGTCATGGCAACCTCCCACGCTCTTTCCAGTATTGGTTCCAAGAACATAGGGAAACGATAATGGATAGGCAAGCGCGCGAATTCCCGACAGATGGCGGTCGGCATATCTGGGACGAAAGTTGCCCCGATCCTCTCCGCGTCCTATGTTTCCGTCACGGCAGAGGTGATCGAGCCACGCAGGCTCATAGACACCAACGTGCCTCAGTTCGCGCGGTCCGGAGGGGGAAGCGATGAAGGAGCTTGCCATCGAGCACGTCCCGGCCGCCGAGGGCAAGGCGCCGCGGGTGCGCGTGAGCTACCGGAAAGCCGCCGGGGCACAGCCTCAGGTGAGCGAGGCGGAGTTTCGCTTCGATCTCACCGATGAGGACAGGCGCCTCATCCAGTGGTACCTCGAGGAGTACCTCACCTGCCCGTGGGACGAGTTCGTGAACCGGGCACGGCAGGTGGAAGACCTCATGGCGCGAACGGGGCAGGCGCTCTTCGACGCCATTTTCGCGCATCCACGAGCCGCCGCGCTGTATGCGCACGTGGCGGACGATCTGCCGAACACGCGGGTAGTCATCCGTGCGCCGGACCCGGCAGGGATTGCGCTACCGTGGGAGCTTCTCCACGATCCCGCGCGAGGCGAGTACGGTGACATCGCCCGCCTCGCGTACTCCTTCGCGCGATCCCAGCCCGACTTGATGTTCGAGCCGCCCGGCCCGGTGGGCGAGGGCCCGCTCAATATCCTCATGGTGATCTCGCGCCCCGGCGGGCCGGATCGGGAGGTGCCTTTCCAGTCCGTCGCGCGGCCGCTCGTCGATCTCTTCCGGCCGCATGGCGACCGCATCCACCTCGACGTGCTGCGGCCCCCCACGTTCGAGCAACTGGTGCGTGTGCTGAATGCCAAGCCGGGGTTCTACCACGTCCTGCACTTCGACGGCCACGGGGCATTTCCGGCCGGCGGCGATCCGAACCGCTTCTACGGAGTCCGCGGCGCGCAGGGGAAGCTGGTCTTCGAAGGTGAGGACACAGAATGGCGCGAAGTGTCCGGAGAGGAGCTGGGAGGGCTCCTGGCGGGCAAGGGCATACGGGTTGTCCTGCTGAACGCCTGCCAGTCGGCCATGACCCGCCCGGAGAGCCTCTACCCGTCGGTCGGGAACCAGCTCCTGAAGGCGGGCACGTGCGGCGTGGTCGCGATGGCCTACTCCGTGTACGTGGAGAGCGCGGTCCGCTTCATGGCGAGGCTCTACGAGGGCCTCCTGAACGGCGAGGAGCTGGCGCGGGCGGTGGCGTGCGGGCGGGAGGACCTCCGGAGCCATCCGCAACGGACATCGCCGATCGGCGACGTCGAGCTGCAGGACTGGGTGGTCCCGGTGCTGTTCGAGGCCGTGCCGGTGCGCCTGACGGCGAAGCCGTCGGGCATACGCCTCGATCGATCGACCCTAGTGCCTACTTGCAGAAGAAAGCATACGAATACTGCGGAAGAGAAAGCCCATCTGCTGGGACTTCGACAGCCAGTTCCGCATACATGAACTTGCGAAAGTAGGCACTAGAGGACCGCCAGGCGGCGCCGGGAGCCGAGATAGACTGCCCGGAAGCTCCGGCGCACGGGTTCATCGGGCGGGACAGCGTCACGCTCGAACTCGAACGCGCGTTCCGGAGGGAGACGGTCGTCCTCCTACGAGGGATGGCCGGCGTTGGCAAGACCCAGATGGCGGTCGGATTCGGCCGCTGGCTGCGCGACACGAACGGGCTCGGCGGCCCGATCTTCTTCTTCCGGTTCGACCGCTACCTGCCGCTTGCGCAGGTCTGCGACCGCGTGGGCCCGACGTTCAACGCCGAGATACGACGACAGTTGGGGCTCGACTGGCACCAGCTGAACCCGCCGCAACGCCGCGACGTGGCACTCCAGATCCTCAGGCGGGTGCCGTGCCTCATGATCTGGGACAACTTCGAGACCGTTCGCGGCTCCTCGGAGGATGCCGAAGGCGCATGGACCGATCCCGAACGGGCGGAGCTCGCGCGGTTCCTGAGCGACCTGCGCGGCGGCGCGACGAGAGTGCTCATCACGAGCCGGCGCGACGAGGACTGGCTCGGGCCTGTCTACTACCCCTGCGACCTCCGCGGCCTGCCGCTCGCCGAGGCGCAGGAACTGGCGCTTCGGGTGCTGCGGCGGGCCGGACTGGATCAGGCGGAGATCAGGGCGCTTCCCCAGTACAACGATCTCCTGCGGTACCTTCGCGGCAATCCCCTCGCGATCCAGGTGGTGGTGCCCGAGCTCAAGCGCACGACCCCGGCCGCGCTCCTGGCGGAGCTACAGTCCGGCGAGGCCACCCTCGGCGAGGACGATCCCAGGGAAGGACGAGAGCGCTCCCTCACCGCCTCGCTCTCGTATCGCCTCGACGGGCTGCCTGCGGGGCACCGCGAGCGCCTCGGCATCCTCGCCCTCTTCCAGGGATTCGTGGTTGCGGACAACCTGGCGGTGATCTCAGGACAAGATGGTGCGCCGCAGCCCCTCGCTGGACTGGAGCGCGAGGCATGGATCGAGGTGCTGGATTCCGCGGCCGACGCGGGCCTGCTACAGCGCGTGGGCGATGGCAAGTACAGCGTTCACCCCGCGCTCCCGTATTTCTTCCAGCGGCTTTTCCGAGAGGTGTTCTCCGACGCGGCCGGCTGGCCGGAGCGAGCGTACACTGCCGCCTATGCCGCGTATGGGGCGTGGCTGACACGCGCCTTCGCGCGGAATGCCGAAGGAGCGATGGCGCTGATGCGTACCGAGGAAGCCAACCTGCTGAACGCCCTCCGGATTGCGCGGCGGTGCGCGCGTTGGGATGAAGTAGACGGTGCCCTGTACGGCCTCCACCGCCTGTTCACCACGCAGGGACGGTGGGAAGAATGGGAGCGGCTCCTCGACGCCGTCGCACCCGAGGTCACCGACGACGAGGGTGTTCCGGTTGTGGGGGCGGAGTACCTGTGGAGGGCGTTGCTCGCGCGCCGGTCGGATCTGCTTCTGTACCGGCACGATTACGCGGGGGCCGAAGCGATATACCGCCGGCTCATGGAGCACTGCGAGGCGACCGGCGATGACGGGAACGCTTCGGTGTCAGCGCACCAGCTGGGGGTGATCGCCCAGGAGCGTCGCGAGTTCGACGAGGCGGAGCGGTGGTACCGGCGGGGCCTCGCGATCGACGAGCGCATCGGGGACGAGCATGGGCAGGCGATCAGCCTCCTACAGTTGGGGATGATCGCGCAGGAACGCCGCAAGTTCGACGAGGCGGAGCAGCGGTACCGGCAGAGCCTCGCGATTAGGGAGCGTATCGGGGACGAGCAGGGGCAGGCGAGCACGCTCCACCAACTGGGGACGATCGCGCATCAGCACCGCCGGTTCGACGAGGCGGAGCGATGGTACCGACAGAGCCTCGCCATCAAGGAGCGCATCGGGGACGAGCACGGGCAGGCGATCACCCTCCACGGGCTGGGGATGATCGCGGGGCAGCGCCGGCAGTTCGACGAGGCGGAGCGATGGTACCGGCAGGGCCTCGCGATCGAGGAGCGCATCGGGGACGAGCAGGGACAGGCGCAGACCTTCCACCAGCTGGGGATCATCGCGCATGAGCGCCGCGCGTTCGGCGAGGCGGAGCGGTGGTACCGGCAGAGCCTCGCGATCGAGGAGCGGATCGGAAACGAGCACGGGCAGGCGCAGACCCTCCACCAGCTGGGGAGGATCGCGGAAGAGAGAGGCGACACCGGAGAGGCCCTGGCGTTCTACGAGAGGGCGGCGGCGATCTTCACGCGACTGGACGACCCGCATAGCCTTGGAGTCGTCCGAGCATCCATGGAAAGGGTGCGCGGACATGGAGGCGACCCCGGTGCAGCCGCCACACCGTGACACGGGCGGCTCCTTCTGGTTTGAGGGGCACTTCTTTGGGATCATGTCCGCAATCGTTCGCCGCACGGCTGGCGGAGTCCGCATCGCCGGAGATGATCGGCGCCGAGTTGGCCGAGGATCTCCTCGAATCCGTCGCAACGGCGCTGCGGTTGCAGGCCGTGTTCCCCGAGGGCGATAAGCTGGTCGCGATATTCCGGAACGCGATCGTCGAGGCCATCACCAACATCGAGGAACGGTCCGCCCTTCTCCGCCGATTTCTCCGGCACGGACCGCATGTCGATGGTGAAGAGCCCGCACGTGGACCGGATGATCCCCGGCTCACCGACGATGAAACGTCGTCGGTCATCACGTTCGTCTATTCCCACATCGTCAACTGCTTCCAGGGACGGCTCGCGGAGCTCCTGGCGAGCGGCCCGTGTGCCCAGCTGCTCCGCGATCACGTGACTGCCGGATGCTTCCCCGCGAGCGCCCGCCTGTACGTGGGCGATTCGGTGATGCTGTCCGACGAGTCGAAGCGAGTCCGCCGGAAGGCGGCGGACATGCACATCATGTCGCGCGAGGCGGGGGCAGGTCGGATAGTTCACGGCGTCGTCGAGGTGAAGTCGTACTCGCCCGGGATGAAGCGCCTCTGGTCTCAGCTTGCGCGTCACGTGTACCGTATCCGTACGAACGCCAAGGTGACCGTGCGTGAGGATGGCGCCCGATCTGTCGTCCCCGCCTCGTGCGCGGAAACGGTGATCGCCGTCGCGGTCACGCCCGCCACGTGGAAGATCCCGAGGACGTTCTCGCTCGTCCCGCACGGGGATGGAACACGCCTCGAGGTTGATCCGCCGGTACCTCCCACGAAGGAAGCGTCTGTGAGCCAGGAAGGTCTCGACCGGTGGCGCATCGTCCTCCCGTGGTCGCGTGAAGCACTTGCCGCAGCGGCGTACGAGATGACGTTCTGGTACATGGAGAAGCTCGGTGAGGTGATCTACACGGACGGTGTGCCTCAGGAATGGGGCGGGACGACGCCAGCGGAAGCGGGTCGGAACGCGGCGAAGATGATGCTCTACTACGCGATGCTGCGACCTCTGGGCCGTCGCGCCGAGCAGCGGGCGATCGCCCTGTACAACACGTACGGATTCGGCTATGCGCTGGGCATGAACTTCCGCGGTGCCCGCGGTCGCAGGCAGTTGCTGTGGCCCGAGGACCTTCGGGAGATCGCCGAACATGGATCGACGAAAGAGGGCTGCCGCGTGAGGAGCTGAGGATGCCTCACCAAGACGCGGGGGCATCTTCGATGCCCGCCCTCGTACCGAATACGCTGGCCCGCTGCAGCAGTCGAAGACGTGCGGCAGTGCCTCTCGGAGGCCCCAGGACACGCTCCAGATCGCAGCGGCACATTCCGGGGTAGGGGAGCAATGCCCGGACGCGTCCTGTGGGGACGCGGTGTGGTCTGGTGAAGGCAGTGCGAGGCGTTCCGCGAGGGAATGCCCGATCGGGTGCACAGGCATCACATGATTCGTTGGATGCGCGAATCCTATGCTGTTCCGCGGCACACTCACGGCACACTCCGCCACGAAAACACACGATTCCGCGCAACGCGCGCCAACACATGCGTCCATGATATCATATTGATAGTAATTGATATGGAGAGCTGCTACCGAATGTCGGTTGTCGCTGCTGTTACCATTCCTAGGGATTCCTAATCCTGGGGTTGCCGGTTCAATTCCGGCCCGGGGTACTTCGCTTCCCTCAAGCACTTCCTGCTCCTGCTGTCACTCTGGGAAGAGCATCGCGAGGGCCTCGGGGCACCCCCCGGCACAGTCAGCGGCGGCAATCCACCACCTGCCATAGGAGCCGGCCACTGTGCCGCGAGTGTGCCTCACGCTGTTCGCTGCCGCCTCAAGACCTCGTCCAGATCGGGACTTGAACGGTGCAGTCTTGTGAATGCGACTCCACGACCGCCAGCGTCGCCTGTGAGTTCGATCTGCGGACCCAAGCAAGGGGGCCGACCCCTCGCCGCGTGACCCCTCCCACGGGGGCGTGGATTGAAACTCCGAAGGTGGCCGATCCTGGGCGATGCCGCCCGTTGCGTTGCAGGTCGTTCCCACCGACATTCCGGCGTGACGACCCGCGGATCGGAGGCGGCGCCGGCCGTCTCTGCGACCCAGCCGCTGGGGAGGCGTACGCCGTCGCGCACCGCGTCGTGGTGCATGCGCGGCGGAACCCAGAGAGGCACCCCGTGGAGGAACCGTTCGCGCCCACCGACGAACAACGTGTCGTCATAGAATCCGTCGAAGAGAACCTGCTTGTGCTGGCTGCGGTCGGCTGCGGGAAGACACGCATGCTCGCCGCCCGCATCGCCAGGGCCATCGAGCATGGATGCCCGCCGGAACGGATCCTTGCCCTCACGTTCACCAACCTTGCCGCGCGGCAGGTGCGCGAGCGAATGAAGGACACGCCCGAGGTGGCCGGGGTGCACATCCGTACGTTCCACTCCCTCTGCGCATGGATCCTCCGCAGCGACGGGAGTGCGGTGGGCGTCGATCCCGAGTTCACCATCTACGACGAGGATGACGCGCACGCGCTCATGAAGTACGTCGGCGTCGACGTGAAGGCATACGACGAGACGAACCGAGACCCCGTGCACGAGTTCCACGACGAGGCCTCGCGAGAAGCCCTCGGAGCGGCCTCGTTCGCACGGTACCGGACAGCGGCGTTCAGCGCGCAACGATGGGCGCCGGCGTACATCGAAGCGCTCATCGAACGCGGCGCGGTGGACTACGCGGGGCTCGTCTACCTCTCCCGCGCGCTCCTCCTCGAGGATGACGCTGTGCGCCGCCGATGGGCCGGCCGGTTCGATCTCCTCTGCGTGGACGAGGTGCAGGATACCCACCTCTCCGAGTACGAGATCGTCCGTGCCCTCGCGGAGAACGCGCGGTCGATCTGCTTCCTCGGCGACGTCGACCAGACGATCTACCAGTGGCGGGGGTCCGACCCGCAGGCGCTGATCCGGCGCATCACGTGCGATTTCGCGCCGATCCGCGAGCACGCCATCGCCACGAACTTCCGGGCGACCCGGCGCCTCGTCGAGTTCTCGCGCCGCATCGCCGCGAAGATGGCATCGTGCCGAGTGCCGCCGGAGCATCGGCCGGAGTCTCCGGAGGGCGACGATCCCGAGGTCGGCACGTACGCGAGCGCCCAGGAGGAGTACGCCGCGCTGGCCGCCCGGTGTCGTGCGCTCATCGAGGCGGGGACGCCGCCCGCGAGGATCGCCGTCCTCGTGCGGAGCCACGCGATCGCCGAAGAGGTCGCCGCTCGGCTCGCCCGCGCGTCGGTACCCCATTCGACCGTCGAAGGGACGCGGGTCTTCCGGAGATCGATTGTCAAGGACATGCTCGCGCTCACGAAACTCGTCGTGGACCGGCACGCGGAGAGTGCGGCACGACGGGTCGCCGCGCGGATGCCGGAGATCGGCGCTGGCAAGGGCCGCGTCATCCTCCGCGATGCGGTCCCGCGCGGGCTTCGCATGTGCGATTTCTTCGACGAGGAAATCGCTCGGACCGGCGACCCTTTCGCCGGATTCGACCGCGAGGACGTACTCGTCATCGACACCGAGACGACCGGGACCGACGCCGCGCGGGACGAGGTCGTGGAGATCGCCGCCTTCCGACTCCACCGCTGGACCGTCGCCGGTGAGTTTCACGCGTTCGTGCGGCCGCTGGGAAGGGTTGGGGCTTCGGCCGCAATCCACGGGTACTCCGACGCGTTCCTCCGCCGGCGCGGTCGACCCGCCGATGAGGTGTTCGCCGCGTTCGCCGAGTTCGTCGGCGGGACGCCGGTTGCCGGGCACCACGTCCGATTCGACCGGGAGATCATCGAGTCGCACGCGGCCCGCGTGGGAGTGCCGATCGCGCTCGAGACCGCGTTCGATACGCTGGCCGCGTGCCGTCGCCTCCACCGGTTCACCGAGTACCGGCTTGCCGCGGTCGTCCGGGAGTTCGGGATCGATGCCGGCCGTGCGCATGGCGCGTACGACGACGCCCGTGCGACGATGCAGCTCGCCGCGATCCTTCGGGAGGAACTCCGCGCCGATCGCGACGGGCGCCGGCGGCTCGTCTTTGCCTTTGCCCCCGCGTTCGCCAGCGTCCGCGAGGGGCTCGACCGGTGCCGCGCGCATGCCGGCGACGCGGCGGCGCTCCTCGACGCGGTCATCCGGGAGATCGATCCCGCGGCGTGGTACCGTGAAGACGCGGCGTACGGCCCCGCGGTCGCCTCGCTCCGAGCGCGGATCGCGGCCACCACCGAGTTGGCCGGCGGTCCGGTGCCAGTGCGGGAGTTTCTCGACTACGCCGCGCTATCGACGAGCAACATGCTCGATCACCTGCCCGGCGTGCGCGTGCTCACGGTTCACCAAGCGAAGGGAATGGAGTTCGACCACGTCTTCGTGCCGGCGCTCGTGAACGGGCGATTTCCCAACTACTTCGCCGAGCGCGACGGAAAGCTCGAAGAGGAGCAGCGTTTGTTCTACGTGGCGTGCACGCGTGCGCGCGCCGGGCTGCTCCTCTCGTGGCACCGGCGCGATCAGGGGTACGAAAAGGGCCCGAGCCCGTTCCTCGTCGAAACGGGCGCCATCGGCACGCCTTCCGCGCGGAGGTGATGCGGGGCGTCTGCCCTCGTGATCTGGGACATGCTTGAGCACCATCTGCCGGGGCGTCGTCGCCTCTCACCGCACCATCGTCACCCGCCTCACTGTCGTCGTCGCTCCCGCCTCCAGCCGCACGACGTACGCGCCGCTCGCGACTGAGCGTCCTGCGGCATCGCGACCGTCCCACGTGACGGCGTAGCGGCCCGACTCCCTTCCCTCACTCACCAACACCGTCACCTCGCGGCCAAGCACGTCGTATACCGCCAATCGCACGTGCGCCGCCCCGGACACATCGTAGCGGATCGTCAGCATCGAGTTGAAGGGGTTCGGGCGGATATCCAAGGCCACCGCGGAGCCATCTTCGCGGTTCCCGACCACGGCGGATGGGCCATTCATCACGGTAGGCCCGTATCCCAGGATGGCTCCCGTGTGCGCATCGACGTGGTACACGCGCCCCTCAATCGGCACGCCTTCGATTGACCGCCGCAGGTAGTACACTGTCCAAGCCAGACGCGCCGCCGAAGCACCGGCGCGGAAGTCGAAGACAAGCCTGTCCGGAGACACCTCCCCTTCATCGCGCGGGCACGAGACATCCCGCCACACGGCGGCGACGGCGCTATCCGCCGCTATGGAGGGGACGATGGACGTGGACGGTGGGATGGCTGGCCAGCTTGACGACGCCCACGTGACCTCACCGGTCGCCTTCTCCACGTGCAAGTGGATCGCCGCATACTGGACGGGGATGCCGCGGAACTGCTGCGTCACGAAGATCTCGCGCTCGCTGCCGGTGGTGTCGATGTCGCCGACGAGGCCGACGTCGGCGGTATCCGTCACACCGAGGGTCGCTCCGTACACCAGGAGGTACTCCTGGACCGCCTTCCTCGGGTTCCGGGCGAACAGGGCAAGGTCAAAGGTGCCATGCTGGGCCGTCGCCGCGCTTGCGGCTATCGTGCCTGCCAGTGCCGCCGCGAGCACCTGGCCGCATCTGCGCCTCATGGCTGCACCTCCTCTCGCGTGTAGGGCACGCGCGCCCGGCGCTCGCCGGCCGCCGGTACGACCTGGGAACAGCGGCAGGCGCACTTTGCCATCTCTTTTGCGTGCGATCATACATTCGCGACATGCGGTTGTCAAGGGCCAGGCGTGAACATACAGGTCGATTGCATGAGCCGGTGGATTGGGGGTTTCTTTGGAGTGGGGGAAGGGTGACGGTGGTGGAAGCAGGGAGCGGGCACTGCCCGATGGCAGGCATGAAGGCGGCGAGCATCCGCGGGCACTTTTCGTCGCTCACCGACCCGCGCGAGCCGGGCCGGGTGCGGCACAAGTTGCTGGATATCATCATCCTGACGATCTGCGCGGTGCTCTGTTCTGCGGCCGGACCGGCTGCCGGCGATGGAGTATCCATCGGGTGTGACGCTGCGCCGGCCCCACAAGGACGGCTACGTCAGCTGGAAGGGCCTCCGCATCGAGGTGGGAACAGGGCTGTGTGGCGAGAGTGTCCAGGTCCGGGAGACGGCGGGCGGGATCGAGATATACTTCGGCCCCTACCGCCTGCTGGGAGCGACCTTGGACGGGCACCGTCATACGCACGACGCCGTCCCGTCCTGATGTGTCAACCATGTCGTGGCACAACCTGTCACCCATGTCGTGGCACTTGACAGGCGCCATGCCCCTACACGCGATTGTGACCATTTGCCAGACACAGCCTAACCTGGGACCCGCATCATGTGCGTCCGCGTTTGCGATGTCCTGCATGAGGCGGGACAGAGATATCCCGCCTACCGACTGGTAGGCTACGTTCTCGCAGGGGGGCGATGCACTCCTATCGGGCCAGGTGGCTGCGGTGGGACAAGACTACCTGGAACGGGCATCAGTAGTAGAACACTGCATGCCCGGCGGTTGGGAAGAAGAAGTAATCGACGATGAACGCAATCGTACCGCCGCTGAAGGCCCCCACGAGGATGCCGATGAACAGGGGCACCGTCTTGCGGTAGAGCCGGATGCCGCCGAGGCGGAGCGTCAAGCTCTTCACGCTCCAGGCGATGAGGAACGAGAGGAAGCTGCGGCTGACGTGGTAGGAGAAGCAGATCGCCAGGCCGATCGGATGGAGCGGCCACCAGGGGAGGGCGTACCTGAGCGCGGTGAACATCGCCATGAGCGCGCCGCCGATGCCGAGGAACGAGAGCCGGCTCCAGTCCGCCGGGCGTGGGTCGGTCAGCCAGCGGAAGAGCGCCTGGTACGGTTCCTGCGCCGCGCCGCCGAAAACATAGTCGCCGAAGTTGTACCCGCCGCGGCTATAGCCGAGAGATATCGTGTAGATGATGGCGCCGATGGTGGTGAGAACAAGCACGACCATGGTGGCACTTGCGAGCGAGCGGCGTGGCACGTCCACGGGCCCCGACTTCGAGAGCGCGGCGCCGTGGCCAAGCGTCGCGAGGAAGATCGACTTGATGTTCGAGAACTTCCAGAACACGAGTGCCAGGCCCGCCAAGCTCCCGCGGCTGAAGTTCGCCGAGCCGAGCGCATCGACGATGACGTTGCAGGCTTGGATCGGCGCGTTCACGTGGAGCACGCCCGCCTCGAACGCCAGCCGCGCGATGCCGAGGTAGATGACCTGCGAGACGACGATGAGCAGGAGCGCCACCTGGAGGGTCATCCCAGTCTTGCCGAGCCAGACGATCATGTAGAGCACGCCGAAGATGAGCAGGAGATACGCGGTGCGGTACGAGACGAGCTCCGTGCTGTCGTCCTCGCCGCCTGCACGGCCGAGCGCCCGCTTCGCCGCGAGGATCAGATGCTTCCGGCCTTGCCAGACGAACCAGATCACCATCACCGCGAGTGCGCCGGTGTTGAGCCACTGCATCGGCTGCGCCGCCGCGGTGATGAGGCCGAAACGGTTCAGCCAGCCGGTGACGAGCACGCCGAGGATGGTGAAGAACCAGAGGCTGAAGACGACCTCGGTGTTGGCGAAGAACGAGATGCCCACCACGGGCCAGAAGATCGTGATCGCCATCGCCGGATACTCGGGGCCGAAGGAGATCGAGCCGATCTCGGTGGGGATGTTCGGCACAGCCGGCGTGAGCCAGTGCCCGACCTGGAACATGATGAAGATGAATGGGATGAAGAAACCGACCCAAAAGAGCTTTCCGCGGAGCCACGGCGGCGCCCACCTGCCAGGCTCCGGCGCACGGACGAGCTCCAGCGGCACCTGCATGATGGGGAAGGTCAGCCGCTCGTGCTCCACCCAGTGCTTCCGGAACAGCGAGACGAGGGAGAACTGTACGCAGTACATCGCCGCTGCGAAGCTCAAGTTCCAGAACAGCGGCACGAGCCAATCGCCCCACGGCCATGCTACGCCCGGCGGGGCACCGCCGAAGAGCCACTCGGCGGCGTGGTGCGCGTCGCTAGGGATGAGCCACGTCGGGAGCAGCGTGCCGAACGTCTCCATCCACCGGTTCTCCGGCGAGGCGAAGTACGGCAGGCCGGCGGTGTTTGTCACGACCATGCCCGCGAGCTCGGTGGTCGTCATGCTCGAACCGATGGTGCCGATCATGAATATCAGCGCCTGCTCGGACGGGCTGAATGGCTGCCAGAGCCCCATTCGCCGCCCGCCGATCGCATCGATCATCATCCACGTGAGCCAGCAGACCATCACCCCCCATGAGAACGACTCGAACACGAGCGGCGTCGTATGGAGGATGTAGCGCGAGTAGGGAGCGCCGATTGCCATCAACAGCGAGATGATCGCCCCGAGGAGGACTGCCCGCGATGTGAACCGACGGCTGCTCGACGCGACGCTCACGGGGGCATAGGTGGCCTGAGATACGGTGGCCTCTCCTTGCCGGGAACTGGAGGTGGACCTACTCAACGGTGCATCCATGATGAGCCGCAAGGCAGAAGTGGTGGAGAGGGAATTCCGGAAGTGAGAGAGAATACAGACCCTTACCTGTAGAATTACGGCGAATGTGATGAGCAGACCGGATCAGGTCAACAGGACAGGACGGTGGTGCCTCGCCTCGCGAAGGCGACGAGGCGAAAGAGTGCGCAGAACTGCACCGCTCGTACCCATACCATACGAACATCCGACGATGCAACTCCTTCCTAAGGCCATCACCTATGAAGAATCCAGCCACTGCCAGCGTGGAGCGCGCCGAACGCTGCGGAGCGATGCCCGCGCCAGCAGGATGGCATCCCGAGGCGAGATGGAACTCCATTTCGTATCCGCTCGCGATCTATCGATAACCACCGCTGATCATCGTTGGTAGTACTCAGCGTTCTTGGCGATGTAATCCTGCCATTCCTCCGGCGTATCTTCCTCGGCAAAGATCGCCGTCACCGGGCACGCGGGCTCACAGGCACCGCAGTCGATGCATTCATCCGGGTTGATGTAGAGCATGTCCACGCTTGCGAACTCTGCCTCTGCCTTCGTGGGATGGATACAATCCACCGGACAGACATCCACGCATGCGGTGTCCTTCGTGCCGATACAGGGCTCGCAGATGATATACGCCATCTCTGGGACCTCCTGCGCAAGTAGGATGAACTTCGGACCCCTGTCGTACCCGCGTCCATGATGGGAGCCCAACCGACCGACTCCACACCATATACCGGCCTGTGATGCCGCCAACACGCCGAAGAAGTCGTTGGTCGCCTCGTGCGAAGTGTAGCACACCATGGGGGATTCGTCAACATGCCGAGGCCGGGGCTGGCCTCGGCACACGGATCGGATGCAATGTACCGTGGCCTCGAAAGGCCGGCAAGTCCTGCCGAAGGCCATCTTCTCGAAAATCGATAGGCCTCCTCAGCTCTTCTCTCCTACCCATCTGCTGGCCCTTCGAGTCGGAGATGGCGTATCTTCATGGCGAGATGTGGACATCCACAGGAGGAGGGGCCATGTACGTAGTCAGCGTGACAGTACGCGTAGACCCGGCGCACGGGGAGGACTTCATCCGAGCGACGCTCGACAACGCGCGGAACACGCGGGCCGAGGTCGGCAATGCCCGCTTCGACGTGCTCCAGTCGGTGGACGACGCAGCGCATTTCCAGCTCTACGAGGTCTACGTTTCCGAGGACGCGTTCAAGGCGCACCAGCAGACCGCGCACTACCTAAGGTGGAAAGAGGCCGTGGCGGGTTGGATGGCCGGCCCGCGCACGAAGGTGACGTGTCGCAACCTCTTCCCCACTGAGAGATCGGCTTGGTGAGCTGGAAACACTGCTCTCCTGATATCGCCGGCCCGTCGACTTCGAGAGGCAGACCTTGGATACGTCATCCCTCGATCGCCCCTCAGGAGCGCGCATGATGAGCGAAAGTGGGCACATGCAGGCGATCCAACCCTTCGAGTTCGCCACGGCGCCGCGGATCATCTTCGGCGACGGTCGCCTCAGCGAAGTCGGGCGCCTCGCCGCAACGTTTGGCAGGCGCGTCCTCATCGTGACCGGGCGGCAGGCACTCGCTGCGGCGGGTGTCATCGACCACGTCCGCGCGCTGCTCGAGGCGAGCGGCTGCACGTCGTCGGTCCTGAGCGTGCCGGGCGAGCCTACCGTCTCCCTCGTGGATGCCGGTGTCGCGACGGCGCGTATGTGGCAGGCGGAGGTGCTGCTGGCCATCGGCGGCGGCAGTACGATCGACGCCGCAAAGGCAATCGCCGGCCTTGCCACGAATGCGGGCGAGGCGACGATGCACGACTACCTCGAAGGCGTCGGTACCGGCCGGACCATCCTACGGCCGGCGCTACCGGTCATTGCCGCGCCAACGACGGCGGGCACCGGCGCAGAAGTGACGAAGAACGCAGTCATCACCGACGACGCCCACATGTTCAAGAAGAGCATCCGGAGCGACCATCTCCTGCCGCGCGTCGCACTTGTGGACCCGATCCTCACGCACACCGCGCCGCCGGCCGTGACCGCGGCGAGTGGCCTCGACGCGCTCACGCAGCTCATCGAGTCGTACACGTCAAACCATGCATCGCCGATCACCGATGCGCTCGCGGAGACGGGCATCCAGCTCGCGGCGCGGTCGCTCGTGCGAACCTGGCAGGACGGCTCCAATGCCGATGCGCGGCGCGACATGGCCCTCGCCTCACTCCTCGGCGGCATGTGCCTCGCCAACGCCGGACTCGGCGCTGTGCACGGCATGGCATCGCCGCTTGGTGCATTCTACCCAGCGCCACATGGTGCTGTGTGCGCCGCCCTGCTGCCGCACGTCGTGGCGGAGAACATCCATCGCCTGCGCATCGAGGCGCCGCAAGGACCCGCGATTGCGAAGTACCGCCACGTAGCGAAGATCTTCGGCATCACGGACAGCAACCCATTCGACCGGCTCGTAGCGCGTCTCAGGGAACTGGTCGCCCGCATGGGGATTCCCGGCCTTGGCGCATGGGGCCTCGACCGCGCTGGCATTCCAAGAGTTGTCGCCGAGAGCCGCGGATCGAGCACGCGGTACAACCCGGTCCTCCTCGTGGATGATGAGATCGCGGACATTCTTGAAGCGGCTCGATAGGCGGCACGCACTCAAAGCGTGCGGCGCGCGGCATGCGTAGCCTTTGTCGCTACGACACAATCTCGTCGATAGGCACAACCATGCTTCGACGTTCGCGGAAGCGGAGTACGCTGGTGAACCCGAGGTCTCGGGCTATGCGGAGCGCGTCTGACACGCCACGGCCGACGTCCTGCGCGGCATGGGAATCGGACCCAACGCTGAGGCCCATACCGCCGAGCTCGCGGTAGCGGAGGAGGATCGCGGGAGCAGGATACGTCTCGGCCGGGCCCTGCCGCAAGCCCGATGCGTTGACCTCGAGCGCCATACCGTGCCGGATGATGGCGTGCAGGATATCATCGATGACGTCCGCGAAAGCCGCACGATCGAACGCTCCAAACCGACGCACGCCGTAGCGTTTCACGAGGTCGAGGTGGCCGAGCGCATCCCATAGGCCGAACTCCGCCGAGCGACGCACGACTTCAAAGTACTCGCCATAGGCCTCTTCGATGTCCTTCCCGCGGAAGAACCCAGCCGCCCGCGGCTCGGAGATATTCCCTTTCCCGCGCAGGTAGTGCACCGACCCAACGACGAAGTCGAACTCCTTCCCATGCATCCACGCGGCGATCTCATCTTCGAAATCCGGGCAGTAGTCGATCTCTACTGCAGCGAGGACAACGAGGCGGCCGTCGTAGCGGCGCCGGCACGCGGCAACCTCACGCATGTACCGGTCGTAGGCAAAATAGCCGGTGTTCTGCTGCTCGGGGATGAAGTCCATGTGCTCGGTGAAGGCGATCTCGGTGACGCCGCGGGCAATTGCGGCCTCGCAGATCGCCGCCATCGACGCTGTCGAATCGACGGAGCAGGCGGAATGATGGTGGTAATCGATCATGTACGCGGACCTTATGGGAGTGTAGCTGGCGCGACAGCATGTTCGTAACGCTGCACGCAGACACCATGTTGCTCATGTGCCCGCGAGTCGGTACAGACCAGATAAGATACGGCCGTCGAACAGGTTGCCCAACATGGTACCGCGCCCCTCTTTCTCATCTACCATTCCGTCCTTATACTTCACAGGAGGGGATGAACGTCCGCCTTCTCGCCAGAGACGGGCTTTGCCGGGGGGTGAGCTCGCATCCCTCGACTGTCCGCGTGCCTATCCAGGTGAGCTAATCTGTGACAGGGACCGTCCTCTGAGACGGGGAGGACACTACATGCCGTTGATCGACAACCACGTACATGCCGGCGATAAATATGGCCCGGTGGAGAATCTCATCGAGCGGATGGATGCCCACGGCGTCACCCATGCGGTGATCGTGCAGCACCTGGGCCAGTTCAACAATGGCTACCTTGCCGAGTCCGTCGCGCGGTACTCGGAGCGCTTCTGGGGCGTGGCGCTCGTGGACCTCGAGCTGCCCGATGCGCCGAAGACACTGCGGTGGTGGCTGAAGAATCAGAAGCTCCACGGCGTACGATTGCCGGCGGTGAGTCTATCCCGCCGCCCGGACGTCTGGCAGATGGCGGTCGATAGTCACGCGGTGATCAGCCTTGCTGGGCTCCAGCCGCGCGACCTTGGCCAGATCGCGCGGCTGAAGAGCTTCCTCGACGCCAATCCTCGCGCGCGGGTGAAGATCGAGCACCTCGGCCATCCCGATCCGTTTGAGCCGCCGCCGCACATCACGAACCAGCGCATCATGGAGCTCGCCGGGTACAAGAACGTCTACCTCCAACTCTCCGCGCCGTTCATGCTCAGCAAGAAGGAGTACCCCTATCCCGACATGCTCCCCTTCATCGAGATGGCGCGGAAGAGCTTCGGCTCGTACCGCCTCATCTGGGGCTCCTGCTATCCGGTCGTCGATCAGTACATGACGTACCGCCAGTCGCTCGAATGGGTGGATACCTTCGGCCTCAACGACTTTCAGCGGGACGCCTTCCTCAGTGGCAACGCGATCCGCCTGTGGGACCCGCGGCGGAAGAAGGTCGCGGCCATCTCGGGGGCCGAGGACGCATCCGCGGAGGAGGACGCCAAAGAGTAGGCTGTGTCCGGCAGATGATCGTGGCGACGCAGGGGCGCAGCATTGTCAAGTGCCATGACTCAGAATGACTTCACAGGGAATGTACTGGCCCCATCATAACAGCGGTCATCCGGCGTGCTCTTCGAGCACGAAGCCGCGTCGCCCCACAGGCGACGTGTGCGAAGAATCTCGGCCTTGCAGCGCAAGTGCATCCCCAGCAAGAGATTCTCCGGCGAACGCTATGCGTTCGTCCTTGCTCGCTTCGCTCACTCGGTCCTCAGAATGACGGCGTGTTGTACGTGCAGCGGTACGTCCTACGGCCAGCCAGTCCCGTTCATTCTAAAAGAGATTCTAGTCGCGGTGCCAACCTGTGGTTGATGGTCATGAACGAGATACCTCGATAGTAGCCTGGCGGATGGATTCGCGGGCTATGTGTACCGAGTCTCCTGCGGAGACTTCTTTCCTGTGCCGTGGCAATGCCGATGATGATGTGGAGGAGGTCCGCCGCTTCCGTGCTAGGGGGACAACCGCAGATGCTCGCGTAGATCGTTCATGGCCATAAGCCGCCGGCAGCGCCATGAGTTCTCGCTCCGACGGACCAGGATACCTTCTTCATCCCACTCATCGAGCCAAAAGGGCGCGGTGCATCGGCATCTCTACGTAGAGGCATGTGCGAGGGAGGCACCCATGAAGAGGTTCGCGATCCCACTCGCGAAGCTGTTCGATGATCCGGACGATCCGGTGAACGTCATCGCCAACTGCTCGTTCGAGCTCGTGGATGAACAAGGCCACCTCATCGGCTGGCAGGTGCTCGACGGGCAGGCGGAACAGGCCGTCCGCGAGGGCAGAGGACATGCTGTCCACCTTTCCGGCCGCGTCCTCTCGAACCGCATCGAGATGAGCGCCCGCGTCCCGTACGAGTGGACCGGCGAGGCGAAGGGACACATCATTGGCCTCGTACATGTCATCGAGAACGACCGCTACCTCCGATGCGAACGGTTCGCGCACGAATCAGCCGACTGGGCACCCTTCGTCTGGAAGTTCCTCCCACCACCGAACGCGGAGCGCGCCGAGTTTGAGCTCCAAGCCAAGGACGCCCTCGTAGACAACCTGTACTGCGACGGTCTCGGTGCGGCCGACTACGACATCCTCGACTCGCAGGCGGGCTACCATCCCCGTGGCTCGAAGCGGGTCGTCGTCCGGGCTCGCCGTCCCGTCAACGGCGAGCTCAGGTGGGAGCTCCTCGACACGCTCCGCGGTCGGACGTACGCCGAAGGTCTCCTCCAGCCAACCGGTCTCGATCCCTGGGCGCGCTGGACGTGGATCGCCGACTTCACCTCGTGCGAGCGCGAGGGGTACTACCTCCTCCGCGTCCGCTTCCCGGACCGTATCGTCGAGTCGGGCGCAATCCGCATCTGGAACGGCGTCTTCGAGCACCTCGCGTACACGGTGGCGACGTACTCGTACCTCCAGCGCTGCGGGGTCGAGATCCCCGGCTACCACAAGCCGTGCCACGTGAACGACGCGCTGTGGCGAAGCGTCGAGCAGGACGAGACGTACGGCCAGGTCAGGGAGTACCGCGACGTTCGCGGTGGCTGGCACGACGCCGGCGACTTCAACAAGTGGTTCCACTACTTCGGCTACGTCCTCGAGACGCTCGCGCTCATGCACAAGCGCATCGACCTGCCGCGGAGCACGTACGGTGCACCGCTTCCGGACGTGCTCTCGGAGGTGTTCTGGGGCGCCGACTTCTTCCTCAAGGTGCAGAACCCGGATGGATCATTCATCGGCCCGATCCATGCGTGGTACACCCATGCTGATCCGAAGACGGGCCGGAAGTGGAACTCGAACTGGGCGATCTTCTGGACGAAGATTGAAGAGGACTCCGGCGCGGGCGAAGTGATGCATCCGCGGAGCCGGTACTACGACTACACCAGCCACAATAACCCTGGCCTCGTCCTCGACTTCACGACGGCGCTCGCCACGGCGGCACGGTGCGCCCGTGGCGTCGACGACCCGCGGCGATGGACGTACGCGAACGCCGCGCTCAAGAGCGTCGCACACCTGGAGAAGGCCGCTCCTGACCTACTTGCCTCGCACCCGTACAGCCTTACGCTGTGGTACGATCTCTGGCGCGCGACCGATCGGGAAGAGTACCGCGCAAAGGCCGAGGAGATGGTGCCGAGGCTCCTCGCCGGGCAAGCGGAGGATGGCTCCTTCGGCAGGCCGCAGGGCCTCAAACATCCGTTCCACGCGATCACCGCGCTCATGGAACTCGTCCTCGACGAGCCGGAGCACCCCCGACGAGCGGACATCATCCGCGCCGTCGAGCGCAAGCTCGCCTGGCTCGGACCGTACTCCATCGGCGAGCCGTACGACCTCGTCCTCCAGTGCATCCCCGATCTGCCGCCGGGCGCGCTCACGACCCGGACCATGGGGCGGAATGCATGGATCGGCAACGTCGCGTACGTCTACGCCCTGGCGGGACGACTCACGAAACGACGCGACTGGCTCCACAAGGCCGAGGCGCAGATCGCGTGGCTTCTCGGGCGCAACCCGCACGGCGTCTGCCAGGTGGTTGATGCGGGACGCGTGCACCCAGGCCGCTATCACGGTTGGCCAAACTGGAATGAGAATGACCTCCACGGCGCGCTCACCGGCGGCATCATCAACGGCATCCACGTCATCGACGATACGTACTCCGATGCGGACCGCACGAGCTGGTCGGCCATGCCGCCGAAGTTCCCGCTCGTGAGCCTGCGGCGCACCGACGTGCCGTACAGCGATCACGATCAAGTGAATGCTCGGTTCGACACGAACGAGTACTGGTCGCTCCACCATGCGGGCTTCCACCAGGCGATGAGCGCCCTCGCCGCGGCATACAAGGAGCTTACAGTTCCGGCGCGACCGAAGCTCTGCTATCTCTACTCGAACGCGCGCGGCTACGACGAAGCGGTCCGGTACGACGAGCTCTTCGACCGCCTGGGATGGAACGTCGATCGCGTAGCATGCGACGTGCGGTACCCACACGTCGATCCGCGGGCGTATGGCGTCATCGTCGTCAGCAGTACGTGGACGGGTGCGGAGTACCTCGACGCCGAGGCGTTCGGGATCACGGCGCGGCACTCGTTCCTCCTCGGCGTGCCGTGGGTCTTCGTCAGCCCGTCTCGGGAATGTCTGGAGTGGCTGGAGACGATTGTCGCAGGGCTCGTGCCGAACGGAGAGATCGGCCCGCCCGAGGGGACGTGGACGCAAGACGGCAAGGAGAAGGTCCGCCGCATCCACGCGACGACGGCGCGCATCGTCCCTGACGACGCCGCGCTCGAACGGCTGCTGTGCGGGTACGTCGAGGCAACGAGGACAATGTAGGGGCGCCATGCCCCTACGGATGGGACTCCTGCAAGTCGAGCAGCATAAGCCGTTCGCGGAACTCGCGTGCTGGCTAGCCCGCGGCACGTAAGCTCGCTCCATTCTCAGCACCGTGCGAGTGCACGTTCGGCGACCGTGCGGCGGCGATGGTCGTACCGATCACCGGTCGGTGCGCGCCGCAACATGCGCTGAAGCACAGGCGCAGCGTGACGCAGTTCCTCGACGGCGGGGGGTAGGTCGATCTCCGAGAGAGCGAGGAGCGTATAGTAGACCGGGAAGCGTCCCCACCTTCCGTTCCGGTCGCGGAGCGCGGCCAACTGCGCGATACCTTCTCGGAGCCAGCGCTCCGCGTCGACCTCCGGCAGCCCGCCGGCCGCGAGATTCCTCCACAGTGCACACGAGCACCGCGCGCAGCAGTACATCCCACATGCGTGGCCGGCAATGGTTGTGAGGCCACGGGTCATCTCCTTGCGCCCGCGGTCAAGTGCCTCCTACACAAACGGCTCCGCCACGGCAACCAGCGTAAGCATGCGGCACGCCTCCTCGCCGAGCACGTGCGCCGTGCCTGCATGCGTGATGATCCGTTCCCCGGTGAATACGCGGATGCCATTGGCGAAGTCGTGCTGCGTCGGAGCGAACATGCCGCGGTACGCGCCACGCAGGCCCTGGCGGGATGCGATCCACCGAGCGGCTTCTTCGCGCTCGTGCGCAGGAATCGGCCTGCCGAAGAACATTGCGTCGTCGAGCGCGTCGACGATCACCCCGAGGCTTGCAGTGTCAGGCAGCATGAGCACCTCCCTTCGCAGCACGTCCGGCTAAAGACGGTCGTCCTCTCCCATATGGTACCGGGAAGGCCACTCCGAGACAAGACGGCATGAAGGAGGCGATCGAGGGCATTGTGGGAGCAGGCGGCGCCTCACGCGGCGGCGGACTCCCTGCTGAGGGCGAGCAGGCGAGAGAGGTGCTCCTCGCCGCCGGTGATCCGGAGGGCGATCTCGAGGACCCAGACGTCGATGTAGAACGCGAAGCCGGGCGGAAAGCGGACCATGTCCTTCTCAGTCGTGACGATGGCCTCGGCGTTCATCTCCCGCGCGCGGTCGACGAAATCACTGAGTGGCCCACGGCGGTAGAGGTAGTGGTTCGGCAGGCGGCGATGCTCGATTACCTCCGCGCCCAGGGAATGGAGCGTGCGCTCGAATGCTGCGGGGTTCCCGATGCTCGAGAGCGCCGCCACGCGCGCGCCACGAAGCCGCCTGAGGCCCAGGTCTCGCCGCGACTGATAGTGCCTGAGCGCGGTAGGTGCATGGATGCTCTCGACGATGGGTGCTTCGGGGTTCAGCCGATGGATGTGTTCGCGGAGCTCGCGCAGGTAGTCGGCCTGGTCGACGCGGGTGAGGACGATCATGTCGGCGCGATGGATGTGGCTTGGAGGTTCGCGCAGCGTGCCGCGGGGCAGCGTCATGCCGTTGCCGAAGGGATTCGTCGCGTCGATGACGACAATGTCGAGGTCGCGCTGCACCTTGAGGTGCTGGAAGCCATCGTCCATGAGGATGATGTCCGGCGCGAATCGAGCGATGGCGACATATCCGGCGATCGCGCGGTTTGGCCCGACGACCACCGGCACCCCAGGCAGCGACCGGGCCATGAGGTATGGCTCGTCACCTGCGCGCCGCCGCCGCACGAGGATCTTCCGCCCGTCTGAGACGACGACGAGGCCGCGCCCCTCCTTGAGGTAGCCGCGGCTGACGATGGCGGGATGACGGCCATGCTCGTGTAGGTAACGGGCGAGGAAGATCGCAAGGGGCGTCTTACCTGTGCCGCCGACGGTCACGTTGCCGATGGAGATCACCGGCGTATTCATCCCGATCTGGCGGAAGACACCGTGGCGGTACGCCCATGCGCGAGCGCGTACCCCCGCGGCGTACACGTGCGAGGCCAACTGCAGCCCGTTGAGGAGCGATGCTTCCCACCGCGTGTCGGGCGGCTTGGTCAGCCATTCGTCGAGTCGCCGCATGCTGTCTCCCCGTATGGTCGTATCTCATCCTGTCTGGGTCGAACGTTTCCTAATCATGCGACGCGGGGACAAGCGCACGGTTCGCCCTTCCGTCTGCAGGGCGATCCCAGCCTGATCCGCGTCATTCCGCGAGGTGCGCGTCAGCCGGAGCAATGCCCCAGCGCTGCCACGCGTGCCATGTCGCTGCGGCGGAGTCCGGGCAGCACGGGGCAGGCAACCTGCTTCGGGCGAGCGAGTCGGCGAGTGCCGCAGGAAGCTCCGCCCACGCGTGACCAAGCCGCTGCGCCTGCCCAGATCGTTCCAGCATCCGGCAGCCAAGTTGCTCCATGAATGGCCCGTAGATGATCGGAATGCCCCAGACTGCCGCCTCGAACGGGTTATGTCCGCCGACGGCTTCCCACGAGCCGCCGATGATGGCGACGCGAGCGATACTATATATACTGGCCAAATGACCCATCGTGTCAACCAGTAGCATCCTCCGACGTCCTTCGCCCCATGGGTGGCGACACGGGTCTGGAGAGAAGATCGTCGAGAGACGGCACACGGAGAACCCCGCTTCCCGCGCTAGCCACTCCGCACGCGGGATATCTACTCG
>Ga0315279_10002207_pt1 | contig 30007 bp, 25 predicted proteins | sample YL17G06_20_MG_FD_203694 | JGI IMG/M metagenome (GOLD analysis project Ga0315279, IMG submission 203694) | Sediment microbial communities from Yellowstone Lake, YNP, Wyoming, USA - YL17G06_20 | ecosystem: Environmental > Aquatic > Freshwater > Lake > Sediment | place: USA: Wyoming | collected...
GTGGAACTGTAATTACATGGGCATTGTGCCCGCATCCTTGACACAAGGGCCAGGTGAACAGAATCCACAACCAATCGTCAATGACGCGTTGATTTCCCCTCTTCACCCAAGGCTAGAATCATTCAAAACGCAAACGGTGGCAGGTAGTGAAGCGGAAAAAACATGCGAGACATCGCAAACCGAAATGAGGGGGGCCGCGACTTCTGAAGCACCATACGAGGCAGGGGAAAATGATACCAGTGAGTTCATGATAGGAAGCGTTGCAGTGGGGATAATCCTTCCAGAAAGTGATGGGACAATAAATAGCAATCTTGAAAATTGGACGACTGAGGAAGAAAACCTTGTGATGGGCGGAATAGAAAATGGTCTTAAATGGTGGGCAAATAAAGAGCCGAATGCCGAATTATCGTTCGTATGCGACAATCATTTCCGAGTGCCTACGAGCTATGAGCCAATAACTCACCCCGCAATCGACGAGAACCTGTGGATAGACAACGTGATGACACAGTTAGGATACCCAGGAGACAACATCTTTCTTCAAGTGCTGAGTTATCTCAATGATCTCCGAACCACGAAAGGCACCGATTGGGCTGTTGCCATATTTGTTGTAGATGATACAAATGATGAGGACCATCGTTTTGCTGATAATAATTATTTCGCCTACGCTTATCGTGGAGGCCCATTCATTGTCATGACCTGTAACAACTACGATTGGGGCATCGACCATATGGATTGCGTCACGAGTCACGAGATGGGCCACTCCTTTTATGCGTCGGACGAACACAACATAAAAGATCCCGAGTACAGTGGATATGAAAACGTTCCAGATCAAGATTTTGCCTGGTGCATGATGGATTTACATAGTGATAACGTTTGCACTGCTACCAGAGGCCAGATAGGTTGGTGGGACAACGATAACGATAACATCCTAAACATAATGGACACACTCCCGTACATTTCTCTGACACCTTACTCGCCCGACCCGACGGACGACAGTACCCCTACCTACTATGGAACAGCCAATGTCGTCCCCCTTTCCAACAAGAATCCGTATGGGCCGAGGAACGATATAACACTTCAGACCATCGCGAACGTCCAGTACAGAGTGGACAATGGGGCCTGGGAAAATGCGACGCCGACGGACGGCGCCTTTGATGAACAAATTGAAAATTTCACGTTCACCACGCCCCTACTTTCGGAAAACGCCACACACGTGATCGAGGCACGCGCCATCAACTCCGTCGGCAATGACAACTACGCCAGCGACAGCCTTTTCGTGAATTTAACTACGCCGCAGGCGCCTGAGCTGGTCTCCCCCGACAACAATGCCACCATCGAAGACAACACGCCGACCTTCGCGTGGGAGAACGTCACTGACCCCTCGGGCGTCACTTACACGCTCCAGTACTCGACCGACCCTAGTTTCCCGTCCCCTCCCGAGGATTGGCTCGGCGCCGCCTGGTCTTATCGCAGGAAGATAACGATAGACCACAGCAAGGTGGACAACAACTTGGAAAACTTCCCCGTTGCGGTAATTTTGGACAACACCAACTTCGACTTCTCCAAGGCGAGGCCGGATGGTTATGACATCAGATTTACCGCTTCCGATGGAGAAACCTTGCTAAAGTACGAAAGGGAGAGACACGACAGCGTCAACCAAAAAGCAGAATACTGGGTGAAAATTCCATCCGTCTCTTCCTCAACTGATACAGAATTTTACGCGTATTACGGAAAAAGCAATGCCCTCGATGGTGCTGAGGCAGAAAACGTGTGGGATTCTAACTACGTCGCGGTCTATCACATGAAAGAAGAAAGCGGAACGGTTTACGATTCAACAGATTATGGCAACCATTCCACTTCGAGGAACGGGTGCGACTTGGAGGACGCGAAAATCGGCAAGGGGTTCGATTTTATCCCGACGGATTATTACAACGTTCCAGACTCAAACAGTCTGGACATCACCGGGGGGACAACGGTTGAAACATGGGGCAGACCGCATGACATTCAGGATTGGAAAGTGTTCCTTTACAAAGGGGACGTTGACGTGACCGTGACCAACTATTTAATCCAGTATCATGACCCGTGGGGCTATCTTTTCCGATATACGGATTTAGCTAGCGCAGTCCACGCTTGGCGTTCCAATCAAAATCCCAGCGTCAACGACTGGAACTACAACGCCTTTGTTTACACGTTTGGAACGGCGTCGACGGCCAAATTGTACCAAAACGACAATTGGTATGCTGGAGAATGGTACTACGGCACTGGCAACGGGGTCGTCGTTGGTAATCCTGAATCTATGCGAGTGGGAGACCAGAAAGGAAGTTGGCCTTACGATGGCGAACTAGACGAGCTTAGAATATCCAAAATTAAGAGGAGCGATGAATGGATAAAAGCATCCTACAACTCCGATAACAACACGCTCGTGAGTTACGGAAGCGAAGAGGCCTCGGGCGGGGCGAGGACGATCGAGGACCTGAGCGAGAACACGTATACTGTGTCCAACAATGAGGTTCTAGCCGACAACGCTTACTACTGGCGCGTCCGAGCGGTGGATGGTTCAGGCAACCTTGGGGGGTGGTCCGAAACTTGGAAGTTCAAAATCGACACCACGCCACCACCGGCACCTGAGCTGATCTCACCTGATAACAATACCACCATCGAAAACAACACGCCGACCTTCGCGTGGGAGAACGTCGATGACCCCTCTGGCGTCACTTACACTATTCAGTATTCGACCGACCCTAGTTTCCCATCCCCTCCGGCGGATTGGTTTGACACCGCCTGGTCCTATCGCAAGAGGATAACAATAGACCATGACAAAGTGGACAACAACTTGGAAAACTTCCCCGTTGCGGTAATTTTGGACAACACCAACTTCGACTTCTCCAAGGCGAGGCCGGATGGTTATGACATCAGATTTACCGCTTCCGACGGCACGACCTTGCTTAAGTACGAAAGGGAGCGTCACGACAACGATAATCAAAAGGCAGAATACTGGGTGAAAATTCCTTCTGTTTCTTCCTCAGCTAACACAGAATTTTACATGTATTATGGGAAAAGCAATGCTGTAGATGGAGTGGACCCGACTAATGTGTGGGACAGTAATTATGTTGCAGTATATCACATGAAGGAATCAAGCGGAACAGTCCATGATTCGACGAGCAATGGCGATAATTCCACTTCGAGAGACGGGTGCGACTTGTTAGCTGCCAAGATTGGAGAGGGATTTGACTTCGTGCCCACCGATTACTTTGATGTCCCCGACAGCAGCAGCCTTGACCTCACCGGAGGGATAACAATAGAAGCATGGGCTGCTCCAGACTCGATTACTGCTTATAAAGTGTTCCTTTTCAAGGGGAACGCTGCCTTCAGCCAAGTCAATTATTATGGAGAGTTTCGCACGAGTCGCGGATTTATTTTTGAATACGTCGGCTCAGGTGGTTCAAATGCTTACGAATCCGGAACAGAACCAACGTTGGGGAGTTGGAATTACACAGGATTTGTTTATACTTTCGGGACAGCTGGCTCTGCTAAAACGTATCAAAATGGAAATTGGCATGCTGGAGACTGGTACTACGGTACCGGTAACGTCTCTGCAATCACGAATTCAGAAAGCTTGAGGATTGGAGACCAGAAAGGATGCTGGCCTTACGATGGCAAACTAGATGAACTTAGAATATCTAAGATTAAGAGAAGCGATGCATGGATAAAAGCATCCTACAACTCGGAAAATAACACGCTCGTGAGCTACGCGAGCGAAAATGCCTCGTATTTAACGAGGACGATCGAAGACCTGAGCGAGAATATGCATACTGTGCCCAACGAAAACGCGCTGGCCGACAACACTTACTACTGGCACGTCTGGGCGGTCGATGGTGTCGGCCACTCTAGCGAGTCCGATGTCTGGCAGTTCACCGTGGACACGACACCTTGAACACTCAAGTTTTATCAAAAACCAAAGATTAAACGTTTGACTTTATTCTAAAAGAAGAAAACCGGGCCTGGCCAGACACGTGCCTCAAATCAAACTTTTAATCGAGTCAGCGACCCTCTCGTGCGCCTTCCCGTCAATCCTGTAGAATGAGTCCTCAACGTACTTCCGCCTTCTCTGCTCCAGCTCCTTCTGCATCTTCCTGTCCGTCAAGACCTTTGTGATTATCCCCGCCAAGTCACCGTCCTTGTCCACCTCGAGGACGACCTTCTGGTACTCGGCCTCCGCCTGCTCGGCCCGCGAACTCTTCCTCAACCCGTCGACCAGGATGACGTCCTTGTCGAGCATCAGCGCCTCGATGTCCGCGGTCGAGATCGTGCTCACCACCAGGTCCGATTTGCTCAGAACGGAGTACAGGGCCTCCTTGTCCGGCCTCTGCGCGATCTCCACGTTCTTTAAACCCAGAGACTTGATGGCGGCCTTGTACTCTGGAATATGTTTCTCAAGCGGGTGCGGCCTGATCACCACCTTCCCTACCTCCTTCACCCTGCTCACCTGCGAGAGGAAGTTCCTGATGTACTTGAAATAATCGTCCTTGCCGATCAACCCGTACTCGACGAGGGCTGACGAAAGATGGACCACCACTTTCTTGCCCCCGTGTTCAACTTTTCTCGACCTGTATCCAGCGACCTTGTCGAAGAACGGCGACCCAGTGATGACGACGTTCCCGCTCTTCACCCCTGAGTAGAGCTTCCTGCGCTGCTCCTCCCCCGCCGCGAAGAATACGACGTCCCTGTACTTGCCTGAGCTCATCATTGTGCCGATGTCCTCCATCGCCAGACCATAGCCGTGCGCGGAGTAAACTGCCCGCTTCCCCAGGTTGCGCGCGGCCGCCAGGAGGGGCAGCTCGTGCATCCCTATCCCCGTGAGGTAAACGACCTTGACGTCGTGCGCCTGGATAATCTTCTTGAAAGTCATGTAGTAGGCCAGTGTCATGGAGAGCATCTCCCTCGAGAGGACGAAGTTCACCCCGCCCTTCATGGCCGCCCAGTAGTCCCTCCCTTTGAAGCTGAAGAGACTCGGCTTGTCAATCCTCTTCCACTCCCGGTTCAGCTTCTTCGACAGGCTTTTGCTATCCTTCAGTATCTCGCGGTCGACGTACTCGTACATGGACACCAGGTAGTCGGGGGCGTTCGGGTACCTCCTGTACTTGTAAAATGGATTCGAGAGGAGGTCGCAGACGACGACGAGCGGCTCCACGCCCCTCTTCTCCAGGTCCCTCAGGACGTCGTCGAGCCCCAGGAAGCTGAACTTCCCCCCCTTCTCGAAGACCTGGTTGGAGTGCGTCAGAAACAGTACGTCTTTTTTCTTCGGTTTGATTTTACCGGCTTTTTTCTTCGGGCCCCTGATCTTGCGCCTCTCGTTGAACGCCAGCCACGTCCTCAGGGCGGGGGAAAGCATGCTTATTTTCAGTCCTTCAGCCCTGGAGGGCCGTACTTCCTTGGCAACGATCTTGTCCACCTTGCTCCATGACTTGAAAGGCTTCGGCAGGTAGAACGGGTCCAAAAAGTACCAGAGGGGGAGCCCGTCAACCTGCAGGGCCTCGCCGAACTTCCTCCCATCAACCTTCTGCTCCGTTATCGCTGCACAGAATTCCCAAACGCTGCCCGCCATTTCATCACCTAGAACGTCTCCTGCGTTCAATAAAAGTTACCACGCCGTGAAAAGGCTTAAAGGATTTGCACTCAAAAATTATTGATTCCGCATGAACGTGCTTCTGGTGAGGCCGAGCAACATAGAGGTTTACGACCTTTTCAAGCTGAAGACCAGGGAGAGGGTGGAGCCGCCCTTCGGGCTGATGTACCTGGCTGCCTGGTTGAGGAAGGCGCGCCCCGATGACAAGGTCGAGATCTGGGACGCCGAGTGCAAAAAACTGGATTATAAGAAAATGAAGCAGTTTGACGTCGTCGGTGCCGGTGGGACGACCCCAGAGTATGACTTGATTGAAGGGATTTTCAAGAAGGTCAAGGAAATCGACAATGACATCGTGACTGTGGCGGGCGGGCCCCACTTCACGGCTGCACCCAACCCAACTCCCAACATAGACTACATCGTCACGGGCGAGGCTGAGGCCAGCTTCGCGGAGCTCGTGGGGCGGGTTGAAAAAGGGGAGAAGAGGCCGAAGAAGACGGAAGTGATCAAGGGGAAGACAGTTGAGAACCTCGACGAGATCCCGTTCCCCGCGAGGGACATGGTGGACAACGACTGCTACACGTACATGATCGAGGGCAAGCTGCAGAAAGCCACTTTGATGATGACGTCTCGCGGCTGCCCGTACAAGTGCATCTTCTGCCACAACTCAAAGATCCCGAGGAAGCTGAGGTTCAGGTCGCTGGACAACGTCGTGGAAGAGATGAGAGACCTGGCGAAATACAAGCTGAAGAACTTCCTCTTCGTCGACGACACGTTCACACTCAACAGGAAGCGGGTGATGGAGCTGTGCGACAGGATGATAAAAGAGGATTTCGACTTCAGGTGGGCCTGCTTCACGCGCGCAGACACCATAACCAGCGACATGGTCAAGAAGATGGAGGATGCCGGGTGCAGGGAGCTGAGCATCGGAGTGGAGACCGGGAACAAGGAGATTCTGGAAATCATTTGCAAGGGCGAGACGAAGGAGCAGATAGTGAAGGCCTCGGAGATAGTGTCCAAGTTCCCGAAGATCGACAAGAGGTCATCCTACATAATCGGGCACCCGTACGAGACCAGGGAGACGGCGATGGAGACCATCAACTTCGCGAAATCACTGCCTGTGGACAGGGCATTCTTCAACATAATGACGCCGTACCCGTCCTCAGTGATTTACGACATGGCGAAGGCCGGGAAGGGGATAAGAATTCTGACCGAGAACTGGTCGGAGTACAAGAGGTTCGGCAACTGCGTCATAGAGACGGACGAGCTCAGCAGGGACGACATCATAGAGCTGCAGAAGACTGCCCTCAAGGAGTTCTGGACCCAGCCGAGGGTCGTGATGACGCACCTGGAAAGGCTCGTGGAAAAGGACGCGAAGAAGAAACGCTATGCTAAACCGGTGATGGACGAGCTGCGCAAGCTGGACAAAATCCCGCCGGCAAAGGTGAAGGGGATACTGGAAGTCCTGAACCGGCTCATAGGGAAGGACGAGAACAAGCGGTTCTACAACAGGCCTCTGATAGAAGCGCTGTGCCTCCTCGGGAACATCCCCATTGAGGAATTCGGCCAGTAGGGTGCGGGTCATGAAAGTAGCTCACATCATGCAGGACTTGGGTTATCCGGTGCTGATTGCGGACAGCATGAGGCGCTACCTGAAGTGGGACAGCTTCATGATCCTCACGAAGGAGAGGCCGAAGGAGGGGCAGCCGGACGTCGTGCACGAGAGCGTGTTCTCATCCGTGAAGAAGGTCTACCGGTCGAAGGCCGACGTGGTGATAATCCACCAGTATTTCGGGCTGCCGCAGACGTGGTTCTTCCTCCTGGCGTTCAGGATTCTGGGCGTGAAGACCGTTATCGGGCTGGACCTCGCTGACGAGCACTTCATCCACTTCAACCTGAAAAGGCCGCAGGAGTGGGGCAAGGAGAAGGCCAAGTTCATCCTCATGTACTCCCAGATGCTCCTGACAGACGGGATATGGTGCAGGACCCGGAACGAGGTGAAGCTGATCTCCTCGCTCGGGCGCATCTCACCCAAGAAGATAATCGTCGTCCCGCAGGGGCACAGCATGGAAATCGGGACATCACCGAAGGAGAAGTACTTCCTTGGGGTCTCGAGCTGGTGGAACGACAGGAAGAACCTCCACACATCCCTGAGCGTTTTCAGCAGGATCGTGAAGAGGAAGGAGTTCTCCGACTACAGGTTCGTGGTGGTGGGGGAGTTCTTCAAGGGGAAGTACAGGATACTGGACGGGGAGAGGACTGTCTACACCAACCAGTGGGAGACGGGGGAGGAGTACGAGGCGAAGGTGAAGGGGATCATCGAGCAGGCGGGCATCAAGGACAAGGTTGAGTTCATAGGGATAACGACGGGCAAGGAGCTGCAGGAGCTGTACAGGAAGGCGAAGATCTACTACATGCCGTCGAAGAGCGAGACTTTCGGCCCTGTGTGGCTGGAGGCGATGGCTTCCGGGACTCCCGTCGTGGCGATGAAGAACCCCGTTTCCCAGTATGTGATCAGGGACGGCGTGACCGGGTTTTTGAGGAACACGGAGGAGGGGCAGGAAGAGGTTATTTTGGCGCTGCTGAAGGACGAGGCACTCTACAGGAAGATGCAGGGGCACTGCCTTGAGGAGGCCAAGAGGTTCACTTGGGAAAGCGTTGCCGAAATCTGGGGGGAACAGCTGTCCAAGATTGTGAAATCGTTTAAATCCTGAGTTTGCTTCATAAAGGCTCTGATTCGCGGGGCTTTGCACAATAATTGCTTAGTCACCTTTGATGGGAAGCAGTCTACACAAAAATTAGGTTCTACACATAAATTCTGGGAAGTGGGCTCAAGGCGGAATTTACACCAGCTGAAAAATGTCTAATACTTTCGGTGTCATCTCCTCAAAAGTCATTAAGAATATAAGTGAATGTAAAAAGACATGGTGTGGACATGGCTGAAACGAAACGTGGAATATAACCTAGGCCCACAATTGCATCACATCTATTTAGTTGAAAATCCAACAAATGTGGGGGCGTCTATGAGCAAAAAAGGAAAAGAACCAAGCCATCAGTGTGTGTATTTGGATACAGATCATATTCAAGATTTCCTTTGGGGAAAACCAGACGAGATAAGAGCTGCAAATCAAATTTTTCAAAAACTAAGAAACTCTATAAAAAATCCCGATATTAAAGTTAGAATACCATTTGTTGTTGTCGGGGAGCTGATTAACAATCTCGTAAGAGATAAGAAAGATAATTTGATTAGCAAAGATGACATGGACAGTATTCTGCACAAGTTCTTGACTCTTCAAAACGAACTAAACGCTGATTTGACTCCCCCGGGTAAATGTGTATATTTTGCTGCATGCGAATTAATCAAAAAAGACGACCGTGTAGCGGGTTCTGATGCCTTGATAGTTTGCCAAGCTCTGTGTGACCCCTACTCATCACACTTGTTGACAACGGACACTGATATTCTGTATTCCACTGCTATCCAAGAACTTGAGAAAGATATGCGAAAGCAGGGGAAGAGAAAACTAACTCTAAGAATTGCGTCCGAGTTCTAACAATTTGTTTTTAACAATCCTTTTCTTTCTAGTTCTGAGAATATATCGGGAATCTCATCAGAGGTTGCAGAACCCTTTAAACCTTTGACTGTGAGCACTACTCGCTTTTTCAGTTCCTCACCGTGAAATGTGTTGCAATAGTCAGCCCATACCGAGAGAACCGTTGCTGCTATTTCAAGCCAACGTGTGGACTTTCCGCCAACTAAATCCAAGAACCTTTCGCCATCAAAAGACCCGAGTGAGGACGAGTAATCTTCAATACGTTTTAACTCTTCAGATTCTATGCTGTAGTAATCCTTTGCTAGTGGTGGAGAATACGGGCCCCTTATGTACCTACTAAATCGGTACCCGTGACCAAGTCCTAGAAAGCCTGCAACGTACACCTTCTTTTGTAGCTGGAGTCTATCCTCAAAGCTGTCTTTGTTAAAACTAAAGCTACATCTCTCCTTCAAGAACCTCAGGAATGCCAGCAGTGTTTCTTTTTTCTCCATCTTTCCCACCTTTATCTATCTATCTGTACGACACTCGTATTACTATCGTATAACTTCTCTTAAAGCTACTTTGGGGAGAGGTCTCCGAGAGTAATCCCCGCGCTGGTTTACCCGGCGTGGGAGTTGAAAGTTTTGTACCTAACTTGATTTAGAACGTGCTTTCCTCCACGCGACTACTCCTGCGACCGCAATGACACCGACAACAAAAATGATGCCGATTACGACTGAAATAGAAATAGATGGTTCAGTTACAGATGTTTCTGTGGTAGATACGAGGACGGTCCCGCCGGTAGAGTTGACATACGCGTTTCCAGAATACTTTCCATCTGAACTCTTGAAATACAACGTCTGGCTAGCGAAGGCAGAGTTCGTGGAGGTTATTGTGCCAGAAGAATCGGTGGTCCCAAACACACTAGTTTCTTGTCCTTGTGAAGTGCCATAGTAAATAGAAGTATTGGTGAGTAGGCTCCCGTCAGGCTTGCTGAAAGTAATCATGAGGCTGAAGGTTTGGACGTTAATTGTAACATCATCGGAAGCCGTTTGACGGTTAGTAGAAGATGCACTGTCCGTTACAGTAACTTGAGCAGTGTACGATCCCGCAGCAGAATAAGTATGGGTTGGATTTGCTGAAGAACTGGTGTCACCGTCCCCAAAAACCCAAGAATACGTATATGGAGATATCCCCCCAGTCACGGCACTCTGGAAGTTCACATCCAGCGGCGCAGTTCCAGAGTTGGGATTACCCGTTACGGATGCTACAAGTGTGGTTATCGGGTAAACAGTAATCGAGTTCGTGTAAGTTGGCCAGCTAGACAACCAATCACCAGCTGCTATCCCATGTACTTGAATACTCACTGTGCCGGCGTCCAAAGAAGCAGTTTGACTAACAGTTACTGTGCCCGTAAAATCGTAAGAGCTACCACCGGGGATGGTAAGAGTGTTGCCATCATCAGATTTAAAATAGTAGTCTATACTCCAAGGAAAATTAGCCTTAACCTGATAAACATCCAATCCCCCGCCGCCCAAATTGTACAATGTGAGTTTGAATGTTGTCGGTTCCCCTTGGTAGACTTTATCGGGAGAAGTAGGAGAAAGAGAGGTTGTGGCGCTAATGTATCCATTTGCCGTAGGCACCCACAATAGACTCAACATGAATGACAGTACCATTCCACTAACTACGACTCTCCAATTCATCCCCCAATTCCCCCCATCCACATATTATTGAGCTCCGTTTAAGGCTAACCATCTTTGGAATGTTTGAGACGATTCTTTTTCTTTATCTGGTGTGGTAATGATATTGTAGTTGAACGTCATGCACGAAGATGATACACTTGCTCAAATTTATGGGAAGAACCCAAATCTTGTAGTTGAACGATTACGCAAACGGCTAAACAAGTCACATGGGGTTGGACTCGCAAGTGATAGTTTAGTATACGCCATCCGAAGTGGAGATGCATCCCCAATAATTCAAATGTTGGAAGAGGAGATTGATAACGTAAATCCAAAAATGATTCGTATTGGTGGGGCCATATTAAAGAATTTTTTCGTCTCGGGGCAAGAACGGGTGAAATGGTGCAAAAAATGGAAAGATGACAAGAGAAAAGAGATTGTTGTATTGCAGTTACTACATGAGATCTTAACAGATTTGATAAACTACCAACCCTCTCCGGTTCGGGATGATGCTGTAACTCTCGTGAAGGAATTTGCAGAAAAGAGAGGATTAGACTACAATGCAGAAACCAAAGGCATTAACTTCAGAAAAGATTCTCATGGGGGTACAGAATACAAAGAAACAACAATCAAGGCACTTCATGTTATCAATCGGATCCTCAGTCCCCCTAAAAAAATCGATGCCGCGGTTCTTAAAAAGAATTTGAAGAACTACCCGTATCTGAGCAAAGCTATCGGTACAGAGTGGTTGGTTAGAAGTTCTAAATCCAAGTTTCCGCATCTGCTGGCTTATATCTACTGTGAAGAGCCGGATCATAATGGGATGAAAAAACTAGCCAAAAAGCTCAAATCAGAAAAAGATGACAAGAAAATACAAGGGATTGCTTGGCAGTACGATTTATTGGCTCATACAGCGCGAAACCAGTCGTACTGGGAGCAAGTATTCAAAACCTTGGATGATTGTAACTTAAAAATATCCCTGTCAAAGCTTAGAGACCCGAGCAACGCAGAATCAATTCTTGCAGAAGCAGAAGTTCTAGCTAGGTTAGCTCCATATTTTAAAGTTGAGCCCGAGCCGGATATTGAAGAGCTTAGACCAAAAAAACTTGATGCAAAGATTGAATTCAATGGTCAACAAGCCCTGATTGAAGTCGCAGTTGTTGCGGAAAAAATTGAACTTGAGGTTGCACATGGCGGAATCTCGATACCCGGAGAAAAAGTCAAAAATGTCCTGCTTGACAAGTTCGAGAAGCAGCTAAAGGCGGGCAAAGTTAATCCAAAAATTCCAGTGGTTATAATCCTTTGTTTAAAGAATTTAGATGACTATGAGGTAAAGAACGCCGTCTACGGCGAACTCAAATTACAATTGACGACACGGAAAGATACACAACAGATTGTTGAGAAGTGCGTGATACGAGACAACAATTCATTCTACGCGAAGAAAAATAGCGACATTGTGACAGCTATTGCTGCTTATAACGGAAACTATACTGGGAAGAATCTATTGGTCGGGAAATTGTATGGTCCTCCATGCCAAATTGTTCCAAGGAACCCGCTAAGCAGAGAGTTCCGGAAGAAGCTACGGAATGCATTGTTTGGAGATAGTGAAAACAGTTTATGAAGGTAAGGATTCAGGAGAGAAGACGACTACCAAATGTTTGAAGTTTATTTTGGAGATGGTTCGTGACCGTATTGGGAAAACCTAAAAATAATTGTCAGGTTTATTGGTTGCGCTGGTCGTCCAGTTCTTCTACCATCCGTAACACGCGTTTGCCTTTCTCGCCAAGTTTGCAAATCTACCCCACCTTCTTAAACGAAGTCAGGCACCACGAGCTTTTTTGGACTCGTTCGGTCAGAGCGCAGCTGACGTGCGGGAGGCGGACCGTGCTGACGAACAGTTAAATAAGCGCCGTTAAAAAATGGTTTGGCAGGAGCGAGAAGGATGATATACGCGGACGTGGGGAACGAGCTGAAAAAATTGTTCTTCCCTCCCCTCTGGGCGGCAAGAATCCCGATGACCACGCCCATGATGCTCTTGGATTCCAGCAGCTTCAAGATCAAGAAATGGAAGGACGACGAGTACCTGAAAGCCCTGGGAAAGCTCGTGTCGGGAGCAAAGCCGAAAACCATCCTCGAGATAGGCGTCAGGATGGGCGACGGGTCCGAGCAGATGATAAAATCCGCCGGCGGGAAGGGGCGCTACTTCGGGTTCGACCTGTTCGAGGAGCCCTACCGGCCGACGTTCCTGGACAAGACCATACAGGCCATCTCCGACCGGATGCACAAGTCCAGCGTCGGGGTCAAGGAAACCAAGCCCACGACCAGGGCCATGATAAAGAAGAAGCTCGAAGGGCTGGGCTGGGAGATCAACATGTTCGCGGGGGACACCAAGAGGACCCTGCCGGAAAACGTCCCGAACTTCCCGCCGATTGACTTCATATACATCGACGGCGGCCACGACTACAAGACCGCGAAGGCGGACTGGGTCAACGTGCAGAGGCTCATGCACCCGAAGACGACCGTGGCCATCGACGACTACCACAACATACTGGACGTCAGGAGGGTCGTGGACGAGATCGGTGGCAACTACAGGAAGGAAATCATAGAAGGCCGGTTCGGCGTGGTGCGCAGGAAATAATCGCCATCATGTAGATTACTTTAAATATAGGTTACAATAAAGTACCATTGATAAAGATGGTAGAATCGCTCCCGTTACCGCCGGAAATCGAAGGACGCGGACCCACGCTGTCGACCATGTACGAAATCGAATGCATCCTCCGCGAAGCCGAGGAGCCCATCAGCCTGAACGAGATCAAGCGCCGCATGTCTGCCAAAACGGTCCGCCACAAGACCGTGCGCCAGGTCATCAACGAGTTCCGTCGGCTAGGGTTCGTCGCGGAGGGGTCCAAGGGAGTCATCTGGACGCTGAACCTTTCGCCCAAGCTCTGGACCAAGGGCCGCGCCCGCCGACTCTAGCGCTGGGGGTTTCGCTTGCCTTACGAAGTCTGGCTTTCGGAAGACGCCGTCAAAGACAGGAAAAGACTCTCCAAAGAGCAGGAAAGGAAGCTCATCTGGTGGCGGGACAGACTCGTGCAAGACCCAACCGTCGGGGACAACATCCGCAAATCGCTGATTCCCGGTGCGCTGAAGAAAGGCTATGAAATCGACAACTTGTGGCGGCTCGAGCTCCCGGGTGGCTGGAGGGCGCTTCACAGCATCGCGTCACGGCCTGCAGGGCAGCCTGAAATCATGATTCTACGGATACTTTTGCATAAGGATTACGACAGGCTCTTCGGCTACTCGACATCATAAACATCAGGTGAATAGAACTCCGCCAGACGAACGGTATTCACTCAATTCCTTTGTACTCAGCGCGCCCGCTTCGTGGACGCCACTTCGTGCCTGTCCGCCTCAATCAAAGCCTCGAACGTCCCGACCTCGTACCTCGTCCCCTTGAAAAGGTACCCGTACACCCTGTGCCCGTTCTTCCACATCAGCCTGATCGAGTCCGTCAGCCACAACTCATCGCCGCGCCCGGGCTTCGTCTTCTCTATGTACTTGAAGATTGCCGGACCCAGGACGAGCATCCCCGCCACGCTGAGGTAGCCGCCATTGACCTTGTACGGCTTGGCCTCCTTCAGCGTCGGCTTTTCGACCATGCCCAGGACCCTGCCCTCGCCGTTTACCTTCACTATCCCGAACCTCTGCGGGTCCTTGACAGGGTGCAGGACTATCGTGACGTCAGCCTTCTTCCTCTCGTGGAACTTGACCACTTCCCTTGCCACGTCGTACGGCTTCAGGTAATCGTCCCCGTATATGACAGCGAAAGTCTCGCCCTTGACGAAATCCTTGCCCAGTTGCACCGCACGAGCAGTCCCCGTGGGCTCCTCCTGGATCTTGTAGCAGATGTCCACGCCAAGCCTCTCCCCGGAGCCGAGGTAGTCCATGATGGCCTCCTTCTTGCGCCCGATGATGACGAGGATGTCCTTGATGCCGCCGGCCTTCAGAACGTCTATCGCGTGCTCTATCACCGGCTTCGTCCCGACCCTGACCATCTCCTTCGGCATCGCGAGGGTAAGCGGCCTCAGCCTGGTGCCCCCGCCAGCCGCCAGAACAAGACCTTTCCTTATCATCAGACCACTACTCCCTGACGCCCCTCTTGGCCTTGATTTTCTTGTTCACGTCCTCCACGGCCTTCAAGAGCTTCGGTTCGTGCCCCGTTGCCCTCGAGAATGCTATGAATGCCGCCAGATCCTTCGGGAGGCACTTGCCGCCGAAGGCCTTGCCGTGGACGGTGCCGTACTTCCCGATCCTCTCGTCCATCCCGGCGACCTGCGCCACGAGGTTTGAGTCGACCCCGAGCTTCTGGCAGATGAAGTAGATCTCGTTCCAGTATGAGACGCGGCTCGCGAGGGCGCAGTTGCATGCATACTTGATGAGCTCGGCCGTCTTCAGGTCCGTGCGGATGATGGGGCGCTCCAGTGGCTTGTACAGGGCCACAAGCATGTCGCCGGATTCCTTGTCCATCTCCCCGATGACTATCCTGTCCTCGCTGAAGAAGTCCCGTTTGTATTCGGAGCTTTCCGTCCATGAGCCGTGGATCTCCGTCAGGAACTCGGGGTTCGTGCAGACCCCGAAGTCGCGCCCGGCCTTCTTCCCTGACGTCTTTTCAAGCAGCGGCACAATCACCTTTTCCGTCGTCATGGGCGCAACCGTGCTTTTGATGACCACCAAGTAGTACCCGCTTTTCTTCTTCAGTGCTTCCGCCAAGGCTCTGACCGCGGATTTCACGTTGCTCAGGTCGATTCTCCCGGCCTTCGTGGGGGTCGGGACGCAAAGGAACGCGATCTCTGTCTCCGCGACCAGCTGGCCCATGTCGGTGGTTGCGGACGTGCCCAGAGCCCGGATCCTTTCCACCCTTCTTTCCTGGATGTCGTGGAAAACTACCTTGTTCCCGAGCTGCTGCAGCCCGCGCCCGACGATGGCGCCGACCGTTCCGCTCCCGATAATCCCGATTTTCGCTATTCAACCACCAATCCCATTAAACGCCCAACTATATTTAATATGGACCAGCGATTCAAAGGTGTGAGGCGAGCTGATGGGCGTTAAGAAAATGGTGCTCCTGAACCCCGGGCCGGTCATGATATCTCAAAATGTCAGGAATACACTGATGATGCCCGACATCTGCCACAGAGAGAGCGAGTTCTTCGAAGTCTTGAGGCAGGTGCGGGGAAAGCTCGTCAAGATGTGCGGGGGCGACGGAAGGCACTCCTCGGTGGTTTTCACGGGCTCCGGCACCGCTTCTTTGGATGCCGTCGTGGCGCTGCTCTCGAACGTCGACGGGAAAATCCTGATAATAAACAACGGGACGTACGGCGACAGGATCAAGAAGATAGCCCTGACCTACGGCGCAAAAGTCAGAGAAATCAAGTTCGACCTTGACAAGCCGATCTCCGTCGACGCCGTGGAAAAGGTCCTGAAGTCGGACAAAAGCATAAAAGTCGTCGCCGTCATCCACCACGAGACCACCACGGGGATGCTGAACCCCCTCCACGCGGTCGGCAACCTAGCCAAGAAGTACGGGAAAATCCTTTTCGTCGACGCCATCAGCAGCGTCGGGGCGGAAAAGCTGAGCATGGTGAACGACAACATAGACTTCTGCGTGGGCGACCCGAACAAGTGCATCCAGAGCATTCCCGGAGTTTCGTTCGTCTGCTTCAAGAAGAGCACCATCGAGAAGTTCAGGAAGAAGCCACGCAAGGCGTTCTACCTCGACCTGATATCGCTCTATGACTTCCAGGAGAGGGACGACACCCCGTTCACACCGGCGGTCCAAGCCGTCTACGCACTGAACGCCGCTCTTGACGAGCTATTGAAGGAGGGGGTCGCGCGGAGGCGGGCGAGGTACGCGGCCAGGGCCAAGGAGCTCAGGGGCGGGATTGTCTCCATGGGGTTCGAAAGCTACCTCCCTCTCGAGTGCTACTCAAGCACGCTTGCATCGTTCAGGCTGCCCGCCGACATCACATATGCCGAGCTGCACGACGAGCTGAAAAGGCGGGGCTTCATCATCTACGCCGCCCAGTCGATGCTCGGGAACAGGATCTTCAGGGTGGCGAACATGGGGGAGTTCACCAAGCAGCACGTGCGGAGCTTCCTCATGAATTTGGAGGCGTCCCTGAAAGTGCTGAGGGAGAGGAAGAGAACCGAGGTAATACTGCTGGCGGCGGGGGTCGGGAAGAGGATGGGAAAGACGTCCAAACCCCTCCTGAAGTTCGGGAACCGGACGCTCATCGAACGGCACATCTCCAACTTCCTGGAACTCGGGGTGAAAAACTTCACTGTCGTGGTCGGGTACATGAAGGACAACGTGAAGAGGGCCATCGGCAAAAAATTCTGGCGGACGAGGATAAGATTCATCTCAAATCCAATCTACGAGTCCAGCGGGAGCGGATACTCACTGCTCCTGGCCAAGAAGACTTTCACGGGAAACGACTTCATCTCCATGGACGCCGACATCCTGTACGACAAGAGGATCCTGAACTTCATCCTGAACTGCCCACGCGAGAACGTGGCGCTCGTGGACCCGCGGTCAAAGTTCACGGGGGAAGAGGTGAACGTGTTCGCGAGGGGCGGCAGCGTAGTCGGGCTCGGGAAGCACGCGAGGACGCCGAAACTGTGCGTCGGGGAGGCCATCGGGGTATACAGGTTCTCGAAATCCTCGGGCGCGAAGCTGGCTAGCGGGATAATGGCGATGGTGAGAAAGCGCGGCAAAAAAATAGAGTATGAGGACGTGTACAACTCGATCGCCCGGCAGCTTTCGATGTTCCCGCAGAGAATCCCGCTGGTCCCGTGGATAGAGATCGACACTAAAGAAGACCTGGCCAGAGCAAGAAGGTCAATCTACCCGAAAATCAAGGAATGAATCACAAACTCTTTCGTCTGTGGTCCGAATGAAAAAAACGGGAACGATACTTTACTCTCACCACGAGACAGTGGAAGGGACAGGCGAGCCTGAAAATAAAGACCAGAGGTACGCCGAATACAGGCTGAAATGGGAGGAGCTGCCCCTGAAGAAGGAGGTCTCGGAGTTCCCCCTGCACCTCGACATAGAGGTCACGAACGCTTGCAACCTCAAGTGCCCGATGTGCTACAGGGCCGTGATGAAGGACGAGGTGGGGTTCATGGATTTCGGGCTTTTCAAGAAATTGATCGACGAGGGCGAAAAATACCGTCTTCCGTCCGCCAACCTGAGCTGGAGGGGCGAGCCGCTGCTCCACCCGGAGTTCTTCGAGATGGTGAAATACGCGAAGAGGCGCGGCGTGGTCGACGTTAGGATAAACACTAACGGCACGCTGCTCGACGACGAGAATTTGGGGGAGATGATCGAAAGCGGGATTGACAGGGTGATAGTCTCGGTCGACGGCGCGACGAAAAGCACCTACGAAAGCCTGAGGAAGGGGGCCGACTTCAAAAAAGTCACAGCTGGCGTGAAAAAACTGGTGGACCTGAGGAACTCGATGAAAAAGGAAACCCCGTCCGTCGAGGTGCAGATAATCGACATGAAGCAGACGCGCGGCGAGATTGGGAAGTTCATAGAATTCTGGAAGCCCATCGTGAACAGCATCTCCATAGCCACCTACAGGAACCCGGTCGGAAAGGAAAAGGACGAGTTCAGGGTCGAGCGGCCGTACACTGCGGCCTTCCCCTGCCCGCAGCTCTGGCAGAGGCTCGTCGTCGGGTGGAACGGGAAGATCTACATGTGCTGCGGGGACAACGTCGGGCTCACTGTGCTCGGGGACGCGAGGGAAGAGAAGCTGAACGACGTCTGGCACGGCGACAATCTGGAAAAAATCAGGGAGCTACACAAAGATTACAAGTTTGGAAAGATACCCTCCTGCGACATCTGCGAATTCAATAAATATCCCGAGGGCAAGAAGAGGTGGGCCACATGAAAGATTTCAAGGTACTGCTCATACACGCGAACTCCACGATGGACACGCTGATACCCCCGAATCTGGCGATCATCTCGGCGTGCCTGAAGCAGGCCGGGCTGCAGGTCAAGCTGTTCGACACCACATTCTACAAGACCAGGGAGTTCACCGGGGACGACGCGAGGGTGAGGACACTGCAGGTGAAGGAGACCAGCTTCGACGACGTGGGGATTCACCTGAACACGACCGACATGTACGACGACTTCATGAAGATGGTCAAGGAGTACAAGCCAGACATCGTTGGCCTGTCCGCCGTCGAGCTGACCTACCCGTTCGGGATAAAGTTCCTGAGGAGGCTGAAGAAGGACGGGTTCAAGACGCCGACGATCGTGGGCGGGATCCACGCGACGATATGTCCTGAAGAGGTCCTGAACGAGGACTGCGTGGACTTCGTGTGCGTGGGCGAGGGGGAATATGCATTCGTCGAGCTCTGCGAGGCCCTGAGGGACGGGAATGACACTACCAAAATAAGAAACATCTGGGCGAAGAAGGGCGGAAAGATAATCAAGAACCCGGTGAGGCCTCCGGCCGACATGGAGAAGCTACCATTCCAGGACTGGAGCATCTTCGACGAGAGGAGGATCTACAAGCCCATGGGCGGGAAGATACGGAGGACCGGCTGCTTCGAGCTTGACAGGGGCTGCCCGTACTCCTGCACCTACTGCTGCAACGAGTTCCTGCACAGACTGTACGACCACAAGAACTACCGCGAGAAAAGCGTGGAGAGGTTCATAGCGGAAGTCAAGTACATGAAGGAAAAACACAACCTTGAATACGTCTACGTAGCGGCTGAGACTTTTCTGGCCACGAAGATGGAGAGAATTCTGAAGTTCGTCAAGGAATGGAAAGAAAAAATCAATCTCCCGTTCTGGTTCGAGACAAGGCCTGAGTCTGTCACGGAGGAGAAGGCCAAGCTTCTTGAGAGCGCCGGGTGCGTCATGGTGAGCATCGGCCTCGAGAGCGGTGACCCGAAAGTCAGGGAGATGCTCAACCGGCGGATGACCGACGAGCAGATAATAAACGCGTTCAACGTCCTCAGGAAGACCAAGATGAGGACGTGCGTGAACAACATCATAGGGTTCCCCGACGAGACGCGGGAGCAGGTGTTCAGGACGATCGAGCTGAACAGGAAGATTTCTGTGGACAACCTCATGGTCCATGTCTTCAACCCATACAGGGGCACCACCCTCTACGACGTCTGCGTCAAGAAAGGCTACATTTCCCCGGAGACGTTGGGAGGGGACTACAGGGCCGACGCCATGCTGAAGATGCCGCAGCTTTCACAGGACGAGATAATGGGGCTGCAGAGGACTTTCGCCCTGTACGTCAGGCTGCCGAAGGAGAGGTGGCCCGAAATCAAGATAGCCGAAAAGTTCGACAAGGAAGGGAACAGGAAGTTCGATGAGCTGAAAGAGGAGTACACGAAGAAGTTCCTGAGCTGAAGTTCAAAACTGTCCCATGAACCTTTTCTTGATCTCCGCGCAAGTGTGGGTGTCAGAGACGCGCTTCATCTCCTGCTCAGGCGGGATGTTCTGGTTTATCTTCACGTTTATGAAAGTCGGCCCGCCCGCCTTGCGCGCCTTCTCGACCGCGCTCCTGAGCTCGCTCGCTGTGTCCACAGTTAACACGTTCTTGTATCCGGAGCCGCCCGCAAGCTCTGAAAAATCCACGCGCGGCGACAGGGAGGGCTGGCCCCCGGTGGAGACGTGCGCCCTGTTGTCCAGGACTATGTGTATCAGGTTCTTCGGCTTCTCAGCCCCGACCGAAGCCATCGCTCCCAGGTGCATCAGGCAGCCGCCGTCGCCGTCAAGCACCACGACCTTCTTGTCGGTCTCGAGCGCGGCCCCCAATCCAATCGAGAGGGCGTGACCCATGGAACCGACCATGTAAAAGTCTGGGGTGTCATCAACGTTAAACGAAATCCTGCTGGTGTAACCGGTAGTAGAAACGTAAACCACGTCCTCGCCCATGGCCCCTTTTATTATCGCTATCGCTTCCCGCATGTCCAAAGATGGTCCATTGCCTTTCTTCGTCCCCTTGTACTCGCCTATGACCCCCTTCCTCAGTATCAGGACAGCGGGGCGCTTGGTCACGGCCGCCTTCTCCGCCATCTCCTTTATCTCCGTCCTGTACCCTTTCGGCGTGACGACCTTGTAGGGCATGCTGAGCACCTTCAGCAGTCCTTCGAGCTTCGCCCCGACTATCAGGTGCTCTGGCGCGTCCTTTGTCCCGGGCTCGCCCCTCCATGTGACTATCAGCAGGGCGGGGATGTTGTAAATTCCGTGCAAGGAGGTCAGAGCGTTCAGGGAGTTGCACAGCCCGGAGTTCTGCATCATGACAACCGGGACCTTCCCCGTGGCCATGTAATGCCCCGCGGCCAGGCCCATCGCCACAGCCTCGTTTGCCGGCGTCTCAAGTGGGATCTTCCTGTCGATTATGAAGTTTATTATCGAGCCCAGGATGGTGCAGGGAACCTCTATGAACGGGCCCAGTTTGTTGTTCACCAGCTCCTCGACGAAATCTTTCGCTTCTATCATGTCACAACATCCCGATTATCGTCTTCTCTATCTCCTTCTCAAGGTTTATCAGGAACTGCCTCTCTCGGTCGGAGTGGACGACCTCCTTGCACCCCAGGTTGTACAGGTAGTCCCTTATCGACCTCTGGACCGCCTCGTATCGTATGCCGGGGGCGAGCTCACCTGCCCGTTCTATCATGGCCTTGATCATGCCATAGGGGTTGAAGGGCTTGCCGAGACCCTCCTTCATCCTTTTCCTGATGGCCGGGTCCTCCTCAGTCCCAACGTCCACATCCTTCGACCATGCCTTCTTGTCCTGGGTGATGGCCTTCCTGAACTTCGTGACCTTGGCGACCTCCTGCCCCGAGAACATCAGCTTGAAATCGAAGTAGTCCATCTTCTTGAAGAACTCTATCCTCTGGCATGCGCTCGCTGAGTACGGGAAGAACGGCTGGGGCGGGAAGTTGTATGAGATAAGATACGTGTGGCTCAACAGCGCCAGGTTGGCCGCCGGCTTGTCCGTCTTTATTTCGAGCACCTCCTTCCCGACGAACGGCTCCACTTCCTTGAGGCTCTTGACGAAATATTCCGCGTCGTCGAGGACCCTCCTGTAGCAGTAGATCTTGTTCTTCAGGACCCTCACGTCCTGGGAGTCCGAGCTCTTTATGTCCGAGTATTGCTGCTCGAGCGATGCTATCTTCGGCTCGTGCTTCCTCTTGAGCCCGTCGAAATCCCCTGCCTTTGCCTCCTTGCTGCCCATCACTTCCGTGGCGATTTCGACTATCATGGGCTGGTTCACGAGGACGTTGGAAAAAATCCTGTGGAACTGCGCCGGCTTCTTGTCCAGCTCGGCGATTATCGAGTAGATTGAATTCCCCTTGTGCTGGCCGCATGCTTCCAGGAGCTTTGCGCTGAGCGCCAGGATGGTTATCTCGTCCATCTCATCTCCTCCGCCCGTACTTCTCGTAAATCACCCTCTTGATCTCCCTCTCTATGTTGAGCAGGAACAGCCGCTCCCTGTCGCAGTGCACGATCTCCTTGCAGTCCAGATATCCCAGAAAGTCCCTCAGAGTCTTGTCGACGGCCTCGTAGCTTATGGCCGGGGCGAGGTCACCGAGCCTCTCAATCATGGCCTTTATGATGCCGACCGGGTTGTACGGCTTGCCGATTTCCTTTTCAATCCTTCCCCTAATCACAGGGTCCCTCTCGATGGTGTGGTCGACGTCGGCCTTCCAGACGGAGCTGTCCCGGATGTGCTCCCTGAACTTGGTGATGTTGTCCGGGTTGTAAAAAGTCTCCTTGAAGTCCAGGTAGTCGATCTCCTCCCAGAAAGACCAGTGCGCCGCGTAGTTGGGGGCGTACGGGTAGAACACGCTCACGGGGTTGTTGAATGTGTCAAAGTAAGTGTGGCTGGCCATGGAGACGGCCGCGGTCAACTTGTCCGTGCTCACCTCCCCTGCCTCCTTCCCCAGGATGTTCACTGCCTCCTTCAGCTCCCTCTTCACGAACTCCTCCGCCGTGCCCGCCACCCGCCCGTAGAAGTAAGCGCGGTCCCTCGCGAGCTTTCTCTCCGCCTTTGAGGCTTCCCCAGCCTCTACCCTCGCCTGCTTCTTTTTCAGGGCCGCCAGCTTTTCATCCGTCTTCTTCTTGAGCGCCGGGAAGTCCCTCGCCTTGAACTCGGTCATCGCGTAGATCTCGGTGGCGGCGTCGATCAGCAGGGTCTCGTTCGCCAGGATGTGGCCGTACTGCCTGTGGAACGCCAGGGGCTCGATGTCCACGGCCGGCAGCTCTGAGTAGAGACAGCCGCCCATTGGCAGGCCACAGCTCTTCAGAAGTTTTCCCGCCAGGATAAGGTGAGTTCCCCAATCCATGTTCTCCCTCCTACATGGAAACGGCCGCTTATAATTTTAGGGTACTGCGCGTTTCATTTTGTCAGGACTTCTTGCACTGTGCCGTCCTCTTTCTGCCAGTTCCAGTCCTTCTTCGGTTTTTTCCAGTCGTTGCCGTACTTGTATTCCAGGTAGCCCTCGGCGTCCGCGGGGACGTTGATCTTCATCCCGTAGAAGTCGATCACCCTCAGCTTTGCAAAATACTCCTTCGGGACCCTCACAAGGAAGTACCTGATCTTGCCGTTCCTCCACGCGCGCCACACCACGCGAGCCAAGCGTTTCTTCACAGACGAAGGGAGCACTAACAGCACGCGCCTGACGCTACCCACGAAGAAGCGTCCTTTCGATGCCTCTGAGTAGATTTTTTGGGACTCGAGCGTGTGGTACAGGACCTTCAAAATCTGCGAGCTCCGGCTTGTCGACTCTATCATTATCCTCGCTGCACAATCCTCCTTCACCTCGTATGTTGTGATGTCCACGATGGCGCCCGACCTCTGCAGGTAGAGTCTCCTTTCGAAAAAATCCTCGTCGAGTTTTATATCTTCCATGAAAACCTCGAACCCGCGCTTCTCCAGCTCTGGGACCGTAGAGGCCACTTTTTTCCAGTCCGCTAGGGTCCCCAGGTCCGCGTCATGCTCCCACTCGATGAACTTGCCGCCGCGCATGGCGCCAAGCAACGTCCCCCAGTCGAGCCAGCACTTGATGCCGCGCTTTTCCAAAACCTCCTTTACCTCCTTCAGGTTTTCTATCGCCGCCTTTTCCTGGACCGACATTTCGCCACCAAAACTGTAGATGCCCGCCGAACGTTAAATACCCGCACATCATCTCGCGCTGCTGAAGTGTTTTATTTGAACGCTGCGACAGTTAATCCGATGAAGATGTCCGCGAGCTCCGCAAAGCCACACGTGTCTGTCGTCATCGTCAACTGGAACGGAAAACATTTTCTGAAGCCGTGCCTGGACTCCGTCCTGAACCAGAGCTACGCGCCTTACGACATCTATTTTGTCGACAACGCCTCGACCGACGGCTCCGCTGAATTCGTCAGGCAGAACTACGCGGCCGAGATAAAGTCCGGGAAGCTGAAAGTTGTCTCGAACGACAGGAACTACGGTTTCGCCGAGGGAAACAACGTCGGGATCCGCAGGGCTTTGGGGAACCCTCAGGCCAGATTCATCGCGACCCTGAACGCCGACACCGTCGCGGACGCCAGCTGGCTGGAGAAGCTTGTGGCGACGGGAGCTGGTGAAAAAGTCGGCATGTGCCAGGGAAAGATCCTCCTCACAGACAGGAAAAAGATAGACTCGACCGGGATACTCTTCTACAGAAGCGCGACCTGGTGGGACAGGGGCGAGGGAGAGCCGGACGTGGGGCAGCATGACTCTAAAAGGGAAATCTTCGGGGTCTGCGCAGCGGCCGCACTTTACAGGCGAGAAATGCTTGAGGACGTCGCGACGAACGGAGAGTTCTTCGACAAGGACTTCTTCGGCTACGTTGAAGACATAGACCTGTCTGTCAGAGGCAGGCTCCGCGGCTGGAAGGCAGCCTACGAGCCTAGCGCCGTCGTGTACCACCACCGGGGGGGAACGACCGGCGCGCAATCGAGGTTTGTGATCTATCAAACCGGGAGAAACGACCTGTTGCTGCTTTTCAAAGTGGTGCCCGCAGGCTTCGTGCTCAAAAACCTACCTTTGGTCCTCCTGTCACAAACGGGGGAGATTGCTGTTTACGCCCGCAGGAAGCGTTTGCCCACCATTCTGAAAGCTAAGCTCGACGCTGTCCGCATGTTCGGAAAAATGTTGCCCAAGCGTGAGCAGTTCCTGAAGAAGGGAGTTAAAACCGACCTTAACACCGCTTCGGAAAAGGCCCTGCTGCCGCCCGTCAGAGCTGTGCCTTCATTGTAACGAGCGCTTCTTGTGTCCCGAGCGGCTTTGTCTTCAGCAGCCCGACACATTTTGAGACATCGAGGGAGGAATCCCTCGGCCTTTTTGCCGGCCATGACATGTCCTTCACCTTGACCTGCTTGATGAGGTCGCGATTTAGATTGAAAACTTTCGCGAGCTCGACGGCGAAATCGTACCTGCTGGCCCGCGACGCCCCGGCAGTGTGCAAAACCCCTGTGAGCTTTCTCTCCGAGATTTCCAGAACCATCTCCGCAAGGTTCATGTTCAGGGTGGGCGAGACATACTGGTCCGTCACCACCTTGACCTGCTTCCCCGCTGAAAGGTTTTCCACGAGCCACGTCGCGAAGTTCTTCTTCTCCCCGCCCCAACCGTAAGTGGCGCTCGTCCTGGCGATGCACCAATTCTTTGAGTCCGCCTTGACGTAGACCTCGCCTTCAAGTTTCGTGTGCCCGTAGTAGTTCACTGGTCGCGGGTTGTCGTCCTCCTTGTAGAGCCCCTTCTCCCCGTCAAAGATGTAGTCCGTGGAGATGTGGGTCAGGTGGGCGCCCAGCTCGTTTGCCGCGAGCGCAATCTCTCTGGCTGCGTCGGCGTTCAGCTTGTGGGCCAGTTCCCTGTCCGTCTCGCAACCGTCCACGTTCGTGTGGGCGGCCGTATGGATTATTGCATCCGGCCCCAGCTTGACGATGGTCTGTCTTATGGACTGCAGCTTGGTAAGGTCTAACTCCAATGGCTTCCCGCCTACCGGGGGCTGCCCTACGTATGACGCGATGACCTCATGCCCGGCATTCAACGCCAGCTTCACAACCTGGTGGCCGAGAAGACCATTCGCCCCCGTGACAAAGATCTTCAAACTACCACCGCAGCTCCCATGGCGTGGGGTGGAGCACCTTCTTCGTGGCCATCGGCTTCCACCACCATTTGTTCTGTATGTACCAGTCTACCGTCTGCTTCAGCGACGTCTGAAAACTGTGCTTGGCCCTCCAGCCGAGCCTCCTGATTTTTGCCGAGTCCAAGCTGTACCTGGAGTCGTGTCCGGGACGGTCCTTCACAAACTTGATGAGGCTCGTCCTCTTCCCTGCCAACCTGAGCACCTGCTTCGCGACGTCCAGGTTCTCTACCTCGTTCCCGCCCGAGATGTTGTAAGCCTCCCCCCGCTTGCCCTTCCTGATGAGTAAATCAACGGCCTCGCAGTGGTCCAAGACGTGGATCCAGTCCCTGACGTTTTTCCCTGTGCCGTATATCGGAATCGGCAGGCCCAGCTGCGCCCGGATGACTGCCTTTGGTATGAACTTCTCGGGGTGCTGGTACGGGCCAAAGTTGTTCGTGCACCTGGTCACGATGGCGTCCATGCCATATGTCCTTGCGTGGGACAGGACCATGGTGTCGGCCGCGGCCTTCGATGCCGAGTAGGGACTGGACGGGTTCATCGGGTCGTCCTCTTTGAACGAGCCCCTTGCTATCGCCCCGTACACCTCGTCTGTGGATATCTGGACGAACCTCACGCCCTCGTTTTTCCTGACCTGTTCGAGAAGGTTGAGCGCGCCAAACGTGTTGCTCCTGAAGAAGGGCTCGGGGTTGGAGATGCTCCTGTCCACGTGGGTCTCGGCGGCGAAGTTGACCACGATGTCGGCGTCCTTGACCAGTCTGAACGCCAGCTTTGAATCAATGATGTCCCCCTTGACGAACCTGTACCTGCTGTCTTTCTTCACGTCCTTGATGTTGGCCGGGCTTGACCCAAAAGACATGTTGTCGATGTTCACCACCCTCGCGTCTTTGTGGGCGGACAGCATGTAGCGCGCGAAATTGGAGCCGATGAACCCCGCGCCGCCCGTGACCAGAAACCTCATCTTTCCACCTCAGCCGTGCTTCAGCCCCGGCGTGAGCTTCCAGTCGTACGGGATCTTCTTCGTGTCGGGGGGCAGCCTGTACTCGTCCGGCTTTTCGTAGTTGTAGAGCTCGGTCGGGATGTTCACGACCAGCGCCGGCTCTTCTCCCAATGCCTCGAACCCGTGCCAGACGCCAGGCGGGACTTTCACTATCATCGGGTTCTTCTCTCCCATCATGAACTCGGCTATCTTCCCCTTTGTCTTGGAGTCGGACCTGCCGTCGCACAGCACCAGCTTGGCCTCTCCCTTCACGCATGCGAGGTGGTCGGTCTGCTTATTGTGCATGTGCCAGGCCTTCACGACCTTCGGAAAAGCAGCGGTGACGTAAACCTGCGCGAACTTTGCGGATATCTCCCAGTCGCTGCGCATGACCTCCGTCAGCCAGCCACGCTCGTCCGCGATTCTTTTCAAGTGTTTTACCGCGACCCCGTCAATCATAACTCTCACCAAATCACAGCACAATATTGGATTGCTCGCCCACGATAAATGTCCTCTTTCTGGGAGTCTTCGCCTTGCCGGAAGTCACCACCGAGTGCGACCCGACTATGCTGCTCGAGATTTTCTCGCTGACGTCGATTAAACAGTGGTCCATTATTATTGAGTTCTCTATTTCTCCACGCTTCACGACAGTGCCGTCCCCCACGCTCGCGTACGGGCCAATCCTTGCGCCTGGGCCGATGATTGCGCCCTTCCCGATTGCCGCCGGGCCCCTTATCCTCGCGCCCTTTTTCACCCGTGCGCCAGCCCCCACTGAGACCTTGCCCTGTATCGAGCGCCTCTCCTCCACCTTGCCCTTGACCTCATGCTTCAGTTCACTGAGGACGAGCCTGTTCGCGTCGAGCAGGTCCTCGTACGTGCCCGTGTCCTTCCACCACCCCTCGACGAACTTGTGGCCCAACGAGCGCCGCTGCTCCATCAGTAACTGAATTGCCTCCGTTATCTCGAGCTCCCCCCTCCCTGACGGCTTGAGCTGCCTGATCATGTCGAAGATTGCCGGCCTGAACAGGTAGATTCCGGTGAGGGCGTAGTTGCTGGGCGGCCTCTTCGGCTTCTCTATCAGCTGGACCAGTTTACCATTCTTGTCGAACTTCGCCACCCCAAAGCGCTGCGGATGTTTCACCTTGGACAGTAGGACCATCCCTTCGAGATTTGACTCATCAAAAGCTTTGACGAACTTTTTGATTCCTCCCCTGATCAAGTTGTCCCCGAGGTAGACGACGAAAGGCTCCTTTCCCACAAACCTGCGGCACTCGGCTATGGCGTGGGCTATCCCCTTGGGCTTGGACTGGTGGACGTACGTGACTTTCACGCCGAACTTTCTACCATCCCCGTAGTAGCCCTTCACCTTCTCTGGGTAGATGTCCCCGACCACTATCGCGATTTCTTTAATCCCCGCTTCTCTCAGGTCCTCGAGCGCATACTGGGAGATGGGCTTGTTCGCGACCGGGATGAGCTGCTTCGGCCCCGTGTGAGTCAGAGGACGGAGCCTGGTTCCGTGGCCTCCATGAAGTATTATGCCCTTCAGATTCACGCACCACTGTCTAGTCTCGGCGAGGATATTTTAAGGTAAGGCTGAACCACGCGCGACTTGATGTTTTGGCTAACGTTATATTTTCCGCAATTGAGAGGATTTAGGTGCCACAATGAAAGTCACGTTTTTGTACCCGGCGAGCGGCATCAGCCCTCACCCGGTGCACCTTGCCTGGGCGAAGTCGGTCGGCGCCCGCGTGGTTGAAACTCCCATGGGCGTCGGGTTTTTTGACCAGGGCAAGCTCCGGGGTTCGGACGTCCTTCTCTTGGAGTCACTTTACTGCGCGCCGTTCGCAAGGAAGTACATCAACAAAAACCCGAACTGCAAGGTGGTCTCGATTATCGCCGACACGAGCTTCTGGAGCGAGCGCTTGAGCATCGCCAGGAAAGTCTACTACAAGAGGTACCTGGACACCGTCGACGGGTTCCTCGCAGACTCAAACAGGATCTCCAAAGACATCAGGAGCTTTATCAAGCGCCCAGTTGCCGTCGTAAGGCCATACGCGACACACACATCACCCGTGAAAAAACGGGGCTTCGGCAAAACCCTGCTGTTTATCGGGCACGAGCCGGAGGAGAAGGGCTACAAGTACCTGGTGCGGGCCATGGAGTTCCTGCCTGACTTCGAGCTGTTCCTGGTTGGAAGCTGTTGCAAGAGGGTGAAAACGAAGAGAAAAAACGTCCACCTCGAGGGCCGCGTCCCAAGCCTGAAGAAATACTTTGAAAGGTGCTCGATTTACGTCCACCCTGCAGACTTCGAGCCGTTCGGGGTGGCACCGCTGGAAGCGATGTACGCCGGGCTGATCCCGATAATCTCAAAGGACGTCGGGCTGGGCGAGATGTTCAACAGGGATCTCACAAGACTGCTGGTCCTGAAGAGCAACGACCCCAAGGAAATAGCAAAGAAAGTCAGGGAAGTCTACAGCCTCAAAGACAAGGAGCGGGTGATCAAAAAATGCAGAGCTCTGGCGAAGGGCTGGACGAAAGAGAAGAGCCTCAGGCTGTTCAAAAAATCATTCTCTGAAGTGCTGTCAAAAATCTAGAGTCTAGATCCTGCCAAGCTTCATCTTCACCAGGCCAATCGATATCCTTATCCCGCTGGCTATCGTCGTCCCCCTCGCCTTTGAGTAAGACGTGAAAAAGCAGGGGACGGGGATCTCCTTTATCCTGAGCTTCGCCTGCTTCGCCCTGATGATTATCTCGGAAGACACCTCGTAGCGGTTGCTTTTTATCTGAATCTTTTCAAGGGCGAGGCGGTTGAAAGCCCGCATCCCTGATTGAGAGTCAGTCAGTATCCCGCCGAGCATCCTCGTTATGAAGTTGAGCCCAAAGTTGCCCAAACGCTTGTGCATGGGGACGCCCACGAAGCACCTCTGCCCCACTACGAAATCCACCCCCTCCAAGGCTTCGACCATGCCCTTCACCGCCCTTGGGTCGTGCTGCCCGTCGGAGTCAAACG
>Ga0315279_10002209_pt1 | contig 29998 bp, 19 predicted proteins | sample YL17G06_20_MG_FD_203694 | JGI IMG/M metagenome (GOLD analysis project Ga0315279, IMG submission 203694) | Sediment microbial communities from Yellowstone Lake, YNP, Wyoming, USA - YL17G06_20 | ecosystem: Environmental > Aquatic > Freshwater > Lake > Sediment | place: USA: Wyoming | collected...
ACTCAATAGATCAGTAATGGGGAATCGCATATGATACACTCTCCTCTCTTTGTTGTTTTTGTGAATAGTATATCATATATGTCAAGCTTCCTTTTCACCTAATTCCCCATATGAGCCAAAATTTTTATGCTAAAATTTGTGTACACTAAAACACGACGATCCTGATTTCAGATGCTAAAAGGAGATTGCGTCAACTACCCCTACCCTAAAGGGATAGTGGTTTTCGGTGAGGACTTTATAAACCATGAGGGTCGCTGTGTTATGCTTACCTGCTTTCCACATAAATTTCCCTATCCTGATATTTTAAGAATACAAATTACATAAAAAAATCACAAACGTAAACCTACATAGAATCTCAGTCTTTTCGGAGTTGAAAACTTTTAAATCCCCCTTATCCAAATTTTCAAAAGGGAAATATAAGTTATTGATTTACAAGAGTTTATAGACTTTCAGAAAATGGGAATATTCTATCTGCTCTTTTCTGTTATTGTGGTAAAACTAAAATTTATTAGTATACACCATATTTTTATGAAAAACGGGAGGAACTTATTTTGAAATTGGTATTGATAGTACTGCTACTCATTTTGAGTCTGGCAGTGATAAATGTTTGGAGTCTGGAGACAAGCGTATGGACATCATTTGCGGGAAAAGATACTCCTGCTCCAGCAAAAACGCATATAGTCGAAAATAACAATAGTGTTGTAGTAGAGATGAATCTGGACGGAATAAACGTTGAAGAACGAATGAAAGAAGGTAAGCAATTCCAGTTTTTAAGCGTACCAAATACTGACTGGACTAGCGAAATTGGAAAACCAAAACTCCCTGTCGTCAGGGCTATCGTCAAAATACCTTCAGATGGTAGCGTTACCATCAAAGTGGAAAATGAAGAACACATAATATTACCGAACTATAACGTATACCCGGTCGGGAAACAGATCGTAAAGAACGGTCGTGGAGGAACTGTTTATTTAGACGAGGATTTTACGATTGATAAAGGATTTTATTCCACTGATAGCATATATCCACAGGAATTGGCAAATATTTCATTTTCTGGACATTTAAGAGATGAGCGTATCATTCAATTGGAGTTTCATCCAATAAGGTATAACCCATCATCTCAGGAGCTTTTTTGCTATTCATATCTTCGTGTTCGATTGACTTATGAAGGCACTTCGAGAATCATGAAGCCATCAGGTTTATTGGGCAATGACTTAACAGGAAATACCTCAATGTCTCAGGGTTCAACTACGATGGGTAGTATAAGCTATCCCGAAGATTTAACGACAAGTCACAATGCTGACTACATAATAATTGCATCCGAACCGTTTTATAACGATCCGAAACTCAGACAGTTTGCGGAATGGCGATCTCAATACAGTGGACTTGATGTAGTAGTAGCACAATATGAAAAGCTAAACTATAGTTTTAGTTCAGCAAAAAGTGATGATGAAAAAATCAAAGCCTTTATCCAATATGCCTACAATTACTGGAATTCACCTCACTCCCCGGATGGTCACATTAGATACGTGCTTCTTGTCGGTGACGCTGAATTTATACCAGCGCACATTTCTGAGGAAACAAGCTTTGGTGAGACAATAACCACAGATAACTGGTACGCATGCGTAAGCGGTAACGATCTGATGCCAGACGTAATGATTGGAAGATTCCCAGCCAAGACACTAAATGAACTGAAAATCATGGCTGATAAGACTATCCAATATGAGCAAAATCCTTTGTATGGTGATTGGGCAAATAATGCACTGGTTAGTGTTGGTACGGTGGAATCACTTCATACCGATCTCGAATATGCTCGTGATCAGTATCTGCTTCCGGGAGGTTATAATGTAAAGGAATTGTCAGTATTGGATGGCGATAACTCTTATAATATGATCTCTGAACTGAATAAAGGTCAGTACATATTAGATTATGCCGGACATGGATATGTAGATAAATGGGAAATATTCAATGCACAGGATGTCCAAAAGCTAAAGAATGATCGTATGCTTCCGGCGATATTCAGCCTTGCTTGTAGTACTGCACAATTTGATAACCCTAATATGGATTCTCTGGCAGAAGTATTCCTAAAATCAAAAAATGGAGCGATAGCTTTCTTTGGAGGTTCAAGGCTTGTAGCCATTAGCAGTATTGGTTTTGGTTTGTCAGAAGCCATAGCGGGATCACACATATATAATCTTGGTGAGATCACAATACATGCAAAGCTTTTGTTACTCTCAGATTCGACTAATATGGAATTATATAATCTAATGGGTGATCCTGCCCTTGATCTTGGGGCGCCGAGACGAATTCCAAACACACCTGATATTATCATTACACCAATAGACGTATCTTTTAATCCAGAGATTCCCAAACAAGGTGAGATTGTTTCAATAAAAACCACCGTGAATAATTTTGGTTCTGGTGACGCACAAAATATTGAACTGGAAATCCGTGATGGTGGACCAAACGGAAATATTATCGAGACAAAAGACCTTACAAATATTAAGGCTGGTGGAAAGATCGAGTTTGAAACTCGCTGGCAGGCAGATTTGGGTATACCACAGCATAACATCTATTTGAAAGCATATCTGAAAGATGGACCTAACGAATATTATACAGGGAATAATAACACCCAGAAACAAGTCTTAGTCTCGCTTGAAGCGGATGGTTGGCCCAAAACAACAGATGAAAGGTCATTATCTTCTCCAGTATCCGCAGATATTAATGGTGATGGAAACTTAGAGATTCTTTTTGAAACCCATACTTATGATAAATACAACAGGGTTTACATTTTACAAAGCGATGGTCAGCCCTTAAATGGATGGCCCAGAACGGTGTACCGTCCAAATTATGATTATGAATCACAATACAGCAATCCTTCTGTCGGTCCTGTCCCATCAGTGGGTGATATTGATGGCGATGGAAAATCGGAGATAGTTGCAGTACTTTTCTCTAAAGAGATACATGCGTGGAAAAGTGACGGAACTTACGTACCGGGATGGTCTGTGAATGTTAATGGCTATTCAACAACATCACCTGTATTGACGGATCTAGATTCCGATGGAAAGCAAGAAGTGATATTCGGTACTGCAAATGGACAAATGCACATCCTGCGATATGATGGAACGTATTTTCCCGGCTGGCCAATCTCCGTAAGTCAGAAAGGACATCTATTCGTGACAGTGGCAGATTTAGATGGCGATCTCGACAATGAGATAATAGCTTATGACTCTTTGCTTCCAAAGAGTTACGCTTCTGGCAAAATGAGTACAATTTACGCATGGCATCATAATGGCACTGCTGTCAACGGTTGGCCTATTCAGATGCAAGGCGCAGATTCAATATTACCGCCAGCTACAGGCGATCTCGATGGAAATGGTAAGGTAGAGGTTGTTGTCGCATCCACTGACGATGGAATTTCTAAAGTATATATATGGAATTATGATGGATCATTGAGATCATCATGCTCTCTTAAACCTGATGATGAAATAAGATCAGCTATTGCACTGGTTGATATTGACGAAGACGGAGACGCTGAAATAATCGCTAGTTCTTATGATGGGTTTTTATACGCATGGCATCACGATGGCAGAACAGTCTATGGTTTTCCAGTAAGCTTAAAAGATTCTTACTGGTCTTCTGCTCCTATTATTGCCGATGTTGATGGTGATGATAAAGTCGAGATCATCGTAGCATCTCATGGCGGTACTATATATGTTTATAAAGGTGATGGAACTTCTGCGAACGGTTGGCCAAACCTTCTTGGAGATAGCGCTACCTCATCCACACCAATGATACTTGATATTAATAATGATAGCAGAAATGAGCTTGTATATACTTCTAGTTCAGGTTCCATACACGTTCTGTCCCTTGTAAGTCGTTACAATGATAATAACAAAACTGGATGGTCTATGTTTTTGCACGATCAAAGGCATACAGGTTCTTATGGCTCAAATTCAATACTCCCACAGGCTCCAACAGATATTTCAGCTACTGATAACCCCAGTGATAAAGGCGGTAGTTTGTTAATATCGTGGAAACTTTCACAAGATGATTACAAAGCAATAGGTTACATCATATACAGATCAGACAAAATTGATGGTAAGTATTCCATGATAGGAAAGGTTGATCGTGGAGTATCTGCCTATATTGACAGTACGACTAAAGACGGAGTTGTGTATTGGTACATAGTCCGAACCAGTAATGAGTCAAATCTTTCAGCCAGTTCCAGTCCTGTAAGCAGTTACTCCTTCAACGATTTTGCGCCAAAAATACCAGTTTTGATGTATGCAAACAGTACTAGCCTTGATGGTTCTATTGAGGTAAGTTGGTCTTTAGGGAGTGAAACTGATTTAGCAGGATATAAGATATATTTTGGTACTGAATCAGGCGTTTATAGCGAAGTAATAAACGTGAGTTTAACTGCTCATTTTATGCTGACTGGTCTTGTAAATGATAAAAAATATTATATCACCGTATCCGCTTATGATACCGATGGTAATGAAGGTCTTATGTCGGTAGAGCTAAGTGCTATTCCAAAAGATGAAGATACAGAACCGCCAGTTTTTTCATCGTTCTATCCGGGGAAAGTTACGGAGAATACAGATTTCTATGTTAAGTGTGAAATAACTGACCCATCTGGAGTTTATGATGATGATACAGCAAATGATGGTCAGGGTGTTTATCTTGTCTGGTATCTCGGTGAAATATCAGATATATCTCACATAGTTAAAATGAACAAATTATCATCTGGTGTTTTTATAACAGATAAAAGAATACCCGGACAGTCATTAGGTTCACAGCTTGTTTATCAGGTACATGCCTACGATAATGACTTTGATTGGAACAGAATAGAGGATAGGACAGCAGGTATCAGTCAAAAACAGACAATAGCGTTTGTTCCTGCGCAGATGCGTACATACAATTACCCCAATCCTGCTCCCGCTGGTGGATACACGGATCGCACCATATTCCGATATTTCGTAAATTCTGATTCGAAGGTAAAGATCAATATATATGACATTTCTGGTCATCTCGTAGAAAGTATTGACTCTGAAGCTAAAGGCACAGGATACAGCGAAACTGAGTGGAACATATCCAATGTTGCAAGCGGAATATATACTTATACCATTGAGATTGAGCCAGCTTCTGGAGAAAAACAGATCATGAAGAACAAACTGGCAATTCTTAAATGATAGAGGAATGGGTCTATAAGTCTATTATGAACCTATTGACCCATTATCCGTGTTTCATTTATAGCTAAAGAATATCATTCTTCCGCCTTCATCCCTCATCCTTACTTATCTCGCCAGATAACCGCCGTCAACAGCCAGTACGTGTCCAGTCACCATTGATGACGCATCAGAGGCAAGGAATACAACTGGACCTATATATTCATCGGGTTCTGCGAATCGTCCTAATGGTATCTGAGAGCGTAAATGCTGTCCGAGAGGTTTGCCATCATACAACTCCCCCATTTTTTCTGAGTCCTCGATCCATTTCAGCAGACCTTCTGTGGCGACCTGACACGGCGCAATGGAATTGACACGTACATTGAAAGGCGCCCATTCGATAGCAAGTTCCTTTGTCAGCCCAACAAGACCGTGTTTTGATGAGCAATAAGCGGACTGCCCTCGTCCAAGCGCAACCATTCCGGCTATCGAGGTGATAATGATGATACTGCCTTTTTTCTGCTCTATCATCTTGCGCCCAAAAGCCTGAATACACCTGAAAGCCCCTGTAAGATTTACCGAAATCAAAGCTTCCCAATCTTTCATATCCACATCAGCCGCATTTGTGCGAAACGAATATCCGGGGCAGTTTATGTATGCGTCCACTCGTCCAAACTCATCTATTGTAGCCTGAACTGCTCGATTCACGTCATCTTGTGAGGTTACATCACAATAACATTCAAAAGCCTTCTTGCCATAAGACTTTATTGTATCGAGGGTTTTCGGTATCCTTCCCCTGTTTTTATGCCCGATAACAACGACATTCGCACCGTATTCAGCCAATCCTTCAGCAATAACGCTCCCCATAGCACCACCAGCACCTGTAACAACAGCGACAAGCCCATTCATGTCAAACAAATTCTTCATAAAACAATGCCTCCATTTATTTCAATTCTAAATTCAAATACGACTTTGTGTTGTCACTCCAGCAGAATCTGGAATCCATGCCTTCATCCTCAAGATTTTATATCACATTTGAACGAGACCCGCAACAAAAATATATTTGACGGTAGGTATTCGTTCTGATAGAATGTCTATGGAAAGTTAAAATTAGTCGTGAAAAGGAAGTGAATCAATGCGCATCGGGCAACTTATATTCAAATTAAAGCTTTTGCCAGAAGCATATCCTTTTGGCAGGTGAGGTAACACGGATTAGATTTCAAGATTCTAAGATTTGTAAGGTCGTTCTTTAATAACAATCTTCTAATCTTCTCATCAATTCTCGTGAAAAATGAATCATCCTCTAAAATACCTTTATGTATGATATAATGCAATCGCAAGAAATTGTGTAGTAGTGAAGCTTATGTTTTGTAAAATCCAGATATTACGCAATTTCGTTTAATTGACGAATGTTTCTTTCCTATCCCATAGTTGAGGTAATGAAATGGAACTTTTAATAACCATTTGGGAATACATAAAATCCTTCTGCAGTTGGGTAAATAAAAATCAATTTGCAGCACAAGTCTTTGGTGGATTAATCGTTGTCATTTTGTTAGGATTGTTTGGATTGCGGAGATTTCTAAAAAAACGAAAGAAAATTATAGAAAATGACTTCCCGTTTGATATAATCAAACCAATTGAACTCGACAATCTGCTTATAAAAGACTCTCTTACATACTGCAAGAATCCATTCGTACCTAAAGACCAAGAATTCATCTATAAGTCAACTGACCATGAACACGAACGGCGCAAAATGTTTATCGGTGGTGCAGAAATTGGAAAAACACGAACTGCATACGAGTGGATTCTCAGCATAACGAAAGAAGAACCAATAGCCTTTGTCCTCATTCCCAAAAAAACAGGGATGCCTGACCTTATTAACAAGAATAATATGCCAAAACTTACAGGAATGGTCGTTCTTTTCTACGACGACATTAACGAAAGCCTGTTTAAGGGATCAGAGGAAAAACATCACGAAGGTGGAGGGAGTATTCTTTCGCCAGTAGAAAGATTTGAAGAAAATATTGGATTCCTTCGGGAAAAATACCCAAACCTTTATATTGTCTGTACTGCTAGATGGGAATATGAAAATGCAATTAAATCAATAGAAAAACTCCAAAAAGTCTGGAGAACTTTCGACATAATAACACTGAAAAATGCCCCAGTGAACAAAGAAACTGAGATGATTAAGAAACTTGCAGAGCATCTGAGCATAGACGTAAATGATGAAGTGATAAAAGAGATGGCGGATATAAACAAAGGACATTCCTACGAAAACACCGTAACGTTCATGCTAAACAAGAAAAAGATAACTGATCAAGACATTAACGAATATAGCGAAAAGGCATCCGAACGATGGGAGAAAGAGGTATTCTATCATCTGCAATGTCAAAAACCACTCGTTGCACAGATAGTCGGCGCAATGTATACGCTCAAATTTGAGCTTGGTTTGCCACTGTATAAGAAATTCATATTAACCTCTGCGGAGATAGAAACAGACGGACTCTTTAAGAAAAACCGTCTGAAAAAAGCACTTAATTTGCTATGCAAGCACGAGTTTAGCATCAAAGGTGATATTGTATCCTGCTATGATTATCAGCTTGAGATTGAAGGGAAGAAAACACCATCTCGTGATGATTGCCTAAATAGCCTTTATAACAGAAAGAGTAAGTTATCCCAAGATGAGCAGAATTCATTGGCAGAATATTATTTCTATAATGGACTTGCCTTTTACAAAAAAGGCGAGATAGAGCTTTCGGCTAAGGAATGGGAAAAGTCCATCATATTGAAGCCTGATTACCACGAAGCATACAACAACTGGGGTAATGCGTTTTCTGATCTGGCGAAACTAAATAATGATGAGTCGTTATACGAGCAAAGTATTGAGAAATACCAGAAGGCTGTCGAGATTAAGCCTGATTATCATGAAGCATACAACAACTGGGGTGTTGCGTTTTCTTATCTGGCGAAACTAAAGAATGATGAGTCGTTGTATGAGCAAAGCTTTGAGAAATACCAGAAGGCTGTCGAGATTAAGCCTGATAAACACGAAGCATACAACAACTGGGGTGCTGCGCTTTATGATCTAGCGAAACTGAATAATGATGAGTCGTTATACGAGCAAAGTATTGAGAAATACCGGAAGGCTGTCGAGATTAAGCCTGATTTCCACGAAGCATACAACAACTGGGGTAATGCGTTTTCTGATCTGGCGAAATTGAAGAATGATGAGTCGTTATATAAACAAAGCTTTGAGAAATATCAGAAGGCTGTCGAGATTAAGCCTGATAAACACGAAGCATACAACAACTGGGGTAATGCGTTTTCTGATCTGGCGAAACTAAAGAATGATGAGTCGTTATACGAGCAAAGCATTGAGAAATACCAGAAGGCTGTCGAGATTAAGCCTGATTTCCACGAAGCATACAACAACTGGGGTAATGCGTTTTCTGATCTGGCGAAACTAAAGAATGATGAGTCGTTATACGAGCAAAGCATTGAGAAATACCAGAAGGCTGTCGAGATCAAACCTAATTACCACGAAGCATACAGCAACTGGGGTCTTGCGCTTTATGATCTGGCGAGACTGAAGAATGATGAGTCGTTATACAAGCAAAGCTTTGAGAAATACCAGAAGGCTGTTGAGTTTAAGCCTGATTTCCATGAAGCATACAGCAACTGGGGTGTTGCGCTTTCTGCTCTGGCGAGACTGAAGAATGATGAGTCGTTATACAAGCAAAGCTTTGAGAAATACCAGAAGGCTGTTGAGTTTAAGCCTGATTTCCATGAAGCATACAGCAACTGGGGTGTTGCGCTTTCTGCTCTGGTGAAACTGAAGAATGATGAGTCGCTGTTTATGCAAGGTATTGAGAAATTTCAGAAGGCTGTGAACATTAATCCCAAATACGAGAGTGCTTATTTCAATATGGCATGTGCTTATGCCCTGATGAAGCGTGTAAAAGAGGCATGTGATTCTCTGGATCGTGCAATTTCAATTTCTCAGGAAGTATTTAATAAGGTGCAAACTGATTCGGATTTTGACCCCATCCGTGACGACCCCATCTTCCAGCAGTGGCTTCAACAGCACAGCAAAAAAGAAAATTAGTGTGGAAATATAAGATTTTAAATCCCCCTAACCCCCTTTTTCAAAGGGGGAATTGTTAGTCTTTCCCCCATAGAGCTTTGTGGACTTGTGGGTAAAGATTAGTTTTTCAAAGGGGGAATGGCTCTAACTCCCCCTTTAGCAAAGGGGGGAAGGGGGATTTGAGTCCTACGCAAGAATTATTCCCACACTTTAGTCTGAAGAACCGTAGATTTATAATGAATGTACCGCTATTGCAAACTCGTGCATGAGGTTATGGTTGGTATTGTTTTCGAGAACGTTTCCGGTGACTATGAAATCGGCGCCGGCACGGACTTTCTCTTCTGCATCTTTTGGCTTTACGATACCTCCACCTACGATCAGAGGAATATTGATATTTGCTTTTACTGCGGAAATCATCTCGTTGGGAACAGACATTGCTGACCCGCTTCCACATTCGAGATAGACGCACTTCATGCCAAGCATTTCTGCCGCTATGGCATGTGCTATCGCAATATCGGGTTTTTCTCTTGGTATGGGTAACGTTGCACTCATAAACTGTACTGAGGTACACGTACCGCCTTCTATAAGCATGTAACCTGTCGGGATTGACTCAATTCCATATCGCTTTATTATTGGCGCCGCTTTGACGTGTTCACCGATCAGGAACTCAGGATTTCTTCCGCTTATAAGGCTAAGGAATAGGATAGCGTCTGCGTAACGTGATATGTGGCTAGATGCGCCGGGGGATATGATAACAGGCAATCCAGACATCCGTTTGACACTTTGCACCACAGGGTCTAGTCTGTCGGACATTAGAAAGCTACTTCCTACAAGAAGGGCGTCTACACCTGCTTTTAATGCTTGGGTTGCGAAAGTAGACGTATTTTCTACTTCTTGTTTATCCGGGTCTATCAGTACCAGATAACCTGCGCCTTTTTGCTTTTTTACATTAAGAAGATACTCAAATACAGTTCCCATATCTCACCAAATAACGTCATTCTGAGCGATAGCGAAGAATCTCCGAAACTCACCCCTAGTGGTTCACCGAATTAGTTTTTTATAATAATGGATTCCCGTTTTCACGGGAATGACAATCATGTTATCTGTCATTCTCACGAATGACAATCATGTTATCTGTCATTCTCACGAATGACAATCATGTTATCTGTCATTCTCACGAAAGTGGGAATCCAAAAGAATTAATTCGGTTAAGCACTAGATATTTGGTTGTATTGTGAGATGCTTCACTCTGTTCAGCATGACAACTTCTGATCACTGATTACTGTTTACTGATCACTTTCCTACTGCGCCCAACCCATTGAAACTAAATGCCGAAGTTCTAGCAAAAGTCTTGGTTCGTTTTTCAATGCGCTCCAAAAAATCTCGATTAATGAAAGTTTTTGAGCTTGTGATAATACTCTAGCAAGGTCATTAAAGGTATTATCGTTGAATTTCAATACACCTTCTCTGATCCCTCGAAGATGACGGAAAGTACGCCCAATCCGTTTATTCCAACGTTTTTCGTATTCCATCAAAAATGAGCGAGATGTATCTCCAGCCTTTATCGCTTTACCTGCTACTTCGCCAGCAATATTGCCAGCGATCATTGCGTTGATGATACCACCGCCTGATATAGGGTCATTCTGATGCGCCGCATCACCAACAAGCATGAATCCGTCTAAAACAATATCAGACAGAGTGCCACATATAGGTACACCGCCAAAAACGGTAGCGATAACTGATCCACCGCCAAGCTCTTTCTCTACAAATCTATCGAGGTACTCAATGGCTTTTTGTTTGGCAACATTTCTCCCGATACCAACGCCAACATTCGCTGTATTTTTACCCTTTGGAAAGACCCAAGCGTAACCTCTCGGTGCTATCTGATTACCAAGATAAAAATCACAATAACTTTGGTCAATGTCAACTCCAGTCACCAAATACTGTGCGCAGGTATCTAAATCATCAAGTTTGCAGACAGTCTTGATTCCTGCCAATCTGCCTATCTGAGATTCTATTCCATCAGCACCGATAACGACCTTAGCACGAACAGCATAATCTCCGTCTAGTCTTCTGATTACCACACCAGCAACGTTTCCATTTTCTTTTATAAGATCAATTGCACGGGATTTCGTCCATATTTCAGCCCCTGCCTGCGCTGATAGCAGAGATAAATCTTTGTCGAAAATTTTCCGTTCAAGCACCAGCCCCGCACCCGGTTGATCTACTGTGACAACGGAACCATCAGGAGAATGTATGCGTCCGCCGTTGACCTCTGCACATATCCATTTAGGATCAATATCAACCAGATCAGCCAGCGCCTTTTTGCTAATGCCTTCTGCGCAGCGCACCGGTGAGCCGATCTCCTGCCTTTTCTCTATCATCAGGACACTCACGTTCTGCATAGCGGCTGATCTTGCGGTCATAGAACCACCGGGTCCGGCACCTACGACCACTACGTCATAATACAAGGACTTACAACTAGATAGATCATAATCTCGAAAATTTGATTCAGTGTCTTTAGATAATGAATCTTTCATTTCAAGCGCACCTACGGGACATACTTTAACGCATGTTTTACAACCAGTGCATTTTTCACTGTCAACGTTAAGATGGAGGTCTATCAGATCAATGGCATCCGCAGGACATACACTTACACACGTACCACAATATCCACAGCTTTCTCGATCTACAGTCGGATAAATCATAAGCAAATCCAAATTTTATAAAATCATCTATTATAGGCAATAAATTAAAACATTTATCTAGTATTCAGACACATTGAATTCTATAGTATCTCTGGATTCCAGCTTTCGCTGGAATGACATTTGACGTGGCTTTGTCATTCCTGCGCAAGCAGGAATCCATAAAAAAATAACGTGTCTAAGTACTATAATCCGAATTTTCCAAGATATATAGCACCCAAACCAGCGAAAATATCGAATTTCATTATATTTGCAATTATAGCGGAGTTGCGTTCCGATGGATGTTTCAAAAGGCTTAACATACAATAGATCAGAACAACGTCAACTCCCAAAACTACACATATAAGATAATACAGTGAGTAGAAACCAATAATATAAGGTATAGGACTGATTATAATCACTAAGGACAGGAAAACAAGTGACACATAAACAGCCTTTTTCTTTCCCCATGTAATCGCCAGACTGAACATACCCGCAACCCGATCACCCTCTACATCCTGAATATCTTTTACTAATTCACGTGCAGATGTAAAAAGAAATGCGAATACAGCAGGAACAACAGCCCCGGCTACGTACCCAACAGAAATTCCGCCATATATAAAAGTCAATCCTGTAAGAAACCCAACAGTCGAATTTGCCAGCAGAGGAAATTCTCTCAATCGGGTAGCATAAAGTATCAGAAGCAAAGAAACGATAATAGCAATCAACAGTGCAAACCAGTTGATAAAAAAACTAAATCCTACGCCGATTATAAACAGAAAAACAGAAAACGTCAAGGCTGAATGTCTACTTATTTGTCCAGAAGGTACAGGTCGAGATGGCTTATTTATTCTGTCAGATTCAACATCGCAGTAGTCATTTAATGCGTTTCCTGCGGATAATAACAATAAAGCAGTAGCTGATGCAATAATGACTCTGATAAAAGGACTGACACTCCCGCTTGATAGAAATGCGCCAAGTATAACAGAGATAAAAGCGATCAGCCCGTTCAATGGTCGAATTAGTCGAACATAAGCGTAAATACTCATGAGTATAAATTAGATAAATAATGACAGTTTATGAACATTGAATAATTAAGTGGGGAATCCAGTAATAAAGCTTTTAAATCCCCCTAACCCCCTTTTTCAAAGGGGGAATCAGTTCTCCCCTTTAGCAAAGGGGATTTGAGGCGATTTATTTTAACCCGATTAATTATTCAAACTTCATTAATATTAACCGTAATTCTACATCAACCAGATTGGATTTGTTAAACATTTATATTTCTTATCTTTAGTTGATGAAATTGCTTCTAATCGAACGTAACATGGATTTTGGCGTTCCATCTTATAGGTAAAACCACGATAAGCTAACTGCGAATCATCCTTGATTTTTTCTGGAACGAATGTTTTTTCAATTAGCTCAGTTTTTGTAACCAGATCGCCCTTATATATATTGATCTTGTTTATTGAGCCAAATTCCTCTGAAGAACGGGAGTTGACCATTAAAATAAAATCCCTGCCAGAAATTTCATCACCAACGTTAGCAATTCTTCCGTTATCATTCAGAACTTGCAGGATTGATACAGGTCCATTGGTTAAGATCATTCTACCGTTTTTAATAGCATCCAATATCCCTGTGGTTGAAATGTTACTTCCACAATGAGCATAAGTTCTAACTTTTCCGAAAACGTGATTTTTTGTTTCTTTGAGCTTTGTATTTGGATACCAGACCCCTCGACACCTGTTGAAATCGCCATGAGCATCATTTCCACCGAGTATATAAGTTTTGCGACCATCAAGTAGGAGTTTTGTCCAGATTTTTTGTGATTTTGCAAATTTGGGTTCATACTCTCCGTTCCAGAACTGTAGTCCAGAATAACCATCAAGATCATAATCCAACGATTCCCAGTGACCTCTATTCAGAATTAGTGTTCCCATGAACCCGTTTCCAGCTTCTGGATGAGCAGCGTAAGCAAATCCGCCCTTTTCCTTTATCAGATTAAGAGATTCCTGTAAAGACAAATCAGGCTTTTTATTCATGAACCCTTGCTTAACACCATCACCACTGCCCGGAATAAAGTCTGATATATTAAAAGCTAACAGATGCACGTTACGGGATTTACAGTTTCCACAAGATAATTCTTCAGCAGGGATTACAACAAAATCATTATTTTTCGAGTTCGCTAATCTGGCGCTTTCCTGCACGTTTGCCCATCTTGTATGCTGGTCATCTCGCTCAAAAAACTTACCAATGGCAATGTCCAGATCATACGAGTGATCTGTTACGGCAAACCAACTCAATCCGATGGATTTTCCCATTGTCACAGCAACTTCGACAGGAGCGCCAAACTCAGCCTGATCCTGAGTCATATCCGAATGATAATGAGGGTCTCCATAATACCATCCATCAAAAGAAGGAAGATCACAGGGGCTTATAAGTGTATTGAGAGGATCATGAGACAAGCCTGTAAGATTGTCGGTTATCACCGTCATCTTTTTCCCATTTCTCGAAAATTCTGCTTTCAGAGTAATTTCGAGTTTACCAGCTTGGTCCCATGGGAGTTTTAAGTAGCATAATTTATACCAATAATTCTCTGTTACACTAATTGGCTGAGACCCAAATGACAAGTCTTCAGTCCTTATTTCACCGTTATTCAGACGGTATCTAGCAGTAACCCTTTCCAGAATTATTGGAAAACGGTCTGCATCCTTAACTATACAAGCAATGGGTATCGGTTCTCCAACCTTAACTCGCCATGGTACGTCCAGTATTATCTCTGGAACGTGACGGGTTATAAGGGAATAACCAAAGAATGTATAATGAATTTCTGCATATCCATAAGCTCGCAAAGAAACCACGAATATGAAGAAAAGAACGACTATTGAAAAAGCAAAATTTAATTTATACTGCATCATATTAGATTTATCCTGCCAAGTATCTCCTCGTATTCTTCTTTGTATCGGCGTTTGAGTTCTCTGATTTTGCTCCTATAGTTTCCAGACTCCTCGATTTTCTCTAAGCACACATCGGTCAATTGCTCAATCGAAGTCGAAGGCGTTGCACAGCTTTCATTCAAGGCTTCTAACACAAATGCTCGTGAATCCAATTGCAAAAGAAGCGACGGCGTACCCATAGATGCCAATAGCATTGTTCCATGAACTTTCACCGAAAATGCAAAGAAGCAACGTTTATAGTATTTAAAGAAATCTATGTAGTTACTCGAGAACAAAATATCGTGTCTGTTTACGTGATTGAGTAAACCTTTATAAGATTTGTAATCGTGACATACCCAGACGATTTTTTTGTTTTTGATCCTTGATTCAAGGGATTTTTGAACCCCAATGCACGTTTCCAGAACCTTCTGCGATGGAACCTCGCAATTCCAGAATGTATCGCCCCATATTATAAATATCAAGTCTCGATCATCCTGAACGCTATCATCATCAGCGGAAAACAGCGATGGACAAACAATCTGCTTTACATTAGATATTCCAATATCTTTCAGGAATTCAAAGCAGTATCTATCTCTTACTGTAAAATCACCAGATGATACTTCTCTATATTTTGACACAAAGCTTGCGTAGTTATTGTCCTTAGAGATGTCAGGAACATTTATTTTCCCATCGGCAGAACCCTTGAAGTTGCTACCAACTGCGTTCAGCATTATTTTTTTGCCGGAACTTTTGCTGTAACTCAGTATATTATTCTGCCACTTCATCTTGTAACATTTATCATAAAATATCGGTGAACCGCATATAACTATCAGGTCGGATTCGTCTATAAACTCCTTATAGCAGTCGTTTATTGGAATATCAACCTTGTTTACAAGAAATACGCTTCCGTAGTGCTTTGTCGGAAAAAGGTTCTTAAAACCCTCATATATAAAATTGTCACCAGAATTACTTCCAGTAGTTGTTATAATCGCTAAATTCATTATGCTTTCAGGGATATTTGATCCCGAATCGTACCTGATAATATAACCCCACTAGCAATATTGTAAATATCAACAAAATAAAATATAAAGGTATCAATAATGCAATTAACAACGATAGCACAAGAACGCTGATTTTTGTAGCCATAGTAATAGACCTAGTATTGATCGGTTGATTCCAGTTAGATATGGTCATATAAACGAAAAATGGTAAAGACAGCGCAGAAGCTATTAGAGGAATAAAATCCCTGCGATATAAACTTGTTAATATAGCCAGACACAAGATGATCGTGCTTATCAGACAGGACTTACGAATTCCAAGAAAGACACCTGTTGTATTATCCCCATTACGAACGTCGCCCTCCATATCAGGAATAGTAGTATTTATGAATGCGGCAGAGACGCAAAGAAAATATGGCAAGGAATCAAGGATCATATTAACAGAGAATTCGCCTTGAGATGCCCAGCCAACTGCAAATGCAATTATACCAAATCCAGAAGCATTAGCAAGCAGATCCAATATTGGTTTACCTTTTAGTCTTATAGGTGGAACCGAATACATTATACCCAATGCAATGGATATAAGAACCAGAATTGAGTAGGTAAGAGAAAATTTCAGAAAAGCCAGTATAATCGAAGCCGATAAAAGAATAGCAATCAGAATCTTCAAATTACCTTTCTTCAAGTAACCATAAGGTATTAGATACAGCTTGCCATTTATTTCATCTGTATGACTATCAGTCAGTTGATTTAGTATGTAGATAGCTCCCATAAGTAACGAATAAAGAAGTAGAGTGATCAGCACTTCACCGTGAGGATGCAGGATAATGCCAACATTTCCAACGATTGGCAGGTGTATCTGAGTTGTAAGCTTATCGCTGACTACCCCATAATAACCCAATAGCACCATTGTCCAGACTGGTATCAGCAATAAAGGTCTTAGTATGGCTACGTAATCAAATATTCGTGATAGACGATAGAAGAACAGATATGCAGAAGATAAATTCTCTACTTCTGGCTTTTTCACGTTCTTAGCGATCTCTAGTTTCGACTGTTGCATTTTATTATTTTTCAATCTTTCAATAACATAGCCGCATACGAACATTTGTTGATCAGGCGATTTTTCAATCTTTGTACGTAAGGAATTACATCACCTTTTGTACTGCCAATCTTGGACTTGAAAGCGTACATACTATCTATACAATATATTGCGATCCTTGGCAATTTATATCTATTGTCAATAGTATCTATTGCTTTCAGGATTTCGGGTCGCAGTGAAAAAGCATTATCATATCCTGTTTCACGTACAATCTCGATTATTCTTTTGTTGTAATCACCATAAGGATAGCTGAAAAAATGTACTGGTTTTCCCGTTTCATCTTCCAGTATCCTCTTTGAAGTTTCAAGCTCGTATTTGACTGCTTCTCTGCTCTGTCTTGTCAGAAAAACGTGATTAACGCCGTGTGAACCGAAGCAGATGCCATCATCAGACATTTCTTTTATCTGTTTCCAGTTCAAGTGCCTGAATCTTGGTCCTGGACTTGCATCCCAGTGGTTATAAGTACCAACATATCCAGTCGTTAGAAATACGGTTGCAGTAAATCCACATTCTTTCAAGATGGGATAAACGTAATCATAAACACCTTCGTATCCATCGTCAAAGGTAATAAGAATCGGTTTAATTAAAGTGTTTGTTTGCTCAAACAATGACCCGGGTAATATGCTCGTATAATCGAATTGTTTTAGCAAACTGATCTGTTTTTTGAACCTTTTAGGTGATATTGACGTTATTCCCAATTCTTTTCTGGGGTCAACTTTGTGATAAGCTAAAATTGGGATATAATAGTTCATGATATAGTTCAATCTTCAATCGGTACTCTGGAAATGTTTTTGTGTTCTTCTAGTTCTCTTTCCAGTGATTCAACTCTTTCTTGCATTTCTTGAATCAGGTGTATGAATTCTGGTAGTCTTTGTGTGCTTGCCTGTATCCGCAAATCTCTTCTATGAGGTATTGCTGGCACGCCGGACCACACAGCCGGACCCGGTGGTATACTTTTACTCACACCAGATTTTGCTGTGATCTGATTGTCGTCTCCTATTGTAACGTGACCAACTATGCCTACCTGACCTGCAAGCGTTACACGATCCCCAATCTCCGCGCTTCCTGCTATTCCGACCTGTGCTACAATCAAACAATCTTCACCAATCACCACGTTGTGAGCTATCTGGACGAGATTATCAATCTTTGTACCACGACCTATAATTGTTCTGCCAGTAGCGGCACGATCCACCGTAACACCGGCTCCGATTTCTACGTCATCCTCGATCATAACAGTGCCGATCTGCGGGATTTTATAAAGTTTGCCGTTGACTGGAACAAATCCAAACCCATCACTGCCAACAACTGTTCCACTATGGATTATGACTCTCTCACCAACAGTGGTGTTCTCTCGGATTGTGACTTGTGGGTAGACGAGTGTATTCGCACCTATCTTAGTATTATCACCAACATATACAAACGGAAAGATAATTACTCCGTCTCCAATTTCAACGTTATCTCCGATGAAAGAGTAGGCTTGTATGCTGACGTCTTTACCAAAGTTGACATTTTCACCGATAATAGCTGTTGGATGTATACCTTTTTTCTCATTATTTTTTGTAGAAAAAACCTCAACAACCTTTGCCCAGGCAAGATAGGGATTTTGGACCTGGATCATGGATTTTCCATTGCACAATGTCCCTTTGCAGACAATTATTGCAGAAGCTCTGGTTTTATCTATCTGGGATGAATAACGTGGATTCGCTACAAAAGTGATTTCACCTTCACAAGCTTCTTTTATCCCAGCAACACCATGGATTTCTATATCTCCATCGCCAACTAGCTCACCGCCAATTAACTCACAAACCTCTCTAAGCTTCTTGACCATTATCCGTGTCCTCATTATTAGTTCTTAGTTTCTAGTTTTTAGAAAAAAAATAAGAACTGGTGAAGAATTATTTACCATCTTTCTTCTCTGCTGATTTATCTGGTTCTTTCTTATCAGATTCCTTCTTTTCTGATTCTTTTACCTTAGTTAAATTTTTATCCTTGTATGACTTATCAAGCATTACTATTATTTGATTAGTAATTTCAAATTCAGGCTTAACATAAAGAACAATTTGGTATACTTCCAATCGCTTTTCCAGAATTAGATCATAACCTTCTTCCGTTGCTAACTTTTTTATAATATCCTTTATACCCAGTATAATAGGATCCATAAGTTCCTGTTGTTTTTGTTTTAGACTTGCCTGTCCTTGTTGAAGAAGATTTTGTCCTTCAAGTCTTTTGCTTTCGATCTGATCTTGTAGTTTTTGCTCTTCTTCTTTATTTTCCATAAAAGTGCGTTGTTTGGCTAATTGTTCTTCAAGTGCAGTTAGATCCTTATCTATCTGTTCACCTTTTTTCTGCCAATTTATAGTTTCTTTTTCCATATCATCATAAGCAGTTTTTCCCCAGACAGATTCTTGAAAAACCTTATCTGTATCAACGACACCGATCTTCATAACAGATTGGGCAAAAGCGGGAATACAAACAAAAATAAATAACATCATTACGATCACAAGAAATCTTTTTTGCATTTTAACAAAATCCTCCTGGACTTATCGTTTTCAACTTTCATTAGCTAATGCTAGACCAAATTAATTCTTTAGGTTTGTAATAAGGTGATTCATCGCCTTTAAATGCAATAATGAAGTTTAACTAAATAATCGGGTAATAAGCTAGATAACCTTCTCTGGATTCCCACTTTCGTGGGAATGACATTCTATGGGGTTTGTCATTCCCGTGAAGCTTGTCCTCACGAAAGTGGGGAACGGGAATCCATTTTAATCTATTACCCCATTAATTATTCAATGCTCATAATTGCATTACTACAGAACCAATTATGTAACTCACTTTCATCCTTCATTTTAGAACGAGGGACCTATATCGAACTCTATCTTTCCGCCCTTGGGTTTCCCCTTTCCTACTGGTACATTAAGCGGGTATCCATATTCGATCCGTGCCAATGCACCCATGAAATCAAATCGGACTCCTAAACCTACTGATTTTCTAGGAAAAAAGTCTTTTACAAGGCTTTGGTCTCCACCCCACGTTTGACCTGCATCAAAGAAGATAATACCTCTCACCATATTTGTTATGGGGAATCGGTACTCCACATTGAGTTGTCCCATACGATTTCCACCATACTGTTCGTATCCTTTCGGTGTAATTGCGTTAGTTCCATAGCCACGGATAGACTGTATACCACCGAGGTAGTATCTTTCAAATGTCAAGTATTTAGCATCTTTTCCAGCAATATATCCTGTTTTCAGGTGAAATACCAGAACTAATTTCCACCAGGTAGGAACAAAAAGGCTTGATTCTGTCTCTATTTTTTGGAATCGGTCACCACCTATACCCGAAAATTCCGTAGATGCCGAAATAAAAGACCCGCCGTTAGGATCAAACATACTTGTGAGATAGTTGCGAGTATCACGTTCAAGTTGTGTTTTGATACTTCTCGTTTTTCCTTTCGACTTTGGAATTGCACTTTTATTATATAACGGATCATTATATTGATACCATTCTTCAGTTGTGACGTATATCTTTCGATCTGCATCCCACATTTTATAAGTAGTGCTTTCATTTCTCAACCCTACGGACAGATCGAGCTTTCGAGTTATTGGACGACCAACAGTGACTGATGCCCCTATACTTTCATCTCTATAAGTCAACGTTTTATCTTCAGTAGTTGTAGTAGTCGTTGCGGTGTCATAATTAAACATCCTTCGCCTGTTATACAAGCTTGCATCCAGCGAAGTTGGGGTATTGAGTATCCACGGACTGCTGAATACTATTTGCCCTGTTCGGAGTTCTTTGGTTCCAATCTCTCCTCTGAGTTGTAGTCTAAATGCTCTTCCAAATATATTATCATCCCAGATGTCGAGTGAGCCAAACAAACCGCCTTCTGAACCATATCCGCCAGCAACGCTGAACATTCCTGATTGGCGTGACTCCTCAACGTCAAAATTGACGGTAACTTTCTGAGAATCGTTTTCTTTGTTTTCTATTCCGGGTTCAGATGAAGGAGTCTCTAGGTCTATTTGAGGTTCAGCCCTTCTAATAAAAGAGCCTAAATTTAATATTCTCCTGCGTGCATCCTCGATATTCTGTGACGAATATAGCTTCCCCTCTTTGATGTCGAACCTATCCAGTTCTCTCCGTATTACGTATTCCTTTGTTTTGTGAGGCTCATCGCTAGTTGCCGAGACCCAGTTGATAGGAACCGTTCCTATGTATGCGGAAGTACCTTCCGTTATCGAAATTGCGACATCTACAGTTTCTTCTGTAGGATTATAATTCATTTCGGGATTAATCTTCACCGATACTCTACCCTTGTCAAGGTAAATTTTGTTGATCATTCTCAATCCATCTATAAAATCTACCTGCTTGAAGACATCACCCTTTTCCAATAAGAATTGGTTTAGAATATCTTTTTGAGAATATATAGGTTTAGTTCCCGGATAAGGTACTATTGAAGCGGTTACATCACCAATCCTATATTGAGGTCCCTCTTCTACTTCTAAATTGATGATAATCCCTGTTTTGGATTCATTGAAATTTTTTTCTGATTTAATGAGTTTCGCATCAACAAATCCATTTTGATGGTAATAATCAATAACAGTTACGGGATCACCTTCATAAAGAGTATCGTCAAATCTTTTACCTTTTTTGAGTTTCATTTGTTTTTTGATGTCACGCTCAGAAACTCTTTTGTTGCCAACTACGTTTATTTCCTGAACAGTTATCTTCTTTCCTTCGTTGATGTCAAAAGACACTCTAGCGGTTCCATCCTCTGGACTTACAACAACGTTTTCGTTTACTTGAGCCAGATAATACCCTTTTTCTTTATAAAGCTTAAGTATTTTGTTCTTACTTTCCTGAATTGATTTTCCACTAAGAGATCGGCTACTTCCTATTGTCAAAGTGTCTTTGATTTTGCTGGTGTTGATATCTTTATTTCCGTTGATAACAATATCTCCGGAGACTTTTGGCCATTCTTCCATCATGAACGTAAGATTTATACCTTCATCTGATCCTATCGAGTCAACTTGTATATCTGAGAATTGACCAAGCTTGTATAACTCCCGAACATCCTCCCTCACTTTCCTCAGAGATATTTCCTCTCCAATTCGGGTTTGTAATATACTGATTATAGTCTCAGAAGGCATCGTTTTACTGCCCTGTACATTAATAGACTTAACAATAAACGGATTAGATTTTGGGATAGCATCTTGTGCATATATCGGTAAAATCAACAAGTAACTTAGACACATAATAACGAGAACACGTAGAACAGTACGAGAATCACAGAAACTTAATTTTGTTTTCATTTTGGTAATATTAAACCAAGCTTTCATTGTTAGTACAACTCACTTTATCTATTTTTTAATTCATACATCAATGGTAACAGGTTGTGCTGTATCGAAACATAGCTTATCACCATCAAGTGACACGTAGATCGGACATCCATAGGCACTTCCATCGAGCATTTTCTCTGCAATAGGGTCTTCTATGTGTCTCTGAAGCTCACGGCGAAGGTGTCTTGCGCCGAAATGTGGATCAAAGCTCTTTTCAATTATAAATTCAATTGTATTTGAAAGAAATACAACTTCTACGTTATTTTCCTTCAACCTTTTCTTTATTTCATCCAGCATTATCTCTGCGATTTTTGCGATATGATCTCGATCTAGCAGGTTGAACGTTATAACGTCATCAATCCTATTCAGAAATTCAGGATTAAAAACTCGCTTTAATTCAGACATTATCTGACTTCGCATAGCTTCATAAGATTTACTGCTTTCAGTGTTCTGAAAACCTATAGACGCACCTTTCGCTATATCCCTGCTACCAGCGTTTGAGGTCATTATCAGTATGGTATTTCGAAAGTCAACAGTATGCCCCAGATTATCAGAAAGCCTACCATTATCAAGCACCTGAAGCAGAAGGTTAAACACATCAGGATGAGCCTTTTCTATCTCGTCGAGAAGTATGACTGAATAAGGATGTCGTCTGACTTTTTCTGTAAGTTCACCACCCTCCTGATAACCGACGTAACCGGGAGGAGCCCCTACAAGCCTTGAAACAGAGAATTTTTCCATAAATTCCGACATATCAAGGCGTATGATTGCATCCTGACTACCGAATAAGAATTCACCCAGCATTGCGGCAAGATAGCTTTTTCCAACCCCGGTGGGACCAATGAATATAAACGAGCCAATTGGTCTGTTGACGTCTTTTAGTCCTGCTCTGGATCGTCTGACAGCCCTTGTGAGCGCATGTATTGCTAAATCCTGACCGATTACACGGTCTCTGAGAACATCCTCCATTCGCAACAATTTTTCGGATTCTGTTTCCTCCAGCTTTGATATAGGTATCCCTGTCCATTTTGAGATCACTGCCGCTATGTCTTCCTCAGAAACTTCCAACCTATCATCTCTATCTAAATTTCTCTTCGTCTGATGTCCGTATAGCGATAAGTTACCAATATTCTGTGGATCAAATCGAATATTATAATCATCATCTTCATTCAGAAGATAACCTCTTGAGTCAATTGTTCTTTGAGGTTGCTCATTACCAATAAAAATTTTCGATTCATTAAGATTTTTCGATTTGCTAGAAGCGTTTATCTTTGCCATTCTGACATAAGAACCGGCTTCATCTATAAGGTCTATGGCTTTGTCTGGCAGAAAGCGATCTGAAACGTATTGTGCGGAGAGTTTAGCGGCGGCACTGAGTGATTCAAAAGAATAATTAACGTTGTGATGGTCTTCGTATTTATCTTTTAGACCTTTTAGTATCTCGATAGTATCTTCAACGGTGGGTTGTGGAACATTAACGATCTGGAATCTTCTCTCCAATGCGCCGTCTTTTTCGATATATTTTCTATATTCGTCAAGGGTTGTTGCACCGATACACTGTATTTCACCTCTTGACAGGGCTGGTTTAAGCATATTTGCGGCGTCAATGGCACCTTCAGCGGCACCAGTTCCAACTATAGTATGTATCTCGTCTATGAATAATATTATATCCTGCGATTGTCTTATCTCGTTCATTATGTTTTTCAGGCGTTCTTCAAACTGCCCTCTATACTTCGTTCCAGCAACGAGACCGGCAAGGTCAAGAGTTACCAATCGCTTATCCAGCAGCGAATCTGGAACTTCTCTGCATATAATCTTTTGTGCAAGTCCCTCGACTATTGCAGTCTTTCCAACACCGGGTTCACCGATCAGTACGGGATTGTTCTTCTTCCGCCTGATCAGTATCTGCATAATTCTCTCCATCTCATTATCTCTACCAATAATGGGATCAAGCATATCATCTTTTGCAAGTTGAGTCAGATCACGACTGTACTGATCTATACTGCGTGGCCCTCTGCGGGGTGAAGGGTTGGTACTTGTGGGCTGGTACTTAAGGACTCGACGAACTTTCTCCAGTGTTATACCAAATTTACCCAATGCCATTCCAGCAACACCATTCTTTTCTCGGATCAAGCCAAGAAGTACATGCTCAGTGCCAACATGGTCAAATTCCAATCTGTGCGCTTCTTCCATTGCATACTGAAGCACTTGTTTAGCAGATGGAGAAAATTCAACGGGACGTCTGGAATCATTTAGCATGGATGGTTTTTTCACCATCTTTTTAACTTCCATTTCCAGTTTTTCAAGACTGACACCAAGCTCTTGTAATGCCCTTGCGGCAATTCCTTGCCCTTCGTGTACCAATCCCAGAAGTAGATGCTCAGTATCTATCTGGTCGTGGTTAAGCTTTATTGCTTCTTCACTTGCATAGTTAATTATGATACGTGCTCTTTCTGTGAATCTTCCTCCAACCATGGATAACCTCACTATCTAAAAAAGCATTTTATTAATTAGGTTAAGAGTTTTTAGCTAAGTAGGGGCGAAGCATTTGCCTCATAAACGCTGATTATATAATAGTTCACAATGCAAATGCTTCGCCCCTACAATATTATCCCCGTAAAATACCAAAGAAGCTAACTAAAAACTACTCACACATTTTTCAACACAGTTCTTATAACTTTTGCTCTATTTATATTTTGAGTCGGAACGTTGAGTTCCTTCTTTTCAAGTTTCTGCAAATGGGCTGGACGTGTTAAAACTAACAATCGAGCAATATCAGCAACATTTAATCCAGATAGTATATCCAAGCTAATACCTAAACTAACCCATGAAAGTAATTGCATAGATTCTGTGGATGATATTGACCTTGCATTAGCAAGCGTCCCATAAGCTCTGAATACCATATCTTCTAATCTTGTCCTGTCCCGTTCCAGCAGACTTTGGCGTTCTTCACGCTCTCTAGCCAGAATCTGGAATGCGACAGACTGCATACGATCTATAATCTCTTCTTCAGATTGACCAAGAGTTGCCTCGTTTGATATTTGATAAAATGCCCCTGTAGCTCTGGAGCCTTCACCATATATACCTCTGATGGCATATCCCATATTAGTTATAGATGTTAATATTCTTTTGCCCTCCTTTGTAGCAGACAAAGCGGGTATATGAAACATTACAGAAACACGAAGCCCGGTTCCTACGTTAGTAGGGCAGGCAGTAAGAAATCCCCAATCCGGGGAATATACATAGTCAACTTTGTTTCCTAATCTATCATCTATGTTGTTGATCATTCCCCATAGCTCTTTGATTTGTAAACCAGAATCTATGACCTGAAGTCGAACGTGATCTTCCTCATTAATCATAATACTTATAATTTCTTTTTCGTCTATAATAACTCTTCGTGCAAAACGCTTTTCAGCCAGATCACGGCTGATAAGATGCCGTTCCATGAGAAAATCACGATCAACGTTGTCAACGTCTTCCAGATCAACTACGTACCCATTACGCAAGGGCGAGTGATCAGATTCAGCAAGATCAGCCAATGCTTTTTCTATCTTTCCTGCAACTTCATATAATTCATTTTGATCAGCTAGATTGCAGAACGAGTATCCATCAATATTTCGTGCCAGCCTAATTCTACTGCTGACAACTACATCAAAACTCGGGCCCTTGCCCTGCATCCATTCTGCTTCACGAGTAGATATTGTGCTACGAGAAAAAGGCAAACGTTCTGTTCTTCCGTTTCTCAGCTCCGCTGTTCTTCCGTTACTCGGCGGAACGAGAGCTGATTTTCCTTTGTGCTTTGTGCTTCCGTGTATTCGGCGTAAAAGCGGAACCATTGCTTCGTGAAATTGAGTATAGCACCATGGGCAACCCAGCATTGGTGCACAATAGTCAGTTCTATCATATTGGTATTTTGAATGACAGTGAGAACATACCAGACCATTATCCTCAGTTTTATGGCTTATGTAAGGGTCTTCGTGTTTCATGCCATTGGTTGCACATTCATCACAAACCCTGAGTTCTTTCAATCCCGAATCAAGAACGATACTGATTATAAATGATACCTGATTTTCGGAGCATATTTCACAATTCATATTGATTAAAGATTGAAAATTAAAGATTGAAGATTATTAAGCAAGTTCAAAAATGTTTTTGAGCTTCTTTGACTCAGTTCTTAATCTTTAACCTTTAATTTCTTAGTTTCATTTATGGTTAAATACTTTATAACGCACTTATGGATATATCGGCGTACCAGTTGTCTGAGTCAATTCGCGAAAAGCCTCAGTTAATTTCTTAGTTATATTACCGAGGGACCCATCTCCTATGATTCTGCCGTCAACCTTAACAACCGGGATGATTTCAGCGGCTGTACCAGTCAGAAAACACTCATCAGCAACAAAAACCTCATAGCGATTGAATATCCTCTCCTCGACTTTCAGACCCATGTTTCGACCCAATTCTATAACCGCATCTCTTGTTATTCCTTCAAGAGCGCCGAGGTACGTTGGCGGAGTGTAAATAGCTTCGTTTTTGATTATAAAAATATTATCCCCTGTACACTCGACGACGTAACCATCAGAGTTGAGCATTATAGCTTCTATGACGTTGCTATTCTTTGCTTCGATCTTTGCCATAATATTGTTGAGGTAATTAAGAGATTTTATACGTGGGTTGAGTGCTTCTGGCACATTTCTTCTGGTAGGCACTGTTATAACGTTTAATCCATTTTTATAATATTCATCATCATACAGGACGATCTTATCGGTTATTATGAAAACAAAACCTTCTTTACTGCATTTATCAGGATCCAATCCAAGGTCACCGACACCTCTTGTAACGACAGCCCTGATGTATGCGTCACGGAGGTTATTAAGTCTCAGAGTTTCCAGTATTTTTTCTTTCATTTCCTCAAGGCTCAATGGTATCGTTAGGCGGATAACCTTTGCTGAATCATATAGCCTTTGCAAGTGTTCGTACAGTCTAAAAACTCGTCCATTATATGACCTTATACCCTCAAACACACCATCGCCATACAATAATCCGTGATCGAACACTGAGACTTTTGCTTCTTCTTTCGGTACGAACTCACCATTTAGATAAATTATTAATCCCATTCAAAACCTCTACTTTACCATCAGTAAGCCTGATGGTTTTATCGGATCTCTGAGCTAAACTTTCATTATGTGTAACAATTATAAATGTCAAATTCATTTCCCGATTTAAATTACATATAAGATCGTGTATTGCTTCGCCTGTCTTTCTATCAAGGTTTCCTGTAGGTTCATCAGCTAATACAACTCTTGGATTATTTATCAAAGCTCTCGCAACTGCTACCCTTTGCTGTTCACCACCGGAAAGTTCAGTCGGTCTATGGTGTTCTCTACCTTCAAGCCCTACGATTTGGAGAAGTTTTTTTGCCGAATTTTGTGATTCTTCCCGATCTCTTCTAGCGATCATTGTGGGCATCATAACATTTTCGATAGCGGTGAACTCTGGCATCAGATGATGAAACTGAAAAATAAGTCCGATCTCTTGATTGCGAAATTTTGCCAAATCTTTATCATTCAGCTTGAAAATATCCTGATCCTCGTAAATTACTGTTCCATTTGTAGGGCGATCCAGCGCACTTAGCAGATTTAAAAGAGTAGTTTTTCCAGAACCAGAAACCCCTACTATTGTAATGAATTCACCGGTCTTAACTAACAGATCAACACCTTTTAAGACCTGCAATTCTTCATAACCACTGAGATAAGATTTGCTCAATTCTACTGTTTTCAAACAAACGTGATTTTCGGAATCCGAATTTTTAACAACCTGATCTGCCTTTTGTGATCCATTTTTCTTTGTTTTCATGCAAAATCTCCAGCGCTCACTCATATCTCAAGGCGTCAACTGGTCTTAATACAGAAGCCCGCCACGAAGGATAAATAGTAGCAAGCCAGCAGATCAGTAATGACGAAACATTGACAAAAAGCACAAAAAGCCAGCTTATCTCAGCTGGTAGTCTATCCACTTGATATACTGTTCCGGGAATACGGATCGGAAGCCACGTTTCCAATGACCAACAAAGAAAGACACCAAGTAGCGTTCCCAGAGCAGAACCAATAACACCGATCAACGTTCCTTCAAAAACGAATATAGACCATATACTCCTTCTCGTTGCGCCCATAGATTTTAATATACCAATCTCTTTAGTTTTATCCATTACCATCATTATCAGCGTGCTTGTAATATTAAATGCGGCAACAAGAATTATTAGTGCTTCTATTATAAACGTAACAATCTTCTCAAGGTTTATAGCAGAAAAAAGATCTTTGTGCGCTTCCATCCATGTCATGGTATAAAAATAGAGTCCGAGTTCCATCTGAATACCAATGCGTATCTTATCTGCCTGATAAATGTCTTTAATTTTAACCTCTACTCTATCCACACTAAAGTCAGCTTCGTAAAGCTGTTGCCCGGCATTCAGAGATACAAACGCTAGAGAACTATCATAGGTATACATCCCTGATTCGTATATTCCGACTACAACAAGTGTTCTCATTACAGGCACTAATCCAGCAGGGGTTTGCACAAGCCTTGATATAAGTCGTATTATGTCCCCTTTAGAAACTTCCAGCCTTTGAGCGACGCCTGTACCAAGTATAATTCCACCGAATATCGTATCGCTAGTTGACTTCTGGGCAAGAGCAATCAACGGCGAATCAAAGGCTAATTTGCCTTTTACGTATTCCCCAATAGCTGTGACTTTTGGCTCAAGTTCAGGGTCTATAGCCTTTATCACTACGCCCATCTGGTTATCGCCACGCTCATCCTGAAGATAAGCCTGTCTTACAAGGGCTGGTGCTGTAGCAACCACTCCCTCTATACCATTGATCTTTTGCATTACCGTCTCGTAGTCACTAAAAGCTCTACTGCCATCGCCAAAAACAACTATATGTCCCTCAGAGTTAAGCATCTTGTCTCTGACGATGCTTTCAAAACCACCCATCACAGACAGGGCAATTATAACCGTAGCTACCCCAACTGCGACACCAGCAATGGAGATCAGAGATATAAATGATATAAAAAACTGCTTGCTTCTTGCTCTCAGATAGCGAAGCCCTATGAAGATTTCATAACGCATATTAGTTAAAATATTAAAGATTGAAGATTACAAGTTAGATTGACAATTAATATATAAGTATTACTGTCTCCTTTTTTGCAATAAACGTATTAACATGTCTCTAGCTTCTATAGAACCATAACCTGATCTAGATAGATCTTTTTCAAAATTCTCATAATTATTAATCAAAGAACATTCTGATTCATAATCACAGTCTCCTATACATAGAACTTCATTAAAAAACCAATAACCTAACCATTCCGACGGATCCTCTGGATAGTCCAGTGTAGGCCGATAACGATGGCTTTTTTCTAGCGACTTAAAATAGGTGACAGGATTTGTGTAATATTTGCCATGCTTTCTACAATAATATTCTCCATTTTTCATGCATTTATCCTCTGATGATTTTTGTTGCCAGATACACTTTGCAAAGCTTCAATAGCAATCTTTTGTATATATATACCTTTGATGTGAAATTAAGTACACCAAAAAGATGAATGTTTCGTCCAACTAAATGGTAAAAAAAAACAAAAACTTAAAGCCATTCAGGAGGACGAAACAATGTATATAAACATCGAAACTCTC
>Ga0315279_10002210_pt1 | contig 29996 bp, 25 predicted proteins | sample YL17G06_20_MG_FD_203694 | JGI IMG/M metagenome (GOLD analysis project Ga0315279, IMG submission 203694) | Sediment microbial communities from Yellowstone Lake, YNP, Wyoming, USA - YL17G06_20 | ecosystem: Environmental > Aquatic > Freshwater > Lake > Sediment | place: USA: Wyoming | collected...
AAAGTTGCTCTTAAAAGGATTAAACAAGTACAAGATATGTTGAACGATCGACCGCGAAAAACTTTAAAGTTTCTAACACCCCATGAGGTATTCCGTGAATTGTTGCACTAGAAACTTGAATCTACCCTGCCACGTAGCGGTTCCGCCAGCGTCGGAAGTGAGTAAGTAGCCGCTCGAGGCACCGGTGGGAATTATCAGGCCGCTGGTTCTCGTGATTCCAGCGACATCCAACTGGTAGCCGGGGAAAGCCTGGCCGATACCGACGTTCCCAACAAGGTATGCATCGCCGTTATCATACAAAGTAAGTGCCGGACCTGCATTCGTGCCGTCTTGGTAGTAGCGCCAGAACTTTAGCGCATTACCGTAAACTCCAGTCATATTGAAGATCGTCCAATTATTTACTATTGCTCCCACCTTTGATGCATTGAAGATAGAAAAGCAACCTCCGACGTCATCGTTGCCATTTGTTCTAACGTATCCAACAACGTCCAATTTTACTTGTGGAGTCGCTGTCCCGATGCCGACGTTGCCGCCCGCATCGATTCTGACCTTTTCGGAATTATTCGTGTTAAAGGCCAAATAGTTGCCCGGATTATTATACGCGATCCTGCCCCGTTCTGTGCCGGCTCCACAGAAAACAATATTACCCGAATACGATGTCGAGCCGTCCAGGTACAATGCCGAATTGCGATACACGGATTGAATTGAGGCCACCGCATTATCATTCGCGGAACCTGTATTGGAATTATTGTAAACATTTAATTTATATCCCGGGCTTGTCGTCCCGATGCCGACATTACCGGAAACGCCGGAATACATGTTGCTGCCGGAAAAAATCCAGTCCGTGTCGCTGCTCGCGACATCTGTGGACGGCTGCCACACACTGCCGTTCCACTTGATAACCTGACCCGAAGCCGCACCGGCAGGTGCGATTTTCGCCATGGTCACGGCCGTATCCGCGATCTTCGCGGTGGTGACCGCATTGTTGGCGATCGCCGGACTGGGATATGTACCGGTGAGGTCGCCACCCGCCGAGCCGATTGGCAAGGCCGCCCGGGCATAAAGCGCTGTGTCTGAATAGGTCGCGGTATAGGCGTAACTCGCCGACGTAATCCGCGTGCGGGGCGTTAACGAAATGCCACCGACTGTCAATTCCAGCCAACGGTCCGTATTTTTCGTGAAAATCGAATCCGGAATCGGCGTGGTGTTGCCCAGGAGCACGTTGAAGATTCCCTTATTAATGCTCACGGGTTGGGTCTCATACCATATCTGAGTACCACCGCCGGACGAAGACCAGATGCCGAAGGTCATGGATACCGACGAATTGGTGATCGGATTGCCGAGCGTGTCAGTTAAGAATCCCTGGTAGTTCAATAACCGCGGTGAAAAACGGACTTCACCGCCGGCCTTATAATTAGTCTGGCCAAAGGCCAGGACAACAAGTATTATGCTCATGATGATATTGCTTTTCATGCTTTCCTCCTCCGTTAACAAACACTTTGTCTTTCCAATCTATCTGGTTTATTTAGTCTGTTTAGTTAAAATATGACGTCAATTATAAACTTAATAATATGAAAATCAAGGGAATAAAGATGAAAAATGGGCTGGGGAACAATATTGCGATCCTTCGCTGCGCTCAGGATGACCGGGAGGAGAAATCCCTTTCTGTCTTCTGTTATTTCAACGCGAAACCGAGGGTCAGGGAGAAGGTGTGGAGCCAGTTGTCGGTAAAACCGTCGCCGGGTCGCTCCGGATTATTCTCCGTGCCCCGCGCGCCGCCGCCGACAAAGCGCAGGTTGAGGTAGGGATCGAAATAATTCATTTTGAACCCGATGTGCAGGGACGCGTCGTAGATCGCGCCCACGAAATCGGCTTTGCTGCCCGTGATAAATTTCCCGCTCGCGTAAAATCCGTCGACCTCGCTGCCCCACCATATGGTATTGCCTAACGGAAGGCGGGTCCGGAATTTAAGAATCGGCACCGGCCCGATATTCTGGTTGGTCCGGAAGAGCTGACCGTCGAGTGAAGCGAACTGGATCGAGGCGTTGCGGATCTGGAACGACGCGCCGATCGCGATCTCCTTGTCCGGATCCGGATTGAAGTCATAAAGGTAACTGACACGCCAGAAACTGAACCCGTATTTGAACTCGACCGCGGTCCCGGCCGGAAAGGTCAGGTCGTCGACGATCAAATCCCGACTTAACAAAGCCCGGGTTATGATTTCCAGTGGCTGGTAGAGCAGGATCACGTTATGGCGGTCCTTCATCTGGACTTCGGCGGCATAACGCTCAAAAGGTAAAAGGATGTCCTCGCCGCCGTCGTTGATATAATCGATCTTAGTGCCGCTACGGCTGAACTGGATCGTGTTCTGGAGCACGCCGACAAGACCGAGCTCGTAGGTCAGTCGGACCTGGTACCAGGCTTCCGGGTCGTTGAATATTGATTTATATCCACCGGCTTCCTCCGAGCAGCATTCCTGGTCGTCGGATTCCGCAGGGCAGCACTGGCCGAATAGGGTCACGGGGATAATACTGATGACCAATATAAAAATAACCTGCATCCATATTTTCTTTAAAGACATGTTACCTCCTGAAGGGGTATTATATGGAAAAATGGAAAATGGTCAAGAATAAGAAAGAAGTTGTTTTTCTAGTCTTTTTAGTCTATTTGGTTTTAAACCAGAGAAACCAGAAAGACGAAATAGACTAAATAAACTGTGGCATTGGCGGTTGACAACCGATTAACCTGTGGGTATAATAGGCCGCATAATGAATCCGTGAAGATAATAAAACCTTTCCTGCTCATCGCCCCTTTAATTTTACTGATCGCCGGTTCCTGCGCGACGAAAGAGTTCTCATACCGGCGCTTCATCGTGGGCGGGCCGTGCGAGATCCAATTCTATACGCCCAACGGCGCGATCGCCAATCAGGTCTACGAGGAAACCGACAAGGAGCTGGCGCGGATCGATTCCCTGCTCAACTTTTTTTCCAAGCTCAGCCTGGTTTCCCTTATCAACACCGAGCACAAAGCGGCCCTGGACCCGGACATCGCTTACCTTTTCACGCTCAGCGACTCGATATCCCGGCTGACCGCGGGTGCCTTTGACATTTCGGTCGCACCCCTGCTCGAGATCTGGGGATTTTATTCGGGTGAAAAGAATTTCCCGGACTCGAACCGTATCCGGCAGGCGCGTGAGCGGGTCGACTTTCGGAAAATCGTCATCCGGAATGATTCGATCTTCATCCTGGAGAATATGATGATCGATCTAGGCGGCATTGCCCAGGGTTTCGCGGCGGACCGCGTCGCCATGATCATGAAAAAATACGACGTCCGCTCGGCGGTGATAAATATCGCGGGCGAGGTCCGGGCGATCGGCCGCTCGCCCCAGGGCCGGCAATGGCGCGTGGGCATCCGTAATCCCCGGGCTGAGGGCGTGATCGAAACCGTAAATCTGGAAGACGCCTCTTTATCGACGTCGGGAGACTACGAAAAATTCTTTATCCTGGGCGGCCGGCGCTACCCGCACATATTAACCCCCCAAACCGGATTCCCAGCCCAAGACTTTTGCTCGGTCACGATCTTCGGAAAGGAAACCGCTTTCTGCGACGGTATCGCGACCGCGGTTTGCGTGATGGGTGCGGAAAAAGGCCTGAAATTCCTTGACTCTCTGGGGATTAGGGGTATAATATACCATGAAAAAAACGGCGTGCTCGAACGCCTTGAAACTCCATGAAAGTTGAAGCCCGTTATTACGAAAAACAGGACGGCCAGGTCCAATGCCGGCTCTGCCCCCACCTTTGCGTGATCCAACCCGGAAAGTACGGCTCGTGCCGGGCCCGCCTGAACGAGGATAGCAAACTCTGGGCGATAAATTACGGCGACACGACCTCGGTCGCCCTGGATCCGATCGAAAAAAAACCCCTCTACCACTTTTATCCGGGCCAGCCGATCCTGTCCATAGCCTGCAACAGCTGCAACATGCGCTGCCCGTTCTGCCAGAACTGGGAAATATCACAGAAGGAATCCGCCACCCAGTACCTCCCGCCCGATATCCTGGTCAAGGTCTACGAGGACCGCAAATCGATCGGCGTTTCCTATACCTATACCGAACCCCTGGTCTGGTTCGAGTATATCATGGACGCGGCCAAGCAGATCCGCGAACACGGCGGGAAGAATGTCCTGGTCACGAACGGCCTGATCAACGAAGAGCCCCTGCGCGAAATGCTGCCGCTCATCGACGCGATGAACATCGACCTGAAGTCCATGGACGCGAAAAAATACGCGAAAGCCCTCTACGGCGACCTGGAAACGGTCAAGCGAACGATCGAGATCAGCCATGGCCAATGTCACGTCGAGGTCACGAACCTGATCGTCACCGGCCTGAACGACAAGGAACCGCAAGTTGACCAGCTGATCGATTATATCGCGGGCATAGATAAGAACCTGCCCCTGCATTTTTCCCGTTATTACCCGAATTACAATTATAAAAAACCGCCGACGCCGACACCGATCCTCGAATACGCCTACGTGCAGGGGCGGAAAAAATTAAATTTCGTTTACCTGGGCAATGTCCCGGCCGAGGAAGGCGCGAACACATATTGCCCGAAATGCGGCAATCTCCTGATCGAAAGAATGTATTTCCAGGCGATCTTAAAGGGTCTCAAGGACCGCCAGTGCGCTAAGTGCGGCACCGAGATTGCCATCGTCTTATGATCCGTTTTGTGATTTTCCAGCATCTTAACCCCAAACCAACAACCATTCGTATAAAGGAGTTTATATGGCCGCGAAGAGAAAAGTTGGCGTAATTATTTTAGGCATTGTTCTGGGCAGTATCATCGGCTCGGCCCTTTCCTTTATCCTGGGCGGCGTTTTCCCGAAGGGCCCGGTGAACAGTCTCTTTTTCAACTCCCTGAGGGTCGGATTTTCCACGGTTAATATCGATATCGGCTTTATCGCCTTCACGCTCGGCCTGCATATCAATATCACCACGATCACGATCGCTTTTATTTTCCTGATGATCTATTTGCTGTATAAATTGTAGTCTTCGGGTACGGTTTTTTTTGCTATGGTTTGCGGCTTTTTAACGTTGTTCCGGCGGATACAACCCTAAGTCGTTAGGCTTTCTTTTCTCCCTCGCCCTTTTTCAGCAGGTTTTCGAGCTCCAGGATCCGCTCGACGAGTTTTTCCTTTTCCGCCTCTTTCTCCTTGTGTGATATACGCGTCAGCATACCCAGGGATACGCCCATGAGGATGATCGCCCAGATTGGCGTGAACCACTCAAAGACATGAAGCAGGTTGAAAAGAAAAGCCAGAACGCCCATGAGAAACAAAATAAGTGCCCATATCGCCATAACTCCTCCGTTGTTTAGGAACGATTATGAAAGTATAACTGACTTAGGCATGTTGTCAAGTGTTACTTTACCGGAATTTGATCAGGATCACGTCGCCATCTTGAACAATGTACTCTTTACCTTCGATCTTTGTGCATCCGGCGTGCTGGGCTTCGGCATATCCGCCGGAGCTAACCAGATCGTCGCATTTCAACACCTCAGCCTTGATAAACCCTTTCTGCAGGTCCGTATGGATCTTACCCGCGGCATCGATCACCTTGGTCCCCTTGCGGATCGGCCAACCGCGGGTCTCCTCACCCTTGATCGTGTAAAAAATTATGATGCCGAGCACCTTCAAGCACTGGTCGACCAAGCCCCGGAGACCGTTCGGCTCCAAATTCGCTTCCCGGCGCAACCCTTCCTTATCGGCTTCGGTAAAATCGACGACATCCTCCTCCAGTTTGACCGACAGACGAAAACCGGGCAATCCGTCCTTGAATTTCCCGTCCTCGTCCAGGTTGAGGACCAGGATCTCCGGGATCGTGGATAGGAGGGGAAGGTCGGGAAGCCGTTCCTCGGGGATCTTGCCTTTTTCAATGAATTCCCGGATCTTGGAGAACTTCGTCATTTCCTCGCGGCATTCGGCTTTTTTCTTGATCTTATCGATCCGGCGGTCCACGATATCCAGGTCGGATAAGAACAGTTCGGCGCGGACGATATCGTAGTCCCGGGAGGTATCCATGTTCTCCGCGGTGTGGGGAATATCCGGATCGGCAAAGCAGCGGAGGACGTGCAAGACCAAGTCCACGTCGCGGATATGGGAGAGGAATTTATTACCGAGGCCCTCGCCCTGCGCCGCGCCCTTGATCAGGCCCGCGATATCGACGATCTCGACCGCCGGGTACGTCAATTTGGGGGATTTGGTGATCTCCACGATCCTGGGCAGCCTTTTGTCCGGGATCACGGCCATGCCCACGTTCCGGTCGATGGTCGTAAACGGGAATTTGGCGACCGGCGCGTTGGCTTTGGTCAGGAGGTTAAAGAGACTGGATTTTCCGACGTTGGGTAATCCGACGATACCTATTTTCATATCAGATTATCAGCTTATCAGGGTACCGGGTCATCAGTGAGTCAGTAATCAGGATATAAGATTGCATAGAATCAGTTCATCCGGATATCAGAATATCCGGTTATCGGGGATTCAGTTTTCAGTATATCAGGTTTCCTGATTCGCTGCTTCCCGGTATTTATTTTTATTTGTTCCTGGTAATCTGATCCCTTGCTACCTGGTATTCTGATCATCCGATATCCTGATATTCTGATGTGTCCGAAAGGTCTACGGCGTTTAAGAAATTCTGGGCCGCCTCGAGGCCCTTGGCCGCCAAAATTTCGATACCCTTAAAACCCTGCTCCAGAACCTGGCCCAATCTTTTTTTTTCTTCTTTACTAAAGGACGCCAGCACGTATTCGGCGGCATCGTTCTTAGGTTGTCCGACCCCAATCCTCAGCCGGGCAAAGTCTTCGGTCCCCAGCGCCGTGATGATCGACCTGAGTCCCAGGTGCCCGCCATCGCTTCCCCGGCCGCGTAAACGGATCCGGCCCAGGGGAAGATTTATGTCGTCCAGAATGATCAAAAATTCATCCCGGCCTTCCCGTTCAACCAGGCCGGCAACCGCCGGACCGGATGTGTTCATGTAGCATACGGGTTTGGCTAGTTTTAAATCTGGGCTTAATTTTCCCAACTGGCCGATCCGGTACCCCCTTCTTGTTTTGAACCGCCCCCCATATTTTTTTGCCAGCTGGTCGACGAAAATCTGGCCGACATTGTGTCGGGTATTGCGGTATTTTAAACCCGGATTTCCCAATCCGATAATTATCACTTGCCTTTAGACGGGGCTTCCTTGGTAGGTTTGGCCTCTGGTTTCCCTTTCTCCTCTTTCCCTTTCTCTTCTTTGCCTTTTTCCTCTTTACCTTTCTCGCCCGCTGCCGCTTCGCCCTCGGCCGGCACTTCACCTTCGACCGGCACGACTTCGCCTTCTACCACCGGTTTCGGGACTTCCTTCTCGATCTTCGGGATTAATACGGATATGACCGAAGTTTCCGGCTTGACCTCAAACTCGACATTGGGGACCTGGGCCTGGATATCTTTGATGTGGATCGTATCGCCGAGCTTGAGATTGGAAACGTCAACGTCGATGTAAGAGGGGATGTCGTCGGGCAGGCATTTGACCATGACCTCGTGGAGGTGCTGGTCCAGTACTCCGCCCTCTTTAATGCCCGGCGCTTCACCGTGCGCGTGGATGGGAATGTTGACCTTGATCTTCTCTTTTTTCTGGATGTGCTGAAAATCGATGTGGAGGAGTTTGTTGGTTATCGGGTTATGCTGGATCGCCTTGATCAGGCAAATGTAACTTTTGTCGCTCAGGGTCAAATTTATGGTCACCGCTTCGTTTTTCATCACGTCCAGGACCTTTTTAAAATCCTTGTCGCTGACGTACAACCGGTGCGGCGTGTCCTTATGTCCGTAAAGAACGCCCGGAATTTTTCCGTCCCTGCGCAGTCTTTTTACGTCACCCTTCTTTTCGACTTCGTAGGGCTGGGCTAGTAAGTCGATTTTCATTCTTCAACCTCCTTAAATAGGGAACTGATGGATTCGGCGCGATGGATCCTCTGGATCGCTTCGCCTAGCAACCCGGCAACAGACAGGACTTTGATCTTTTTACTCATTCTTGCATTGTCAAGCGGAATGGTATTCGTAACTACCAGCTCTTTGATCGGGGAATTCTGTATCCGCTGCGGCGCATCACGCGACAAGAGTGCGTGAGCCGTACACGCATAGACCTCTTTTGCTCCGTTTACCGTCAATGCTTCCGCCGCCCCGATCATGGTGCCACCAGTATCAAGGATATCATCATAGATCAACGCGGTTTTGCCGGTTACTTCACCGATAATGTTGAAAACTTCTGATTGATTCGGACCCGTTCTCCTTTTATCGACAATGGCGATAGGTATTTCTTTACCCAGCCTGCGCGCGAACCCCCTTACATGTTTCACGCGCCCAGCGTCGGGGGACACGATGACATAGTCATTCAAAGACCGCGCCTTATAATATTCAATAAAAACCGGGGCGGCGTATAACTGATCTACTGGAATATCAAAAAATCCTTGAATCTGCTCGGAGTGAAGATCTATTGTCAGGATTCGGTTTGCGCCGCTGACAGTCAGCAGGTTGGCGATCAGTTTTGATGATATCGGTACCCTTGGTTCGTCTTTGCGGTCCTGGCGCGCGTATCCAAAATAAGGGATAACCGCGGTTACTCTTTCGGCGGACGCCCGTTTTGCCGCGTCCAGAAACAGCAGTAATTCCAGGATATTGTCCGCCGGCGGTTGGGTCGATTGGACGATGTATACATCGCGGCCCCGGATATTTTCGTCGATCTTGATCTTTAGCTCTCCGTCCGCAAATCTCCGGACCGTGCTTTTACCCACGGGGACTCCGATCTTCCGGGAAATTTCCGCGGTCAAATCCTGGCTGACACTGCCCGCAAATAACTTCACATCTTCCATTAAACCTCCTTAATAACGGCAGGGCTTAGGATTTAGGGATTAGCGCTTAGTTTTCATAATCGCTGTTTTACTAATCCCCAATCCCTCTGCCCTAATCTCTAATCCTGGGGCGGGAGGAGTCGAACCTCCGCAACAGGATCCAAAATCCTGGGTCCTGCCACTAGACGACGCCCCAATCTTTAGTAAACAGTAGGCAGTAAGGAGTAGGCAGAAAAATTATATGTAATAAAAAAGCTTTCTTTCTGCTGCATACTGCTTACTTCTTGCTCCCTGCTATCTTATATGGTTTCCGCATCGAAATATATCGCTCCGACGCCGGTTAAATATTTTAAAAGTTTGTCCTTAATTTTATCATCAACGACCGCGTACAGACAGGAACCGCTGCCGGACAAGGAAACCAGGAAAGCGCCGTTTGCCAACATCTGGGACTTAACGTCCATCAAATCAGGATGGCGATTGAAAACGAAAGGCTCGAAATCATTGTTTATCGACATCCCAACTTTTGACTTCTTCTTCTTTTTCCCGTTAATAATATCCATTTCCGGCCTCGAGGTCAATACCTTCTTGTCGTATTCTTCGTACGCCCACTTCGTGGAAATCGGGTATCCCGGGTAATATATCAACAATCTCATCCTCGGTAGTTTAAAAAAATTCAACTCATCCCCCAATCCGCGCGCGTACGCCGCACCACCGCGGATCAGGAAAGGCACGTCGCAGCCCAGTTTTCTTCCGAGCTTCATCAACTGGTCGTCGCTCATCGACAACGACCACATTTTATTCAGACCCTTGAGCACAGCTGCTGCGTCGGCTGAACCTCCACCCAGGCCGCCGCCGATTGGAATGCGTTTATTGATTGAGATCCTGACGCCCTTGTTTATATTACATTCGGCTCGGATCAGATGAACGGCTTTATCACAAAGGTTTTCCGACGGTGGAATATTTAATCCCGGGCACTGGATTTCAATTGTTTCGCCGCTTTCTTCAAGTTTTATTTCATCCGCCAAAGAAATCGTGCTGAAAGTGGTTTCTAGGTTGTGATATCCGTCTTCGCGTTTATTCAGTATTTTCAATCCGATATTGATCTTCGCGTTGGCGATCAAGGAGATCATCTGACCACCTCGATGGACACTTTAACGATCCCGTCGCTTATCATATCCAACTGCTTGGCGGCGGCATAGGAAAGGTCGATTATGCGCCCCTTAACCCAAGGCCCGCGGTCGTTAACCCGGACAATGACCGTTTTCTTGTTCTTCAGGTTCGTGACTTTAACTCGGGTATTGAAGGCCAGCTTCTTGTGCGCGCAAGTTAAAGCCCACATATCATATGTTTCGCCGGAAGCGGTCTTTTTTCCATGAAACTCCTGGCCATAGTAAGTCGCCATCCCCTGTTGCGCATATGCACCGCCGGCGCCGCCCAGGTAACAACAGGAAGATAAAAAGTATATCAGGATCATCGTTTTCTATTATATGGGATTTTTTGTTTATGTCAATAAATCCCGTTAGAGAGCAGCATCACCCTCCCCTTAATCCCCTCTCCCACGGGGACCCCAATTATTATCACAAGACATGTATTAATGTTGCCGTCAAGGGAGGGGAATAGACGCATTGCCTTCCGTCGAGAGAGGGGAATTAAGGCGGAAAGGGGCTCCTGAAAGAACCATTTTTTGAGTAGTTGTTGGTTTTTTTTGTCATTAAGCGCCAAAACACCACGCGATGATAAACACTCGTAGTTAACTCGTTACTTTTACTTTTATTCACCGTCATTACGAATGATATTTGATTTCCATTCAGTAACCATTGACCTTTAGCGAAACTTTTTTCTTCCTTAAATTTTTCCTTTTTGGATACTCCGTTAACTAAATTGAAGATCGCAAACAAGTGTCTGTTTTTTGTGAAAATCAACTTAATTCTATACCGGGATAGATCCGTCTCATAAAAAACTACCGGCAGGTTATTTCCCGGAAAGATCAGCAACCGGTTTTTCAATTTTTGATGAATGTTTTTTGGGTAAATTTATCCCCTAAAGAACTCCGTTTTTTTTTGATCGATTAAAAGTCAACGGCAGACAACGGAATTAATTTCGCGAGATAAAAAATTTTTTAAGAGTAAAATATTTCTTTATAAAATAACCGGGGGGCAGACGAGCGCACCAAGCACAATACCCTGAAATTGCTGAATTAATCAGCATCCGCGCGCATGGCTAATTTTTTTTCGGATAAATTTCTTCGTTTTTCTTTTGATGCCGGTTGGGGAAAACGGTTTTAAAAAAATTTTTCCGACATCAAAAAAATCTCGTGTTTATCTACCCTCGCAATTTTTATGCCAATTATTTGTAAAATTTTATTTCTTTTTCTTGACTTTGAAATCATTTTGAATACACTTAACACACTCAAAAAAACTATGAACATAAAAAATGGAGGTTCACTAAATGTGTCGTTTTTTCGTTCGTTTTTCCCGTGTCGTATGTGGATAACCCTGTGGATTATTGTGGACAATTAAAATGACCGATTCGGCTCAAACGACTTGGGAAAATGTTTTAACTTATTTGAAAGAAAAAATCAACGCCCAGTCTTTCACGACCTGGTTTGGCAAGAGTCAGGGGATCGAGTTGAAGGACGATGTTCTGCTGGTCGAGTTTCCCAACAGCTTTTTCATCGACTGGATCGAGCAGCACTACTATCAGATCCTCGACGAAGCCGTCGGAAACATCAATGGCAGCAAGCTACGCCTGGCTTTCAAAGCGGTAAAACAGGGTGGAAACCAGCCGATCCGCAAGAAACGACGACTGCTCGTCGCCCAAGACGGAACAAAGTTACAAGAAAAATATACTTTTTATACTTTCGTCGTCGGTAAAAACAACGAATTCGCCCATGCCGCGGCCCTGGCTGTCGCCGAAGCGCCGGGTGAAGCTTACAACCCTTTGTTCCTATACGGCGGCGTGGGCTTAGGTAAAACCCACCTCATGCAGGCGATCGGCAACTTCGTTCATAAACAACACAAGAACCTGAATGTTTACTATACCCAGGCGGAAAACATCATGAACGAGCTGATCGATGCCATCCAAAAAAACCAGCAGATCGCCTTTAAAAAGAAGTATCGGACCAAAGATGTCCTGCTTATCGACGACATTCAGTTCCTTTACGGTAAAGAAAGACTTCAAGAAGAGGTCTTCCATACTTTCGATTATCTCTACTCTCAAGGCAAGCAAATTGTTATCACGTCCGACCGCCCGCCCAAGGAGATCCTGACCCTCGAAGAACGCTTGACTTCGCGCTTTCAGGGCGGATTGGTCGTCGACCTGCAGCCGCCCGACCTGGAGACCCGGATCGCGATCCTCCAGAAAAAAGCCGAATCGGATAACGTGAAAATTCCGGCCAACGTTTGTTATTACATCGCCACCCGGGTCAAATCCAATATCCGGGAACTTGAGGGGTCATTAATCCGGCTGCTGGCTCTTTCCTCCCTTTCCGGCCTAGAGCTTAACGAAGAACTGGCCGAGGAGGTTCTGAAAGACCTTCTGGGATCAAACGGCAAGATCACCAAAGAAGCGATCCTGAAAAAGGTCAGCCAGGAATACGGTTTTACCGAAGACGAGATAAAAGGTAAAAAACGAACCCAAAAGCTGGCTTTATCCCGACAGGTTGCTATGTACCTTATCCGCAATCTGCTAAACCTTTCCCTGACCGAGATCGGAGAATTCTTCCGGGGCAAGGACCACAGCACGGTGATCCACGCGATCGGCAAGGTCGAAAACCTAAAAGCCGAAGATCTCGAATTTTCGCAAAGATTGATGCGCATAACCAACCAGATAAATGGTTAATAACTTGTGGATAACTACGCCCCCGGCGGGTTGTCGACATTTGTCCCGCTTTATCCACAGTGTATCCAACAAAATAAAAACTGCTTTCGGCCGGTCTTTCGGCCGCTTTCCCGGTTGTCAACATATGAACGTTACAGCAACAGCAACAGTTTTTATCTTTATATTTACTTATTGTTGTCTTTAAGGAGGTCTAATGGAATTTCGGATCAATAAAAGTGTTTTAGAAAAAACCCTTAGTGGCATCGTAAAGTTGATCCCGCCAAAAAGCACCTATACCGTACTCCAAAACATAATCATCGAAGCGAAAAATAAAAAAATATCCATCGAAGGAACCGATCTCGACGTTTTTGTGAAAAAGGTCATACCCGCGGAGATCAAAGAAGAAGGCAAGGTCCTTCTGCCCGGAAAAAAAATACTGGAAATAACCCGCGAGGCGAACGTCGAAGAACTCAGCTTTAAACTTAAGGAACTGAACCTGCAAATTTTAGCCGGCAACGCACATTTCAATATCCCGGCCCTGGATTACCAGGAATTCCCCGAGGTTCCTAAATTCCCCGAGAAGAAATGGTTCGAAATGAGCCTAGGTGAGGTAGAAGAGATGATGGATACGACGATCTTCATGGTTTCCAAAGACCTGAGCCGCCGGCCCATGAACGGAATTCTGATCCACCTGAAAGAAGGAAGCTTAAGGTTCGTCAGCACCGACGGCGCCCGCCTTGCCATGAACAAAAAAGAATTAAAGCAGATGGACGGCGAGATAATCATCGGGACAAAGGTCTTCGACCTTATCGATTTCGAAAAAGCCGAGGAAAAGATCGGTTTTTTCATGGAAGAACGGATGATCGGCATCAAGTTCATGGATACGACCATCATTTCGCGGCTGATCGAGGGGCCGTACCCCAATTATGACGGCGCCATCCCCAAGAAATTTTCCGGGAAATGCGCCGTGGAAAAAGATATTCTTGACGGCGCCCTGAAAAGAATGATCCTGGTTGCGCCGCCGCAGATAAAAAGCGTCAAGTTTGATTTTCATGAAAAGGGGATCCTTCTTTCCGCCGCCTCCCCGGATATCGGTGAGGCGAAAGAAGAAGTTCCCTGCATGTACGAAGGGGAGAAGTTAAGCATCTGGTTCAATGCGAGTTTCCTGCTCGAGATAATCCGGCACATCAAAGCCAACGGAATGGATTTTCAGCTCACCTCGGCTTCGACCGCAACCCTGCTCCAACCTAAGGACAACGACAATTTACTTTACCTGCTCATGCCCTTAAGAATCGACAATTTTGAATAGGAAAGAAGGCATCATGAAAAGAGCGACTTTAACATTCCTGATTCTGCTCTACCTGCCGGTCGTTCTGGCTGCGCAGAATTCCGGACCCTCGATCGGTATCATCCTCGGTACGCCGACCGGCTTCACCGGGAAGTACGTCTTTGCCCGCTCGGCGGCCATCGCCTGCAACGTAGGCTGGAACCTGGGCGACAATCCGTCGTTCTACGCCGGCGCGGATTATCAATTCTTATTTCCCCAGATCTTGAAATGGACGGACGAATTCGAAGGGACCGCCCACGAAATGAAGGGCCTCTGCCCTTATTTCGGGATTGGCGGTAGGTTCTTTCTGGCGGACAACCCGACCAACCACAATACCGATTTCCACGTGGGCGTTCGTTTGGGTGGCGGGTTGGAATACGCGATCAGCCGGTTCGCGCTTTTTCTGGAGATATATCCGGTCGTCAACATTATTCCGAGCACGGATTTCGACTTCGAGGGCGGCATCGGATTTAGGTTTTATTTTTCAAAATAACGAACCCGGATCCGGTTGAACTCCCGGGTTTTTTAGGTCGCAACAAATACGTTCAATTAAAGTGTTGACATTGTTCTAAAATTATATATAATTACAGTCTGTTCAAAAATGTCTTTTTACCTCTTGACATTGATGAATAAAAACATATAATGTAGATGCGGATCACATTCTTTCTGATCCCATCGAAAATTATATTCGTGACTTGATCTTTGACAATCTATCTAAGAATTAGCGGAAGGTCTACAGTCCAAGTTACTAAGGGCGCATGTGGGGATGCCTTGGCATCCGGAGGCGATGAAGGGCGTGGTAGGCTGCGTTAAGCGTCGGATAGGTGCGAACAACCTTTGACCCGGCGATACCCGAATGGGGAAACCCATCCCGTTGAAAGACGGGATATCCCGCCTCGCAAGAGACGGGATGCCAACCGAGAGAAGTGAAACATCTCAGTACCTCGAGGAAAAGATATTCCGAAAGTAGTGGCGAGCGAAATCGGAACAGCCCAAACCGAACTGCATGTTCAAGCAGGCAAGCGTTGTGCAGTCGGTGTAGTGTGGTCCAGCCGAACCCAATTGCCTAGCGGGTTGTGAAGTCAAAAAACCTTGGGATAACCGAACCTCCCTGGAAAGGGAAGCCATAGATGGTGATAGCCCAGTAGGTTAAATTTACAAGGTCTTCATTGGCTGGATTCGCAAGTACCACGGAACACGAGAAACTCCGTGGGAATCTGTCTCGACCACGAGATAAGGCTAAATACTCCCGGATGACCGATAGTGAACCAGTACCGTGAGGGAAAGGTGAAAAGAACCCCTGGCGGGGAGTGAAATAGAACCTGAAACCATGCGCTTACAATCAGCAGGAGTCTGACGCTCGCCTGAGCAATCAGGCGAGAAGGTTGGATGACTGCGTGCCTTTTGCATAATGAGCCGGCGAGTTACCCTAACCTGCAAGCTTAATTCCTTCATGAAAGTGGCGGAAGCAAGCGTAGGGAAACCGAGTCCGAATAGGGCGATTCAGTAGGTTGGGATATTACACGAAACCCGGTGAGCTACCCATGGTCAGGATGAAATTCCGGTGACACGGAATGGAGGTCCGAACCGGTGAATGTTGAAATATTCTCGGATGAACTGTGGGTCGGAGTGAAAGGCTAACCAAACCGGGTGATAGCTTGTTCTCCTCGAAATGCCTCTAGGGGCAGTCTTGGATGTTCAGTACTAGTGGTAGAGCACTAAATAGAAGAGAGCCTTTCGGGGCTCGAATCTAATTAAACTCCAAATGCTATTACTTATAAATCCAGGAAAGAGGCGGTGACGGATAAGCGCCATCGCCAAAAGGGGAATAACCCAGATCGCCAGCTAAGGTCCCTAAGAATTGATTAAGTGGGAAAGGATGTAAAATGACTCAGACACCTGGGATGTTGGCTCAGAGGCAGCCATCATTTAAAGAGTGCGTAACAGCTCACCAGCCGAGTTATTTTGCGCCGAAAATTTATCGGGGCTCAAATCAATCACCGAAGCTGCGGGATTACGTCGCAAGACGTAATCGGTAGAGGAGCGTTCCATTGTAGGTTGAAGTCTCAACGTAAGTTGGGATCGACGAACTGGAAGTGAGAATGCCGGCACGAGTAGCGATAATCCAGGTGAAAAACCTGGACACCGTAAGCCCAAGGGTTCCTGGGGAAGGTTAATCCTCCCAGGGTTAGTCGGTGCCTTAGCCGAGGCCGAAAGGCGTAGGTGATGGGAAAGCCGTTAATATTCGGCTACCATCAGGGGTTTCGTTATCAACCATGGGGGTACGCTGATAGGATAGGTGAGTCCCGTGTTGGAATACGGGATCTAAGTGTTTCAATGGAGATGCATGGCAAATCCGGCGTCTCTTAACATTGGGACACGATGGGGAGGCCCAAAAGGCCGTAAACTCGCCTTGGTGATCAGCCGAGAAAATCCTCTAAGTGAGAAACCTCAGATGACCGTACCGGAAACGAACACACGTGGGCGAGGTGAATATCCTAAGGTGCTTGGGTGAACCCTCGTTAAGGAACTCGGCAATTTAACCCCGTAACTTCGGAAGAAGGGGTACCTGCTGTGCATAACAGCGGGTCGCAGTGAAAGGGCTCTCGCGACTGTTTAACAAAAACACAAGACTCTGCTAAGCCGTAAGGCAAAGTATAGGGTCTGACACCTGCCCGGTGCCAGAAGGTTACAGAAGGGAGTTAGTTCCGGGGCAACCCGGGATGAAGCCCCCGACTTAAGCCCTGGTAAACGGCGGCCGTAACTCTAACGGTCCTAAGGTAGCGAAATTCCTTGGCGGGTAAGTTCCGTCCTGCACGAATGGTGTAACGACGAGAGCGCCGTCTCAACGAGGAGCCCAGCGAAACTGTAGTGGCGGTGAAGATGCCGCCTACCCGTAGATGGACAAAAAGACCCCGTGAACCTTTACTGTAACTTGCTATTGAGTCTTTGCAAAGCATGTGTAGTATAGGTGGGAGGCTTTGAAGCCCCGGCGCTAGCTGGGGCGGAGCCAACAGTGAAATACCACCCTTGTTTTGACGGAGATTCTAATCCCGGCTTTGTAAGTTGGGAGACAGTGGCAGGCGGGCAGTTTGACTGGGGCGGTCGCCTCCCAAAATGTAACGGAGGTGCCCAAAGGTTCCCTCAGTCCGGTCGGTAATCGGACGGTGAGTGTAAGGGCACAAGGGAGCCTGACTGTGAGGCCGACAGGCCGAGCAGAGCGGAAACGCGGGCCTAATGATCCGGTGGTTCTGTGTGGAAAGGCCATCGCTCATCGGATAAAAGGTACTCCGGGGATAACAGGCTGATCGGGCCCAAGAGTTCACATCGACGGCCCGGTTTGGCACCTCGATGTCGGCTCATCGCATCCTGGGGCTGTACAAGGTCCCAAGGGTTGGTCTGTTCGCCCATTAAAGCGGTACGTGAGCTGGGTTCAGAACGTCGTGAGACAGTTCGGACTCTATCCTCTACGGGCGCAGGAGACTTGAGAGGAGCTGTCCTCAGTACGAGAGGACCAGGATGGACGGACCTCTGGTTTACGAGTTGTCGTGCCAACGGCATTGCTCGGTAGCTAAGTCCGGAAGGGATAACCGCTGAAAGCAACTAAGTGGGAAACCCACCTCAAGATAATGTCTCCCGATTATTCGGTGGCAACATCGAATAGTCCTAAAGATAACCTGTAGATTACAGGTTTGATAGGTCGCAGATGGAAGTGCAGCAATGCATTGAGTCGAGCGATACTAATCAATCGTGCGCCTTGGATTTCCTTCCGCTATTTTTATTCTAAGCTATTGGTGATTGAGTGATTGGTAATGATCAACGACCGATTACTCAATCACCAATAGCTAATTGGTTTAATAAAATTCCCGGCGGTGATACCGGTGGGGCTACACCTCTTCCCATTCCGAACAGAGAAGTTAAGCCCACCAGGGCCGATGGTACTGTGCTGGTAACGGTACGGTAGAGTAGGTCGTCGCCGGGTTTTTTATTGCGCTAGCGAGCGAGAGGAGGGCCTAATGTATAAGATAAGTTCAAACCGTTTGAAGATCCTGGCGGCATTGATCGTCATCGTCGGCGGTAATAACGCATATGCCGGAGACCTTACGATCCACCACAGCATCATCAGCGCGTCGACTGGCGGGTCGATTTTTTCGTCACCCAACGGCGACTGGAGGATGTTTCCGGTCGACGGTTCACTGTATTCGTTCGGGATCGGGAACGAACATTTTCTGATCGGCACGAAGGTTTTAGAATACTTTTCGCCGACGCTTGCGCCTCAAGGCCAAGCGGATCTCTCGATTTTACCCATATATCTTTACCTGGCCAACGGGCTCTATTCCGGAAGGAGCATGCGTAAACCGGTCCTTTATGGTTTCCTGGGCGTTAATGCGTGGTCCTGTAAGGTCCCAACGGAAAGAGAACTGGACGCGATCGTCCACGCCGGAGCGGGTATAAAATGGACGTTTTGGGTGAGCAGCTTTAATTTGGCCGCAGACTGGCGTCGCGATTACTGGACAAACACTTCAAATGGGCTCCGAAGGCAGGGTGATATTTTTTCTCTCAAAGCCGGAGTTGAACTGGGCGGTTGGTGGACTGCGAAAGATATCGCTCAGTTCAGAAAAGCCAAGTGCGGAAAACCGGTGTTAGCCGGGTACGTCGCAGTTGGAATTCTTTCCGCGTTATTATTAATATCTCAACTATATTGAATTACCGCACGACAAACTCGGATCCGTTCGTTCCTGAACGACATAGCCTATCATTACGACGGCGTTTTCTGGGTCTGCGGAAATCACAACATAGACCTGAAATACACGCCGCCTACGGCCATCGCCGAAGCCGAGGTCAGATCCCCGAAGGTTTCTCGGTTCCGGGTGTCGCCAAATCCGTTCTCCGGCCGGACCACGATCCATTTCGCGCCAGATAGACTCGAACCGGTCCATATCGCGGTTTATAATGCTCTCGGGCGCCGGGTCGCGACCCTGACCGACGGGGTTAAGACCGGCGGGAACCACGAGATCGCGTGGAACGGTAAAGATGATAACGGTCAATCCTGCAATGCCGGATTATACCTGTGTGTGATCAAGACCGGCGACTATACGGAGACACATAAACTGCTGCTCGTCAGATAAGGAGTCGCAGATTGGGAAAAAACCACCGGCATCCCTGGTGGTTTTTTCTTTGCGGACGCGGAATTATAGTGGGAGGGATTTCCCAATCCCGATCAACCATATCGAGGCTGGGAAGCCTCTCCCACAATTTGAAAATTGAAGATTTGACCCCATCTAGTTCCTTGTCAGCGCCGGGAGAATGTGTATAATAACATCCATGGCCGAGAAGGAACTTACCTACGATCAGATCATAAAACAGTTTTTCGCCTGGGCCAAGGGGCAGTCCGATATCCGGTGCGCGGCCATCGTCGGTTCCCGGGCCCGCGCCGACCACCCGGCCGATGAGTGGGCCGACCTGGATATCATCATTTTCGCGGACAACCCGCAGGCTTATATCGTGCCCGGAGATTGGGTGCACTGGTTCGGCACGGTGGTTTTGACCTTTGTCGAACCGACCGGCGATGGCAGCGCCCAGGAACGCCGTGTCATGTACGAAGGCGGCCTGGACGTCGATTTCGCTTTTTTCCCCCTGGAAATGATCAGCCGGATCCTTAATAACGAAGTATCCGAGACCCTATACAACGCCCTGGGCCGGGGGGTGAAGGTCCTGTTCGACAAGGACGGCATGATCGACGAGTTCCTCAAGCACGGATTCAAAAAATTCTATTCCAAGCCGCCGGTTCCGGAAGAATTCCTGAACTGCGTCAACGATTTTTGGTTCCACGCGGTTTGGACGGCCAAGCACCTGCGCCGCGGCGAGATCTTCTGGGCCAAAGGCGGCTGCGACGGTCATTTAAAGGACCTCCTGCGCCGCATGTTGGAATGGCACGTCCGGGCAACCAAGAGCCGGAAACGCGACACCTGGCTCCGGGGAAGGTTCCTGGAAGAATGGGCCGACACAAGAGCGGTCAAGGAACTCGGCGAAGCGTTCGCCCGGTATGACGTGAGCGATATTTGGCGGGCGCTGATCAATACGATGGAACTGTTCCGCTGGGTCGCTAAGGAGACCGCGGCCGGTCTGGGATACGCCTACCCTTTGGACGCGGACCGCTACGCCACAGCCCTGGTCCTCCAACTCGAGCTGGACCGCTGATCCGGACCCTTCATTTCACCCCTTGACAAAGATACTAATTTACAGTATAACTATATAGAGAGGTTATGATGAAATTCTTAATTAAATGCTTCCTGCTCATCGTCTTCACCGTTACTATCGGGCTGGCGGCCGATATAACGAAAGCGAAAGCCAAGGCGCTCTCATCCCACGCCGCGCACCACCCGATCCTCAATTTAAGTCCGCCGCCTCCTCCTCCGCCCCCGCCTCCGCCCAACTCGCCGCCGCCTCCTCCTCCTCCTCCTCCGCCAAATTAAGCAGAATTTGACCGACCGATTCATCCTTGGCGCTATGCAACCATTATCCCCGACGAATTTAACATAGAACAATCCTGATCATGGAAATATTCATCCTCGGCACTGGCGGCGCGATCAACAAAGGCCTGCCGTACAACGCGTTCGTGATCGACCGGACGCACCTCTGCGAGATGCCGCCGGACATCATGATCACGATCCAGCGCCACGGTTTTACCGTCATGGACATCGAAACCGTTTTCATATCCCACTTCCACGCCGATCATTTCTTCGGCCTGCCTTTTTTCATGCTCGACCGTTTTCTGCGCGTCCATCGGACCGGCAAGGATCCGGCGCTCACGGTATTTGGCCCGGCCGGGATCGCCGGAGTAGCCAAGGACCTGCTCGCCACCGCCTTTGGCGCAGATCATCCATCCATAGTCTGGATGTGCCGCCGAGTGCTCTTCATCGAGATCGGCGAATCCAGCCACCGGTCGTTCGTTCCCGATTATCCCGCCCGCTACCGGCTGCTCGATCATCCGGTCCCGACCTACGGTTACACGCTCTACCGCGCCGACAATTCGGCGCTCTTCTGTTATATCTCGGATTCGGTGTGGGGTCCGGGCGTAACGGCGATGGTGAGTGAAGTACCCGGGGCGGCGGTCCTGGACCTTAACGGCAACCGGAGCGACCAGCCGCAGATGCATATCGCGCGCGAAGACGTGGTCGAAAAAGGATTACCGATCACCAAGGATAAAACCGTATATTATGGGATCCATTTACTGGAGGAGTTCACCGAGACCGATCCCCGCATCCGGTGCGCCAAGCCCGGAGCCGTTTACTACATAAAATAAAACCAGAACACCAGATTACCAGATTATCGGGACATCAGGGAGCCGGGGATCAGGACATCAGGTTTAAAAACCAGGAGATCAGGATCCCCGGTTATCATGAGTACCCTTTCTGTCATCCTGAGCTTCCCTTCTGTCATCCTGAGCGCAGCGAAGGATCTCAATAACTTGAGATTCTTCGTCTCCGCCATACGACTGGGCGGATCCTCAGAAAGACAAAACGACTTTATCAGGTTTAAACCCTAAAACAATATACTATTTTACGACCACAACCTTTTCGCGGTAAACTGCGCCTTTTATCTCCGTAACCGCGAAATAAACACCGGGTTCTAAGCCCCGAAAATCTACGCCGATCCCAGCTACCCGACGGCCGGTCGCATCGAAGAGCCGGACAATCCGGGAGACCTTGAAATATCCATGATTGGGATTGGGGAATATGTGCAGGACGTTATCACCGGTCAGGGCGTCATTTTCCTCGATCCCGCCGGGGTTGTGGACGTAGACCCGCATGCTGTCCCGGGTCAGGTTGTTGGCGGCGTCGTAGGCGGTGACCACGACCCAGTAGTAGCCGTTCGGAAAACCGGTGGTTACCCAGGAATAGGCGGCGTCGCCGGCTTCGATCAGGCTGTCGCCGTCCGTGTTCGTGACGGTGAAATAATAATCACGGGCGTCGTAATCACCGTAAGTGTCGCAGCTGTCGTCGTTCCGGTAAATGACACTCACGTTGTCCTCCCAGTAAAGGTAACCCTTGAAAACGAAGGACAGGATCGGGCCCAAATTTGGCGGCCCGTGGATCGCGTAGTCGACGCGCATGGGGATCAACCGTTCCCAGATCGGATAGGCGTTCAAGGGGTATCCGGTCCTGTCCGATATCCGCGCGATTATATCCACGCTGCCCTGGAGGTCGTTGTGGTTGAGATAGGCGCCGGTCGAGTTCGAGCAGAAAGCGAACTTGCGGCCCGCGAGCGCGTCCTCGAACAGGGGGTGAGCCGTGTCCGCGTAGGGCGTGATGAGCGCGAGCGGGTTCTGGACAAAGGCCCAGTCCGCCGTGTTCCAGACCGCGCCGATATCCTTGATCCGGGCGAAGTGGCAGTGGTCGAACCCGGTGATCGGCCACTCGACAAGATTCCCGATCTGGTCACCGAGGTTGACGACGTCGCCGACATTCTTGTGGGTCTGGTAGGGGTCGATGTGGGCGTAGAGCCAGGCCTCGACCGAATCCGCGGCCAGGTTGGAATCGGCGATCGCCAAGCGCCAGTGATAATCCGCGGAGGTGGTCAGCCAGGCCTTGACGATCCCGCGCCGGACCGCGTATACGGGCTTCCCGACGGTGATGCCCATGACGTCGATGCCGGGATGAAGATAAGGCGCGCCGCCGTAGTCCTGGTATTCGCCCCAGTTGTTGCCCAAGGGGTGGGTCGAGTCCGCGGGCGCGAGAGGCCAGCCGACGGCAAGAATGAAAATCAAGATCAAAGGTCCTCCTTTTCCGGTAATCCCGGACCGACCATCAATTTTATTGAATATACGGTAAATATCAAGAGTCTTTTTATACTGCACATTGACATGATTTTGGTCCCGGGTAAGATATATCCATGTCAGACGTCATCGATTCGCTGGTCGAGAACGAATTGACGATCGGCCGGTTTTACCGGCTCTGCGCCGAGCGTTTCTCGCCCTTGAAGGAATTCTGGAACAGCCTGGCCGATCAGGAAGAAGATCATGGCGAGTGGCTCCAGCAGCTCAAAGCGGAGATCCGGGAAGGCGGCGCCGCTTACAAATCGGAAACGGTTAAACCGATCGCCGTGCAGAGTTCCATCAATTACGTGAACGAACAGGTCGCACGTTTGGAGAAAGGCGACCTCGTCATCGTCAACGCCCTGTCGATCGCGGTCAATATCGAGCGGTCGGTGTTCGAATCCCGGATCTTCGACGCCTTTTCCGGATACAGCCAGGCCGCGAAGAAACTGATCGCGGACCTGAAACAGGCGCTCCTGGACCATAACGAGCTGGTCGACCGGAAATGGCAGGAATACCGGCATTACAAATAACCGGGATCAATATTTTTTATACATCTTGACTTAAGTCTATAAAAACGATATAATAATAGAGACTAATATTATATTTTTACAATAAGTTGCGCGAGGAGGTTGCGATGAAATTTTGCAAGAAACTATCCTTATTGTTATTATTTGTACCGTTTATCCTCTCCGCCCAAGCCAGCGTGAAGAGGTTGCAATACGACACCGACAACAATCCGCCCATGACTTCATATAAGGAATGGTTGGTGAAGGTCCCCCAGGGGCAGTTCACGGTTGGCGCGGTCCAGAGAGGCTGGACCCAGGGATCGCGGAACCCCCTGGTCGATCTAGTCGTCTACGCGCCCTTATACCAATATATCTCCGATTCGATGGCGACTTATGTCGCGGACCTGGTTACCGAAGGCTACGACGTCCGGATCGACACGGTCCGGGGTTGGGACGTAACCGCGCTCCGCACGCACCTGGCTGCGCTTCTGGACAGCGAGCTCGTGGGCGCGGTTTTTATCGGCAACGTGCCCTTCGCGTGGTATGAAGTCGAAAGCACCGAAGGCCGTGAGGAATTCCCGATCGAATTTTACCTGATGGATCTCAACGGTACGTGGGCGGATACCGATACCAACGGCATCTATGACCGGTGGACGGGCGCCAAGGAACCCGAGATCTGGGTCGGCAGGATCTATGCCGGGTCGCTGACCTGGGGCAACGAGATCCAGCTGACGAACAATTATTTTTCCAAGATCCACAAATACCGGACCGGCGGATACGGCATGCCGCAAAAGGCCCTGGCCTATGTGGACGACGACTGGTACAGTTTTAACAACTGCAACCTGAACCTGCTTTACGACACGGTGACCGTGGTGCGCAACCAGAACACCACGACCGCGGCCGATTTCCGGAACCGGCTGGACGACCCATACGAGTGGGTGCAGGTCTGCAGCCACTCGTCGCCCTGGGGTAACACGTTCAAATACTCGGGCGGTTTTGCCGGCACGGTATTCAATTTTGAAACCTGGTTCGCCGACCCGACCTTTCTTTTCGTCAACCTGTTCCAGTGCAGCGGGACCCGGTTCCTCGAGGAGAATTGCGTCGGCTCGATCTATATTTTTGGACAAAACAACGGCCTCTTGGCGGTCGGATCCGCAAAAGTCGGCAGCATGCTTAATTTTGATGATTTCTACGGACCGCTGGATGGCGGCATTTCCATCGGTGAGGCGTACCGGCAGTGGGTCGAACAGTGGGGGATCACGGATCCGGAATGGTTTTACGGGATGTGCATCCTGGGTGACCCGACTTTGAAGCCGAAACAACCCGGGTCAGTTACTCATCGCCAGCCCCGGTCGCGGCGGACTTTTGAAACAACCCTGGACTGGTCACCGCCCCAACCGATCGGCACGCATGCCGAAACCGACGGCTATCCTTCCGTGATCAAGGACGCGACGGGCCGGATCTGGGTGGCCTGGGTAACCGGACGCTCGGTGACCAATGGCCGGACCGAAATTTGCGCGGCGAGCTATCAAAACAACGCGTGGAGTTCGGTGCAGATCATCGACCCGTTCGAGTACTGGGATTTCTCGCCGACGCTCGCGCTTGACAACTTGGGCCGGGCGCGGCTTTCCTGGAGCCGATGTTACGGCCGGAACTACGACATATTCACCAGCGTATACATGGGCACGGCCTGGGGCACGTCCGAGCACATCAGCTCCAAGGCGACCAACGACATGTATCCAGGTACGGTCGAAGAAGGTTCGAGCCGGTTTTGGATCGCTTTCGAGCGGTGGACCCACCTTAACGGCGATATTTACTGCCGCTATTACGACGGATCGGCCTGGCAATCGGCCTTCGCGGTTTCCACGGATTCTGCGAACGATTATCATCCGGAGATGGCGACCGACAGTACGGGCCGGGCGTGGGTGGTCTGGACCAGCGAACGCTGGGAATACAACCGGAACATCTATGTGAAGAATTACAATCCGGCCAGCGGGCACTGGGAAAACCTTTACCGGCTGACCAGCAATCCCAGCCAGGACCAGGACCCGCAGATCTGCGTGGACGGAAGCGGGATCGTTTGGGTGGTCTGGACGACATGGCGCAACGGCAATACCGATATATACGAAAGCCACTTTGACGGTTCGGTCTGGTCGAACGCCCGCGCCGTGGTCAGCGATTCGGGCCGCGATGAGCATCCGTCCCTGGTCGTCGACCGCGACGGGTTCCTGTGGTGCCTGTGGCAGTCGGACCGCAGCGGTGATTGGGAGATCTATGCCAAATATTACAAAAACGGCGCGTGGGGCGATTCGTCCCTGGTCAGCGCAAACGCGGCCCGGGATATTTTCCCGGTGGGCACCGCCGACGATTCCGGGAACGTTTGGATCGTGTGGCAATCGAACCGGAGCGGCAACTGGGACATCTACTCCAGCCGGGTATTTTCCGACCTCGTCGATCCCCAGGTCACGGTGCTCGTGCCGAACGGCGGCGAATCTTGGTTCGTTGGCGCGACCGATACCGTTCACTGGTCGGCGAGCGACAACGTCGGTTTAGACTCGCTGGTCCTGGAATACACCACGGACGACGGTTCATCCTGGCTCTATATCGCATCGCCGCCGGCCTTGAACACGCTTTACGCATGGGACGTGCCGGCCACGCCGTCCGACGAGTGCCGCGTGCGGGTAACCGCGTACGACACGCATGACAATGTCGGGACCGACGTCTCGGACAACGTTTTCAGCATTGTCGACGGCGAAGCCCCGACGGTCACGGTCCTGACCCCGAACGGCGGCGAGGTTTGGTTCTGCGGTACGGTCTATCAGGTAACGTGGCTGTCCCATGACAACATCGGCATCGACAGTTTGAACATCTGGTTATCCCTGGACGCCGGCGCGACTTATCCCATACTCGTCGCGCATATCGGCGGCAATGATTCGGTTTTTGATTGGACGATTCCCGACACAACTTCCGAACAGTGCCTGATCCGGGTCACGGGTTACGACCTGGCCGGTAACACGGACACCGACACGAGCGACAGTTTATTTACCATCGGCGAATTCGGGGTTGAGGACCCGGCCGGGCAGCGTCCGAAATATTTTGCCTTTACCGGCGTGACGCCCAACCCGTTCCAATCCCGGTTGACCGTTCGATTCCAGATCCCCAACAAAACCCTGGTTCGGATCACGGTCTACGACATCGACGGCAAGCGGGTTGGTTCGGTACTGGAAAAAGAAATGGAACCAGGCGTGTACGCCACCCGGTGGCAAAACGAAAATCTGGCGGCCGGCGTATATTTCGTTAAGGTCCAGGCCGGTGACCGCACCGCGGTTAGAAAAACGGTGTTATTGAGATGATCGATTAATTGAAAAGCACGGATTGAAAAAAGAGGGGGATAAAACCCCCTCTTTTATTTATCCTATTAGAGAAAACCACTGATTTAAATCGGTGGTTTAATACCGAAGTCGCGCCGCAGCGGGTTGACATTGTGTAACCGGCTCTTATAATAGAAGAACATGAAGAGCGTTTCCGCTTTGGCGTTTACGTCATTGGTTTTTCTGACCCTTGCGGTCGCGCCGGTATGCGGAGCCAGCCGGGGTACGCGGATCGAAAATTTCGACGATGGTTCGGTCATCCTCCAGTCATATCCCGGCGAAGATATGCAGCCCGGCGCCTGGGCGCTTGATACCGGGATCACATATAATGATTCTCCGTATTCACTCCGGCTTTATGGGAATACCTGGAAGCTGGAACCGGTTTCACCGGTGGTCCTGAATCCGGGGGCCGTGTGGCAGGTGGCGGCCTATATCGAGACCTTGGGCGAGATCCACGGATTCGGTTTGGTCGATTCGATCCACACCCTGTTCTATGCTTTCGGCGGGAGCGAAATGCTGGATATCGACCAATGGGTCACGGTCTATCAGGGCGCGTTCCCCTTGAACGCCTGGAACCTGTACCGGCTGCCAGTCGCCGAGGACTGGCAGGCCAATTTCGGCTACCCACCGACGATCACGGGTATTGTCTTTATTAACGACCGGGATGTAACGACCACCGGATCGGTATATTTCGACGAGATCACCGACATCACGAGCGACCTGCCCATGGCGCCCCGGGTGTCGATCCGGCATTCGACCGGCAATGTTTTCACGGACCTGGTCGGGAACCACTACGTCGCCGTGCAATTTTATAGCGAGGTCCAAGATACGGACAGCTACACCCACCAATATCATTGGTCTTTCGGGGATGACTCGATCTCGAGCGCTGCGAATCCCTCACACACTTACTTGATCGACGACGATCATCCATATACGGTGCTCCTTGAGGTTTCGGACAGTACGAACCTGTGGGGCCGGGCATCCTGCTCGATCGTTCCCGATCCGGGGTCCACGACCTTCCCGGTCCGGATCAATTTCGTTGGCGATATAATGATCGCCCGCGTGTATGAATCACCCGGCGGGATCATCGACACGGCCGGACTGAACGCGATCTTTGAGCCGACCCTGCCCTTTCTGGGAAACGCGGCGGATATCACGGTCGCAAACCTCGAATGCCCGTTGACCGACACGGGAACGCCCCACCCGACCAAGCCGATCCTGATCCGCGGCCGGCCGCGGAACGTCGCCGGCCTGGTTTACGCCGGGATCGACGTCGTTTCCCTCGCCAACAACCATATCATCGATTACGATCTGGAGGGGCTGCGCCAGACCCAGGACAGTCTGGCCGCGAACAATATCCTCTTTTCCGGCGCCGGTGCCAATTCTTATGAAGCCTACCAGCCTTTGTTTCGGGTGAAAGACGGCATCAGCATCGCTTTTTTGGCCGCTTGCAACCGGACCGGGCAGTATGATAACTTGCAACCTTATCTCAGCGCCGGTTACAACAAACCCGGGTTTGCGGACCTGACCGCGTTCCAGATCGACCGGCAAATCCGCTCCGTAAAGGCATACGCGGACGTGGTGATCGCGGAAATGCATTCGGGCACCGAGTATTCTCCGGTCCCGCCGCTCGGTTCTCGCTTCAGCGATGCAAACGTTGAAGGCGATGAATTTTATTCCCCGCGGGGCGGCGCGATCCCGTGTTTTGAGGATATCGCAATCCGGCACGCCGCGATCGACGCGGGCGCGGACCTCGTGATCAACCACCATCCGCACCAGTTGCAGGGGTTCGAGGTATATCACAACAAACTTATCGGCCACTCACTCGGCGATTTCGTTTTCGACCTGAATTATCCGGAGACGTTCCCCACTTTGATCGTGAACGCCAAGATCGGCGCCGGGGGATTTTACGATTACTCCCTGACCCCGGTTTATATCGACGATTATATCCCGCGCCGCAGCCACGGGGAACTGGGCTGCTACATCCTGGACTATGTCAGCCGTCTGTCCCGGGACCTGGGGACCTACGTCATAACCGACCGGGACAGCGTGACATCAAGGATCATCCTCGACACGTTTGGCCTGAACCGGATCGTCTATTCTTACGACAGCGTGCTGGCGCTTCAGGATACCGCGGGTTACTGGGTTTCCGCCCCCATGAGACTGCGGAGGACCGGCAGCATTTCGAACGTTCGGTCTCTGGCCCCGGCCGGTAACTGGCAATTCCGTCTGGGCCGGGAGGCCATGTGGTTCGGAAACTTCGAGGATGAGGGCAGTACAATGTGGCTGATCAACCAGGCCGATGAATATTACGATACGGCCCATTATCAGGGTAAACGTTCGCTTTGTCAAGCACGAAACCAGGGCAGTGGCCAGATCGTCACTAATTTTGAATATCGGATCCCCTGCGAATCGGATTCGTCTTATTACACGCTTTACGGCCACTTGCGGACCGAGAACAGCCGGAACGCCGACATCGTCGTGCGGTATTACGCGTCGCGCACGACGTGGATCCAGCTGGGGATGAGCGATTTGGGCTCGGTGGTGAGCGGTACGACCGACTGGCAGTTTTATCACAAAGAGTTCCGTCCCGCGTCCGGGACCTTTTATTTCGATGTGAACCTGAGAAGCCAGGGTTCCTTGGCCGGCGGCACCGGACGCGCCTGGTTCGACAACGCCGGTATTATCGCCTGGAGCGATTGGCAGGACTGGAACGGATCCTTAGCCGTAACCGAACCGAACGACTATTACTGGTTTCAGGTTCGCCGGAATACGGCCGCGTCGACCGCAGATATTAATTACAAAGAAACCGATTATAAATTCACTTACGAGAACGGTCACAGGAAGACACCTAAGGTTTTTTTGGATCTGAAATGTTACCCCGTGCCCTTCCGGACAACCGTAACGCTCCGCTATAATTTGATGCAAACTACGCCGGTGAGTCTTAAATTATATAACATCCTCGGACAGTCGGTTAGGACCCTGATAAATGAAGTCCAGACCGATGGATTAAAAACAATAACCTGGAATGGTCGTGATAACATCGGCCGTGATCTTAGCGTGGGTGTATATTTTTGCCGCTTGCAAGCCGGTGACATGGACCAGGTGATTAAAATAATATTAGTAGATTAAACACCCTTAAATCCACCGAATTTTTATTTTTTAGATAATACGATATCCAAAAACCGATTATTGACAAAAATAAAACAATCAATATAATATTTTATGTTTAGGCCACAAAGGCGTCTAAAGGATAGGGTATTGCGATGATTAAAA